>Ga0102953_1002078_pt1 | contig 12217 bp, 9 predicted proteins | sample SalPon2A_C_D2_MG_FD_78509 | JGI IMG/M metagenome (GOLD analysis project Ga0102953, IMG submission 78509) | Soil microbial communities from South San Francisco under conditions of wetland restoration - Salt Pond MetaG R2A_C_D2_MG | ecosystem: Environmental > Terrestrial > Soil > Wetlands | place... | reverse complement strand
CCCCTCACATCATCAAGAAAATTAAATTACTTAAGAAGGATCATTTTCTTAACTGCTATAAATGAACCTGCATTAATTCTGTACAGGTACATTCCTGATCCAACTTTTTGACCACTTGAATTTGAACCATCCCAGGTTACAGAATAAGTTCCTGCGCTCTGGCTCTGGTTAACTACTGTATTAACGAGTCTACCAGTGATGTCATAGATTTCCAGTTTTACATTGCTTTCTTTCGGAATAGTATACTTAATAGTAGTTGTCGGATTGAAAGGATTCGGGTAATTCTGGTCAATTGAGAAAGTTTGTGGTAAAGAATTATCAATCAGTTTAATATCTGTAGTTGGATCCAATTTAACTATGGAAGATGCTATCAAGGAGTATGCATATGCAGGATTATGTATACCCAAACTTCTATCTTCTTCAACAAACAGATAATTATAACCTGCCTGAGCTTCCAGTAATGTAACAGTTGAATCATTTATAGAAACATCTGTACTACCTTTAGGAGGCAATAACAGTGCTAACTTATGTAATAATCCTTCCATTTCAACCTGGAGTCCATTAGCAGTTCCGTCACCATCAAGGTCAGCATTACCGTTTACGTAAAATTTCTTGTCTGAGAATTCAGTTCCGATAGTACCGTGGCAAGGTGCACATGCCGCAACATTATCAACACCGGATACCGGATCTACCATATTCAGTGTATGTCCACCAACTTTACTTTCAGAATTAGTAGCTGCCATATGACAATCTACGCATGCATCTTTTGTAGCAGCCAAATGTGGAGAGCTGGTAGTTCTCCAACCGAATGTAATACCGTTTGTACCAGCTAACATATCACCCTGTGGACCATGATGAGGACCATAGTGTGAACTTAAATTATTCAGGTAATCATTTGTATATTCAACTGCATCTCTTCTGGCCTGATGACAATTCATACAAAGAGCACCTTTTTGACCGGTAGTTACAGTTACACCATTCTGGAATGTAGCAGTAACGGTTCTTAACTGATTTATATTAGTTGCATCGTGTGGATCATGACAAACACCACAGGATATTTTTGCTACTGCAGGTGCAGTAGTTAATTCTGCTTTTCCGCCTTTAATCCACGAAACAAATCCTGATCCACTATGGCAGGGTGCACAGTCTGCGCTGCTACCACGGGCCAATGTTGTTGGATTTGAGTGCCTTGAAAAGCTAGCTGATTCAGGTATAAAGTGATGTGTCCCCTCATCATGACACCATGCACAATTGTCTGCATCCAGAGATTTAACCATTTTAGAATCAGTTATAGCGCCGTAGTGATCAGCTCCAGGTCCGTGACAGCTTTCACACTGAATATTAGCTAAGGCCATTGCCTGAGGATAAGCAGTCTTCATAGAATCATACATACCTGGCATTAATGTATCCGGGAAAGTAAACGGGTAATCGTCAAAACCATTATTATTGGCAAGCTTATCATAACCGGTTGTATGACAGCTAATACAAGATTCACCATAATGATCACTCAATGTTCCGTTCAAACCGCGCTCTAACATTGTAGCATGGCCTGTTTGTGACCATTTACTGTAAAGTGGAACACCTACTGGTCTGAATGCGCCGTTATGACAAACGTAACAGGCTCCCACCTGTGTTCCCACAAAAAGTGATGAGTTAATTGTAACTGTCGCGCTCAATGCGCCATCTGTTACAGTTATTTTATATGTTCCTACTTTATCAGGAATAAATGAAATAACCTGATTTGAAGTATCTAAATTTTTTGTAGCACCAAAAGTTGCAACAGAGCCACCTGGTCTTGATGTGATTGACCAAACAGGTGAAGCAAATTTAGTAGAAATTGAAGCCTTCAAATAAACCTTGGTTTCATTACCAACGTTTTGCAGGCTGTTGTAAGCTCTGTCAAAATATTTAGCTACAGAGTCTTTTTCTACATCTCTTGGTGTTACTCCATATGTACCAACAGTAAGAGTCTGTGCAAGACTCATACTGGCACACATAAAGAGAGGCAGAATTAAAAAAAGAAGCATTTTTTTCATAATCTTATTATCTCCATTTATTATGACGTGAAATGTTTTATTTAGTTTTTATTAATTGCTTCCTGCAATTCATAAAGTCTTTTTTTATAATCATACTACTGTGTAATAAACCAGTACCACAGATTTTTATGATTATTTAATTTCAATTTATTTAGAACAATTTATCTTAGTTAACCTGATTTAGATTCTTTGATTTTGTCAAAGAATCTATCAGGTCTTTAATATCCTCTATTTTCACAGGTTTAATTGCGTAATAGAGTACCCCCAGCGGACTTATTTCCCTGCCCAGTGTGTGACTATCATCTGATGTCACAAAAATTGTTGAGATATTCGGAATTACATTTTTAATAGAAGTAATTATCCTGGCAGAATTCGGCTTTACCATGTCATCGTCAAGTACAAGTAGAGAAGGATGATTTGAGAAAACAAAAGAAATTACATCAAGTAAGTCTGTTTTTTTACTGTAGGAAACCATAGTATTATTTGAAATAACTTCTGCTGCACCAAATTTTTCTATTAAAGTCATATCTTCAGAAATCAACAAAATCTTCATAATGCGGTCTTACAGGCAATCAACGTGCCACTAAATGATTTTGAAATAAAAAGCTTGGAATTAATTTCAGTAGTTTATTTATTTCGTTTTTAGGATAAAATTAGGTCTTTTATTTTTGAATGAATTTGAAAACTGGAAAGATAAATGGAAGAAACCCTTTGGACTGTGACTTTGATGTCGCGATGTGACAACAATGAGACTATCATCCTGCTAAGTTTTTCATCAATTTTACATAGTAAATACAACAAAATTTCCATAATTTTAACATATTAGATTTAGTAAGTATTTACGGGAGGGGAAGCCTGCATGTTTAACTTCAGAATAAAAACCACTTAAATATGTTTACCACTATAAGAAGTAAGTTTATTTTTATTGCAGTTACAATAATTATTGCAGGTGTAACAATAAGCAATATACTGATCATCAGACAGTTAAAGGAAAATTTCCAGAATCAGACAGAATTAATGCTGGAAACAACACTTGATGTTATGCATAATGGACTCTATAACGAGATGATGACAGGCAAGAAAAAAAACATACAACTTGTTGTAGATAACTTGGCTAGGAACGACAGGATAGATCATATAAGAATAATTAATAAGAAAGGAATTATTAAATACGCATCAAGAAAAAGTGAAATTAATAAACCAGCAAAAAACTTTTTGCTTGGCCATAGAATTATTTCTGAAATTGATACAAGGACAATTACTCCAACTCCTGATGATGAGAGATACTCTGCAACTGAGCCAATTTTTAATGAAACTAAATGTTTGCCATGCCATAAAGGAGTGAAAATAATTGCGTACCTCGATGTTGAAACAAACCTTCATGAATCTAATGATAAATTTTATTCGGGCTCGCTTAGTTTTATTATAATTTCCGGTATAGTGGTAATTCTTTTGGCATTTTCTCTCTATTTACTTTTTGACAGGTTAATAAATAAACCCCTTCTAAAATTTATAGGAGCTCTTGATAATGTAAAAGAAGGTAATTTCAAAATTCAGCTACCCGTAATTCATAAAAACGAATTTGGGATATTGCATACTAATTTTAATAATATGGTCCGCAAGCTGAAAAGTTCAAAAGAAAAAATAGAAGAGCTTCATACAGAACAATTACAGCGTACTGACAGGCTGGTTACTCTTGGTGAACTTACCGCCGAAATGGCACACGAAATAAATAACCACAGTGCAATAATTATGGCACGCGCAGATTATCTTCAATTAGAATCCAACAAAAATAAAAACCTTGTAAAATATGAAGAGGACCTATCCGCAATATTGCACCAGACAGAAGTTGTTTCAAAAATTACCGGAAATATTCTTAAGCACAGCAAGAAGCAACCAAAACTAAGGCAAAAACTTGACCTCACTGAAATAGTTGAAGAATGTCTCTACATTTTGAAACCTGTAATTGTTAAACACAATGTTGAGATTAAAAAAACTTATAAAATTAATAATGCTATTATAACAGCTGATCAGCTGGATATTGAACAGGTTGTAATGAACCTTGTTAATAATGCGATTGATTCCATAGAAAGTGAAGGGCTAATCGAAATCGCTCTTGATAAAGATTCTGTAAACAATATTTTACTAAGTGTTACCGACAATGGAAGCGGAATTGAAGATTCAGTAATTGACCAGATATTTCTCCCGTTCTTTACTACGAAAGATCCCGGTAAAGGAACAGGCTTGGGCCTATATATCATAAAAAATATTTGTGATACACACTCAGCCAAAATAAACTGTGATAGCAAAATAGGTGTTGGCACAACTTTTATAATTGAATTTAGACAGGCTAATAAATGAAAAAAGTACTTCTGATAGATGATGAACAGGAAATGCTGAAAAGCTTACAAAAAATTCTTTCTTACAGAGAAGATTTTGAAGTTAGGACAATGCACGATTCAGTATCTGCAAAAGAGCTGCTTACCCAGGAGAGGTTTGATTTAATTATTACTGACCTTAAGATGAAAAATGTTTCAGGCATAGACATCTTAAAAACAGCTTTAAGCAATTGTCCGTCTTCTATAGTAATAATGATTTCTGGTTATGGAACGATTGAAGCTAGTGTGGAAGCGATGAAAAACGGAGCTTTTGATTTTATTGAAAAACCATTCACTTCAAAAGTCTTATTTGAATGTATAGATCGTGCACTTGAAGAACATACTTTAGAAGAAGTTCCTACTGAAGATGAATTCTCCAAAAATTTTGGTTTTGTATACAGAAGCAAACAGATTGCCAACGTAATTCAGATGATAAAAAAGGTTGCCCCAGGCAGTCTGAATATTATGATTACAGGAGAAAGTGGAACAGGTAAAGAATTAATTGCACGGGCAATTCATACAATGAGCAAAAGAAAAGATAATCCTTTTGTTCCTATAAACTGTGGAGCATTGCCAGAACATCTTTTTGAAAGTGAGTTGTTTGGACATGAACGCGGCGCTTTTACCGGTGCTGTAAAAACAAAACCCGGTTTACTTGAATTCGCAAATCACGGAACTTTTTTCTTTGATGAAATTGGCGACCTAAGTCATACTCTTCAGGTAAAATTATTACGAATGCTTGAGGAAAGAAAAATCAGGCGGGTTGGCGGACAAAATGAAATTGATATTGATGTAAGAATAATTGCGGCAACCAATAAAAATCTTGAACGGGATGTTGCAGAAAGGAAATTCCGTGAAGACCTATATTACAGACTCAATACAATCCAGATTGAAGTACCCCCGCTAAGAGAACGAACTGATGATATAATGCCACTTGCCAATCATTTTATGTCGAACCTGTGTTCAAATGATGATAGTTTAATAAGACGTTTTTCTACTGAGGCAGAGGAAGTACTCAGGTCATATTCCTGGCCCGGCAACGTTAGAGAGTTACAAAACATTATCGGACGTACATACTTTATGAGTTCATCACAAATAATTCAAAAAGATGATTTGCCCTTAAATTTTAAATCTAATGATAAAAGAATGCCCGATGAATTCATTTCATTGGAATATAAAGATGCCAAAGAAAAAGTTATTGAAAAATTTGAACTTGAATACTTGACTCACCATTTGAAAATAAATAAGGGAAACATTACAAAGACAGCTGAAATGTGCGGGCTTGACAGAAGAAGTATTCACAGGCTTATTAACAAATACAATATTATTTACCAGGAAGACTAGAAATTAATAAATAACCCCAATTTCTTTTCTAACTATATTTAGTTCTAATGTTCCTTCCCTATTCCTATTTAAAATTGGATAGTCTATCAGGAAATCTTTAATTTATTTATTAATAATATTTAAAATTGCAGTTGAATAATAAAGAATGAGGTCAGAATATGTTTTCAGCAAAAACTTATGTTAACAGAAGAACCGGTTTAAGAAAAAAAGTCGGGTCAGGATTTATTTTATTTCTTGGAAACGAAGAAAGCCCTATGAATTATACCGATAATCAATATGCCTTCAGGCAGGATAGTTCATTTCTTTACTACTTTGGTATTGATCAACCAGGACTGGCTGCTGCTATTGATGTTGATGAAAACAAGGAATATGTTTTTGGAAATGATCTTACAATAGATGATATAGTCTGGATGGGACCACAACCTACAATTGCACAAAGGGCAAGAAAAGTTGGAGTTAAAAACTCTGCAAGTCTTCAGCAAATGGAAACAATCCTGAAAAAGGTAATTGCCCAGGGAAGAACTGTACATTATCTCCCCCAATACAGAGCCGACAACATTTTAAAAATTGAACATCTCCTTGGTATTCATCCCAAAAGGATGAAAGAATATTCTTCTGAAAAACTAATAATGGCAGTAGCCTCCCAAAGGGTAAAAAAATCAGCTGAAGAATTAAAAGAAATTGAAGCTGCTGTGGCCGTAGCTTATGAAATGCAAACGACGGCAATGAGACTTTCAAAACCCGGAATGAGTGAAAGAATGATTGCCGGAATAATAGAAGGTATTGCCGTATCCCACGGCGGAAGACTCTCCTTCCCTGCTATATTATCTGTTAATGGACAAACTCTGCATAACCACTACCAGGGCAATAAAATGAAAGCAGGTGACATTGTAGTTAACGATTCAGGAGCCGAAACCGCAATGCATTACGCAAGCGATATAACCAGAACATTCCCTGTAAGCGGAAAGTTTACAGCGTTACAAAAAGATATTTACCAGACTGTTCTTGATATGCAAATGACAGCTATTAAAGCCATAAAACCTGGTACAAAGTATAAATCAGTTCATCTGAAAGCAGCAAAACTTCTTGTAGAAAGATTTAAAGACATGGGATTTATGAAAGGCAATACTGATGATGCTGTAAAAAATGGCGCGCATGCATTATTTTTCCCACATGGGCTTGGGCACCTGATGGGTCTTGATGTTCATGACATGGAAAATCTTGGTGAAGGATATACAGGCTATAATGAAAAGACAAAAAGAAGTAGCCAGTTTGGGCTTGCATATTTAAGATTCGGTAAAGAAATGGAACCCGGAGTTGTGCTAACTGTTGAGCCAGGTATTTATTTTATACCTGAACTAATAGATTTGTGGAAGAAAGACAATAAGTTTAAGGAATTCATTAATTATGAAAAAGTTTTAAAACATAAAGATTTCCATGGTATTAGAATAGAAGATGATGTGGTTGTAACTCAAAAAGGTTACAAAGTTATTGGTAAACCAATTCCTAAAACTGTTGAAGAAGTTGAAGAATTAGCATCAATGAGAGATTAGGTAATTTCAGAAAATTTCTTAAGTTAAATCCCTGTTTTATTCCATTTTAGGAGAATCTAGATGGGTCTAATGAGAAGCGTCCTGCTTTGGGCTTCTGAAAATCAAACGCTCAAAGAAAAAGTTCCTCAGATGATATTTGTTCAAAAGGCTTTAAAAAAATTTATGCCCGGGGAACAGATTGAAGATGCAATTAATGCGACTAAGAATTTTCGTCAGAATAAGATCCCGGCAATATTTACACGCCTTGGTGAAAATGTCAAGAATATTTCTGATGCCGAAGAGGTTAAAAATCATTACCTGGCTTTAATCGATAAGCTAGCGAGTGAAAAATTAGATGTAGAAATTTCTTTAAAATTAACACAACTCGGATTCGACCTTTCAGAAGAAAAAACTTTTGAAAATCTTAATGAGATTGCAAAAAAAGCAAAGCGCAAATTAAGAAATACTGTCTGGATTGACATGGAAGGAAGTGCCTACACAAAAAGGACAATCAATTTTTATATGAAATTAAAAAAAGAAGTTGATAATATTGGGATTTGTCTTCAGGCATATCTTTTTGAAACGCACGAAGAGCTGAACAGACTTATGAAAGTTAAACCTGCAATCAGATTAGTAAAGGGCGCCTATAAAGAATCTCCTGACATTGCACTTAAGGACAAATTCCGTGTTGATGAGAACTATCTTGATCTTTCCCAAAAAATGATTTCTGCAGTTAAAGAAGAAAGTATTAGAGCTGTTTTTGGCACTCATGATTTAAAACTTGTAAAAGCAATTAATGATTATGCAAAAGCCATAGAACTTGAAAAAGACAAATATGAATTTCATATGTTATATGGGATAAAATCCGGAGAACAACTGAGACTTGCTAATGAAGGGTTCAAAATCAGAGTGCTTATAAGTTACGGAACTGCTTGGTATCCCTGGTATTTGAGAAGACTTGCTGAAAGACCTGCAAATGTTACTTTTGTACTAAAAAATATTTTTTCAAAAAAATAGTCTAAATATGCTTAAAGGTATTTTCCCACCAATAACAACTCCATTTATGAATGATGAAGTTGCCTTCGACAAATTAACATCAAACTTAGAAAAATGGAATAAAACTGAGCTGTCTGGTTATGTGGTGATGGGCTCCAATGGAGAGAGTGCCTTTTTGACTCGAAATGAAAAATTAAAAATAATTGAAGAAGTAAAAACTAATTCAGCAAATGGTAAAACTATTATTGCAGGCACAGGATCAGATTCCATCAAGGAAACAATTTCTCTTACAAACGATGCAGCAAAATCCGGGGCTGATTTCGCATTGGTATTAACACCATCCTTTTTTAAGGAAAAGATGAACGATAATTCCTTTATAGAATATTTCACACACATCGCAGATAATTCTGAAATACCGATAATAATTTACAATGTACCTAAATATACCGGTGTGAATATTCATGCATCAGCAGTGTCAGTATTATCTCAGCATAAAAATATTGTGGGTTTAAAGAGTAGTTCCGAAAACATTGCCCACCTTTCAGAAATAATTTATAACTCTTCAAATGATTTTGAAGTCTTGGTTGGTACAGCCTCTGTCCTATATCCAGGACTCCTTGCGGGAGCAGTGGGTGGAGTTCTTGCACTTGCAAATATTGCCCCTCAAAAATGTTTAGATATTTATAAACTATTCACTGAAAATAGAAATGAAGTAGCTTTACAGCTTCAGAACAAAATGATTGCGGTTAACCGAGCTGTGACCGGTAAATATGGAGTAGCTGGCCTGAAAGCAGCTATGGATTTACTCGGCTATTTTGGCGGAAATCCACGCACACCATTAAATGCCTTGAATGAAATCGAATTAAATGACTTAAAAAGTATATTAGTTAAAGCTGAAATGCTTTAAGATTTTTACAAATTTATGTAATCTTTGGTAGAATTATGGCACTAAAATCCTTTACAGTACCCGATAGAATTTTAATGGGGCCAGGTCCTTCAAATGTTCATCCAAGAGTTTTGGAAGCAATGTCAAAACCGACAATCGGGCACCTGGATCCAAAATTCATAAAATTAATGGATGAAATAAAAGACCTGCTACGTTATGCCTTCCAAACTCAAAATGAACTTACTTTCCCGGTTTCAGGTCCCGGTAGCGTTGGAATGGAAACCTGCCTTGTAAATTTAGTAGAGCCGGGAATGAAAGTTATTGTATGCATAAATGGGGCATTTGGCGGACGAATGAAAAGCATAGTAGAACGATGTGGAGCTACACCAATAGTTGTAGAGGCAGCCTGGGGTGAACCAATATCCCCTGTTAAGCTTGAAGATACTTTACAAAAAAATAAAGATGCAAAATTAGTGACTTTTGTTCACGCTGAAACTTCCACGGGCGCACTTTCTGATGCTAAATCGCTTGTAGACATAGCCCATAAACATAACTGCCTGACAATTGTTGACACAGTAACCTCATTAGGTGGAGTACCTGTTAAGGTTGATGATTGGGAATTTGATGCGGTCTATTCAGGATCTCAAAAATGTTTGTCATGTCCCCCCGGTTTATCTCCAGTTACATTTAGTAAGTCAGCTTTAGATTTTATTAAATCAAGGAAATCTAAAGTTCAAAGCTGGTTTATGGATATCAACCTCGTAACTAGTTATTGGGGCAGTTCTTCAAAAAGGTCTTATCATCACACGGCTCCTATAAATGCATTGTACGGTTTACACGAAGCGTTGATACTCCTGCAGGAAGAAGGAATAGAAAATGCCTGGGCTAGACATCAAAGAAACAGCGATATTTTTATTGAAGGATTAAAAAATCTGGACCTCCAAGTTTTTGTCAAAGAGGGACATCGTTTGCCTGAGCTCGCCACTGTCAAAATTCCTGATGGCACTGATGATAATGAGGTTAGAAGCAAATTATTAAATGAATTTAACATTGAAATTGGTGCCGGGCTTGGTGTTCTGGCAGGTAAAATCTGGAGAATCGGACTAATGGGATATACTTCTAATGTAAAAAATATCGACACATGCCTTTCAGCTTTAAAACAAATATTAGGAAAATAGATGCAAAGATTTACAAAATTAAACTTGTATGTACTAATAATATTTTATTGTTTTAGTTTATTTCAAACAACTCAGGCCACTGGCAAGAAAACATTTGAAGAAAGGATAAAATCACTTCCTGATGTAGAGAGTGTAAACCCTATAAAACACAATAATGAATTTAGTTATGCCTACGAAATAAAAATAAGGCAACATCTGGATCATGACAATCCGAATAGTGAAATATTTTTACAAAAAATTTATTTATATGATAGAAGCCAGTTCGCTCCAATGGTTATTTCCACAGAAGGATACTCGGCCAGGGAATATATTACCGAGCCAACAAGATTATTAAAAGCAAACCAGATTATTGTTGAAAACAGGTTTTTCATAGATTCAAAACCTAAGACTATGGATTGGAAATTTTTGACATCTGAACAATGTGCGAAAGACCTTCATCATATCACGACAATTTTTAAAAATATTTATCGTAGTAAATGGATAAGTACCGGAATTAGCAAAGGGGGACAAACCTGCTTGTTTTACCGCTATTATTATCCGAATGATGTAAATGCAACAATTGCTTATGTTGCACCGATTAATCTGGCCCAGGAAAATCCGGTTATAAATAAATTTATTTCTTCAGAAGTTGGTACAAGGGAATGCCGTGATAAAATAACTCAGTTCCAAATTGAATTATTAAAAAACAGGGATAAAATTATTCCTATGGTAAAAAAAATAGCCCAAAAGAAAGGCTACAAATTCTCTATTGGATTAGAATCTGCTTTTGAATTTGCAGTTCTCGAATATCCATTTTCGTTTTGGCAATGGGGACAAAGTAATTGCAATCAAATCCCGGGTAAAGAAGCAAATCCTGAACAACTCTTTGACGAATTGAACAAAGTTTCAGGATTCAGTTTGTTTAGTGATAAAGAAGCAAAATATCTTGGGCCTCTTTTCTACCAGTCATTTACTGAACTTGGATACTATAATTTTGATTATAATTCTAAAGAAGTGTTGAGCCTATTAAAAGCTGATCCTAAAGCATCTTATAAAGAATTTCTTCCCCATAATATTTCTGTAGTATATAATCCTGATGTATTAAAGAATATTTATAACTGGCTTCAGGAAAAAGGCAAGAATATAATTTATGTGAACGGAGGCAATGATCCCTGGTCAGGCGGAGCCGGCATGAGATTAGAAGGCAAGACTAATTCATTTGAGGTTTTGAAAGATAAAGGTACTCATGCTACAAGGATAAAAGATTTATCAGAAAGCGATAAAGCAAAAGTATATACTAACTTAAGTGATTGGCTGGGAATAATTATTAATTGATAGAATATTTTTTAGGAAGCCTGAATGTCATCGTGGTTCCTATATTTTTTTTGCTGTCAACCTGAATAGATCCTCCAAGTAAATCAAGATATCTTTTTGTAATTGCCAGTCCAAGTCCTGTGCCTTCATATCGTCTGCTAAGGCCAACATCTTCCTGGCTGAATGTTTCGAATAAATGTTTCTTGTACTCATCAGACATTCCAATCCCCTGATCCTGCACGCTGCATTCAAGGTACTCCTTTTTATCAACAAGTTTGAGAACAATTTCTCCTTTATAGCTATACTTTATAGCATTACTTAAAAGGTTAACTAAAACTCCTCCCAGGCAGTATTCATCTGTAGGAATTATTATTTCTTCCCTGGGCAAATCCAGTTTTATAGTCAGGCCCTTTTTCTTTGCCTGTAGCTCTAAAACACTATGTGCAGATATCATAGCTTTTGAAACAGAAACAGGCTTTATATTTACAGAAAAATCATCGGCTTCCAACCTTGAAATATCAAGCACCTGTGTAATCGTTTCCAGTAGCCTCACCCCTGCTTCTTCCATAGAATT
>Ga0102953_1002077_pt1 | contig 12218 bp, 10 predicted proteins | sample SalPon2A_C_D2_MG_FD_78509 | JGI IMG/M metagenome (GOLD analysis project Ga0102953, IMG submission 78509) | Soil microbial communities from South San Francisco under conditions of wetland restoration - Salt Pond MetaG R2A_C_D2_MG | ecosystem: Environmental > Terrestrial > Soil > Wetlands | place... | reverse complement strand
TACAGCGAAAGCTCACAGGGACAGTTCTATGACGGTAACTATACCGAAGCGGTGCTGGGTTACGCCTATCGCCCGGTCCGGAACGACCGGCTGAACGCCCTGCTCAAGTATACCTACTTCTACAACGTTCCGGCCGCCGACCAGCTGAGCACCACTGATGCGGCTGCCGACGTCATTCAGCGCAGCCACATTGCGGCGCTTGACGTTACGTACGACCTGACGCCGCGCTGGACGCTGGGCGGCAAGTACGCCTACCGCCACGGCGAGCTGAGCCAGGACCGGGTCAACCGCGAGTTTTTCACCAGCCGCGCTCAGTTGGTGGTGCTGCGCGCCGACTGGCATTTTGTCCATCGCTGGGACGCCTTGGTCGAGGGTCGCCTGCTCGATCTGCCCGATGCCGGGGAGTGTCTCAACGGAGCATTGGTAGGGCTTTACCGGCACCTGGGGGAACACATCAAGGTCGGTGCCGGCTACAACTTCAGCAACTTTTCGGATGATCTGACCGACCTGGATTACGACCACCAGGGGCTGTTCATCAACCTCATCGGGAAGATCTGACAGGCGGTCGCTTGATCGGTCAAATCAGCAGCGGCCAGGAAAGAACGACAGATTCAATCAACAACAGGTGGCTATCATGCTCAAGGTTTTCAAAGTATTCGTAATTGTGCTGTCGACGCTGTTCATGCTGACCCTCTTCGCCCATGCCGAGGAGGTCTCCCGGGAACAGATCAAGGGGCTGGATGAGCAGGTCCAGGAGATCAAGGGGGATGTGCTCTCCATCGCAACGGATCTGAACCAGCTGGAGGAGAAGCTGCTCTATCCCTCCCAGACCCAGATTGCCATGTTCGTTTCCCTCGCCGACGGAGAGGATTTCCGCCTCGATGCGGTGACGATCGAACTGGCCGGGGAGCCGGTCGCTCATCACCTCTACACCTTCAAGGAACTCGAGGCGCTGCGCAGGGGCGGGGTGCAGCGTATCTATACCGGCAACATCAGGACCGGGGGACACGATCTCCAGGTGACCTTCACCGGCAAGTCCGCCGCCGGCGGGGATCTCACGCGAACGGAGCAGTTCACCGTGAACAAGGGGGTGGGTCCCGCGTTCGTCGAACTGGTCCTGGCACAACAGTCCATCACTTTCAAGGACAGGTAGTTCATGGCCCGGTTCATTGCCCTGATAGCCAGCCTGTGGCTGGCATCCTCCGCCCTGGCGGCCGGCCCCGCAGCGCCGCGGGAGCTGCAGGACCTCTATTTCGGGGAGGCGCTGTATGACGCCTACCAGGGAGAGTGGTTCGACGCCATCGCCAGGCTAGACACCGAACTGGCTCAGCACCACGGGCTCGATCAACCCGAACTCGATACTCTCTACCCCTATCTCGGCCAGGCCGAGTTCGACGTCGGCGATTTCGAGCTTGCCTACCGGATGCACCGGCGGGCGGGGCGTGCCATTACCGCGGTCATCGAGGGGAATGTCGCGGAGCCGGTGCGCAACGCGGCGATCTACCGCCTGGCGCGGATCTATTTCCAGAAAGACCAGCCGGTCAACGCCCAGCATGCCCTGGAGCGTATTCAGGGCGAGGTCCCCGCCGCGCTTCGCGACGATCTGGCGTTTCTGCGGGCCCAGGTGCTGATGGCCAACGGCCGTTTCAGCGAGGCCGAACCGCTGCTGCAAACGCTCCTGGATGCCAGCGAGCTCGCCGGGTTCGCTTCCTACAACCTTGGCATCGCCCTGATCAGGGACGGCCATGAAGAGGAGGGGCATCGCTACCTTGACCGTACCGGACTGCTCGACGACGCTGACCCGGCCAGCCTGGCGATCCGGGACAAGGCGAACCTGGTGCTCGGCGACAAGCTCCTCGAGACGGAGAATTTCAGCGGCGCCAAGGAGGTCCTCGACCGGGTGCGACTGAGCGGTCCTTTCTCCAATCGGGCGCTGCTCGGCTCCGGCTGGGCCGATGCTCACCAGGAACGGTTTGACCGGGCGCTGGTACCCTGGACCCTGCTTGCCGGGCGCGAGGTCACCGACTCCGCGGTGCAGGAAGCCCTGCTCGCCGTCCCCTACGCCTACGGCAAACTCGGCGTCTACAGCAAAGCGGCTCTGCTGTACGGCAACGCCCTGGAGACGTTCGGTGTCGAGCTTGACAAACTCGATGCCTCGATCCGAAGCATCCGCGAAGGGCGTTTCCTTCAAGCGCTGACCCGAGAGGAGTTGACGCAGGACGCCAACTGGGTGGTCAGGCTGCGCGATCTGCCGGAGACTCCCGAGACCTATTACCTGCTCGACTTGATGGCTTCCCACGATTTCCAGTCGGCGTTGCGCAACTACCTCGACCTCGAACAGCTGCGGCGGAAGCTGACGACCTGGCAACGGGACCTGGACGCTTTCGCCGAGATTATCGAGATCCGCCAGGACTACTACCAGCCGCTGCTCCCCGAAATCGATCACGCCTTCCGCCGGCTCGACTCGCAGATGCGGCTACGCCTGGAGCAGCGCGACCGCATCGCTCAGCGCCTGCAGGCGCTGCTGGTGGCGCCGCGGCCCGATTACCTGGCGACCGCCGAGGAGCGGATCATCCGGGAACGCCTGGCGCAGCTGGAGCGGAAGCGGGGCGCAGCGGTCGGGCCATCCGACAACTTCGAGGCGCGGATCGGGAGGCTGCGGGGGGTCCTGGAGTGGAACATCGTCACCGATTACGATCGGCGGCTGACCGAGGCCCACCGGGATCTCGGCGAACTGGACCGCTGCGTCGAGCAACTCCGGCAGCAGTACGCCGCTTTCGTACGGACCCGCCAGGCCGCCACCCAGAGCTACCAGGGGTACGACGAGACGATCCGCTCCCTGCAGCTGCGGATCGGGCCGGCCCTGGAGCGGGTGGCGCCGCTGCTGGCCCGGCAGGGGCACCAGCTCGAGGTGATGGCTGAAAACGAACTGACCCGGCGCCGCGAGCGACTGGCAGAATTCCAGGTCAAGGCCCGCTTCGCCATGGCCGACAGCTACGATCGAGCGGCGCGCAACCAGACGCGTAAGCAGGTGGAACCATGAAGCGACTGCGACTCTGTCTCATGATTGTACCGGTCCTGCTCGCCGCCTGTGCGTCCCTCGACAACGGCGGCACCATCGCCCAGCTGCGGACCCGGCAGATCGACATCCAGGCCGAAGTGCTCTCCGGCGGACTCGAGAAGGCGATGGAGGGATATCGGCGCTTTCTGGAGGAGACACCCGACTCACCCCTGGTGCCCGAGGCAATCCGCCGCCTGGCGGATTTGAAGGTCGAGAAGGAATACGGCCTCGTCTCCGCTGGCGATACTGTAGAAGGGCCGTCCGGTCTGACAGCCCCGGACCCGGCTTCGCCTCCGCAGAGCGGGGTGCCGGAGCCCCGTCCCGAGACGGTCGCGGTATCCGGCGAGAGCGATGCCGCTTTTGAAAAGCGTGCCGCCGACACCCCGACAGAGGGGCCGGTAGCGACTGGAGGACGTCAGGCATCGGCGGTTGACGACCTGGAACGGGGCGGGCCGCTTGAGGCAATCGCTCTCTACCAGAAACTGCTAGACAAGTATCCGCTTTACCAGCACAACGACCAGGTGCTCTACCAGATGTCCCGCGCCTACGAGGAGCTCGGCCGGATCGAGGAAGCGATGGCTGTCATGGACCGGCTGGTGCGCGAATACCCCCACTCCCGCTACCTCGACGAGGTGCAGTTCCGGCGCGCCGAATATTTCTTCACTCGCCACAAGTATCTGGATGCCGAGGATGCTTACAAGAGTATCGTTGCCATTGGCGTCGGCTCCTCCTACTACCAGCTGGCACTCTACAAACTGGGGTGGACCTACTACAAGCAGGAGCTATACGAAGAGGCGCTGAATAATTTCATCGCCCTGCTCGACTACAAAGTATCGCTGGGCTACGACTTTGAGCAGACTGCAGACGAACAGGAGCGCAAACGGCTGGACGACACATTCCGGGTGATCAGCCTGAGTTTTTCCTACCTCGGCGGTGCCGATGCGGTGGTCAGCTACTTCGCCGACCAGGGAGTGCGCAGTTACGAGGACAGCATCTACAGCAACCTCGGCGAATATTTTTTCGGCAAGCGCCGTTACAGTGACGCGGTCGCCACCTATAACGCTTTCGTCAGCCGCAATCCGTTCCACAAGAAAGCACCGCAATTCTCAATGCGGTCTATCGAAATCAATATCGCCGGGGGCTTTCCCACCCTGGTCATCGAAGCGAAAAAGGCTTTTGCCACCAATTACGGCCTGAAGGCCGAATACTGGCATCACTACCAGCCGAGCGAGCGGCCGGAGGTTCTGGCTTATTTGAAAACCAACCTGACCGACCTGGCCAACCATTATCATGCGCTTTACCAGGATAAGAAGTACAAGGACCAGAACCAGGAGAACTTCACCGAAGCGCTGCACTGGTACCGGGAATTCCTCGCCTCCTTCCCGCAGGAAATAGAATCGCCGGTTCTCAACTACCAGCTGGCCGATCTACTGCTGGAGAACCGCTATTTCGTCAAAGCTGCCGTGGAGTATGAAAACGCCTCCTACAACTATCCGCTCCACGAAAAGTCGTCGACCGCCGGCTACGCCGCAGTTTACGCCTATCGCCAGTATCTCGAGACCGCAAAACCGGCCCAGGACGACCCGATCCGGCGGGAGGTGGTGCGCAGCTCCCTGCGCTTTGCCGATACCTACCCGAAGCATGAGAAAGCGGCCATCGTGCTCGGCGCCGCCGCGGATGATCTCTACGACCTGAAAGACTACGAACAGGCGCTGACCGCAGGTCGCAAGCTGGTCGAGGCTTTCCCCGGCGCCAAGGCGGAGGTCAGACGCTCCGCCTGGCTGGTGGTCGGGCATTCGAGCTACGAGCTGCAGCAGTACAGCGATGCCGAATCCGCCTACGTGAAGGTGCTGGATCTGCTGCCGGAGGAGGACCAGACCCGGACGGCCCTGATCGACAACCTTGCGGCGGCGATCTACAAGCAGGGGGAGCAGGCCAATGCCCGGCAGGATTACCGGGCTGCTGCGGAGCATTTCCTGCGGGTGGGGGTGTTGGCGCCCTCCTCGAAGATCAGGTCGAACGCCGAGTATGACGCCGCGACGGCCCTGATTCAACTCAAGGACTGGACGCAGGCCGCCCAGGTCCTGGTCGGTTTCCGTAAGAACTTCCCCGGACATGAACTGCAGCCCGAGGTGACCAAGAAGCTCGCCTACATCTACCGGGAAGACAAACAGCTCGCCTCGGCCGCCGCAGAGTATGAGCGGATCGAAACGGAATCGAAGGATGACGAGATCCGGCGGGAGGCACTGCTGACCGCGGCCGACCTCTACGAGCAGGCCGAGTTGAGTACCAGGGTGCTTGAGGTCTATCAGCGTTACGTCGGCTATTTCCCGAAGCCGGTCGAACTCAACATCGAAACCCGCAACAAGATCGCCAACCTGCTGAAAGCGGCCAACGACCAGGACAGCTATCTGGAAGAACTGCGCACCATCGTCTCCATCGACGCGAATGCCGGGGATGAACGCACCGACAGAACCAAGTATCTGGCCGCCAACGCGGCACTGGTCTTGGCCGAACCGACCTTCGACAGGTTCGTCGGCATCAAGCTGGTCAATCCGATCCAGCAGACCCTGGCCAGGAAGCAGGTGGCAATGAAGGCCTCGATCAAAGCTTTCAATCAGCTCCTCGACTATGAAGTCGGCGACGTCACCGCCGCTGCGACCTTCTACCTGGCGGAAATCTACGCCCACTTCAGCAAGGCCCTGATGGCCTCGGAACGTCCTGAGCTGACCTTTGATGACTACACTATCCAACCAGGAGACAACCTTGCCAAAATCGCCAGGCGATTGAAATGCGATATCAGGAGGATTGAAAACGCTAACAATTTAAAGGAATCAAATTTCATCGTTGCAGGAAAAAAACTAAAAATACCTCGGGGTTTATACCCCGAGGAGCTTGAACAGTATGAACTGGCCCTCGAGGAGCAGTCCTATCCCTTCGAGGAAAAGGCCATCAGCGTCCACGAAAGCAACCTGAAGCTGATCTCCAAGGGTGTCTACAATGAGTGGGTCGACAAGAGCCTGCAGAAACTGGCCAAATTCGTTCCGGCCCGTTACGACAAACCGGAAGAGGAGAACGCCGTGCTCACCTCTTTTGAGACATACAGTTTCGCCATTGCCGCAACTTCAGTCGACGGGTCTGCAGCAGCACCCGGAACGGCCACTCTGGTGGCCGGCGAACAGGCGGCTAGCGGAGCTGGCGAAGACGGTGCCACTGCCCCTGCAACAGCCGCGACAGCAGATCCGGCGGCTGGGGAGCAGAAGGCAGCTAACGCGACTGAAGCTGCTGCCGATGAGCCGGCGGTTTCCGCAGCCGAAAATCAGGCGGCTGGTGATAAGACAACGGTAGATCCGCAACCGGCACAGAACGATCCGAAGCCGACGAATGGGGAGCAGGCCGCCACGGAGTCCGGAAGCGGTGTTAAGGCGGATAAAGCGAGCGAATGAGGATGGCGCGTATGACCGATAAGAATTTGATAGCCGGAGTCGGACGGCAGTCACAAACTATGAAGAAGCCTGGTTCAAGGAGCGGGTTCGTGCTGCTGGCGCTGCTGCTGGCCGTGCTCAGCGGTTGTGCGGAAGTCGGCAACAAAGGTCTGCCGGCGGCGAAAGCCGAACAGCCCGCGAGCGCCCCGGAGACGGCGAAACAGGAAGCTCCCAAGCCCGGCTTGACGACTCTGAGCGACGGCCGGATCGTGTTCGTCATTCAGGAGGTTCCGCACAATCCCGAAGCCTGGCAGGCCGATTTCACCGCCGCCGTCGACAACCTGAATGCCCATGAGGATGCCAGGGCCGTCGAACTGCTGGAGAAGGTGGTCGGCCAGGAACCGGGTGTGACCGCGCCCTACATCGACCTTGCGATCGCCTACCGGCGACTCGGCAAATCAAAGCAGGCCGAAGAGAAGCTGAAAAAGGCCCTGGAACTTGTTCCGGCCCATCCGGTGGCCAGTAATGAGTACGGGTTGCTGCTGCGCAAGAGCGGAAGGTTTGCGGAAGCGCGGTCGGTCTATGAACAGGCCCTGGACAAATTTCCCGATTATTTCCCGCTGCGCCGCAATCTCGGCATCCTCTGCGATATCTATCTGAACGACCTGGAGTGTGCCCTTAACCAGTTTGAGCTTTACGGTAAGGCGCAACCGGAAGATGAAAAGATGAAAATATGGCTCGCTGAGCTCCACCAGCGGCTTGGGCAATGACCGAGCTGAATCCTGACAGGTCGGGGAAGAAACGACGATGGCAAATGATGAAGAGAAAGGAGTACGGCTATGGCTAGAAAGGTGTTGATCGGTCTCATCCTGCTTATGCTTCCGGCGTTCATGTCTCTGGCAGCGGATGGTCAAGCGGATCAACCGGAAAAAGGGGCGAAAGCGTCGGACGCCAAAGAACTTTCCGGGATGTCGATTGTCGGGAACGACGATGCACCGAAATCATTGTACATCGTCCCCTGGAAAAGTTCCGAACTCGGAGTCGAGACCAGTTTGAACATGCTTCTGAATGACAGTGAAAAGCCGCTGGATAAGGAGGTCTTCTTGCGACGGTTGGCCTACTACCAGGTCAGGACCGAGAACAACGCTCCCAGCCCGCACGGGCTGACACAGCAATATTGAAAATAACTTTAACTTCAACAGGAAAACTAGGGAGAAAACAAATGGGAATCTATTCAATCGTGGCATTTTTTCAGAAGGGCGGACTGTTCATGTACCCCATCCTGCTGGTCTTTGCCTGTGGGATGGCGATCGCCGTGGAGCGCTGGGTGCAGCTGAACCGCACCCGGAGCAAGAACAGCAAAGCGTGGGAACAGCTGCACCCGGTGTTGAGCGAAGGTGATTTTAACCAGGCGCGGGCGATGGTCGCCGAAGATGAATCGACCATCGCCCAGATGCTCGGCATGGGTCTGGCACGTCAGGGGGCGGTACGTCGCCGCGAGGACATCGAGATCGCCATGGAGGAGAGCCTGATGGAAATCATTCCGCAGCTGGAACGGCGCACCCCCTACGTCGCGCTGCTCTCCAACATCGCCACGTTGCTCGGCCTGCTCGGCACCATCATGGGCCTGATCGAGGCCTTTACCGCGGTCGCCAACGCCAATCCAGCCGAGAAGGCCGATCTGCTCTCGGCGAGTATTTCGGTTGCCATGAACACCACGGCCTTCGGGCTGATGGCGGCGATTCCGCTGCTGCTGATCCACGCCAAGCTGACCTCGACCACGGGACAGATCGTCGACAGCCTGGAGATGGCCTCGGTCAAGGCGCTGAACAGCATCTCCAATTCCGCCAAGCGCCAGTACACAGAGGGCTGATCATGGGCAGACGACTTCGTAGCCGACGACGGATGAAGGAGGCACCCGAGCTGGATATCACCACCTTCCTGAACCTGATGGTGGTGCTGGTCCCGTTTCTGCTGATCAGCGCCGTCTTCTCGCGCGTCACGATCCTCGAACTGAGCGTGCCGACGGCAGCCGGCGGTTCGGCGCTGCACCAGCCGAACTTCACCATCGAGGTGGTGGTCCGCAAGGCGGGGCTGGAACTGGCCAACGGCGCCGGCGTGGTGGCGGCACTGCCGAAAAAGGACGAGCAGTACGACTTGGAGAAGCTGACCAAGATGCTCATGCGTCTGAAGAACGACTATCCGCAGAAGGAGGACGCGACGGTCCTGATGGAACCTGACATCGATTACAACACGCTGATTCAGGTCATGGATACCCTGCGCATGGCCGAGGTCCGTGAGGAGGGGAGTGACGAGGTCGAGAAGTTAACATTGTTCCCCAACATATCGATTGGAGATGCACCATGAGGAACACCAGACGCCTCAGACGTATGAACCGCAACCGGAAGAAGGTCACAGGTCTGAACCTGACCTCGCTGATGGATGTCTTCACCATCCTGGTCTTCTTCCTGCTTGCCAACTCCTCCTCGAGCGAGGTGCTGACGACCCCCAAGCAGATCAAGCTGCCCGATTCGGTGGTCGAGGCGAAGCCGCGGGAAACCGTGGTGATCCTGGTCGGTCCGGAGACGGTCCTGGTCCAGGGAGAAGCCGTGGTTGCCACACCCGACCTGCTCGCCCAGCGTAGCGACCTGGTGCCGGCGATCAGCGAGCAGCTCAAGCTGCTGGAAAGCAACATCATCGGTGTCAGCACCAAGGCGGTCGTCGAGGGGAAGGAGATCACCATCCTCGCCGACAGGTCGATTCCCTTCAAGGTGCTGAAAAAGATCATGTCAACCTGTACGCATTCTGGATACGGGAGGATATCCCTCGCGGTGATCCAGAAGGCCACACAAACATAAAGCGAATGCCGTGAATACCTCTATCTTTGCACAGGAAATGGAACTGCTGAACGCGCAGATCGCCCAGGCCGAGGGTCGACTCCGGACTCTCGAAGCCGAGATGCGGACTGCGGATGCGGATCTGGCGGCGTTTTCCGATGACCAGCTGCGCTTCGACGCTTTGCAGGAGGTCTGCTCCGCCCTCGACCGGTTGAGTGAGCTTGATGCGGAGGCGCTTTTCTGGGACGGGCTGGCGGATGCCGGGGGCGCCACGCATCTAAACCGAATGCGGGGGCGCCTTGCGACCTTCGAGGCGGAGATCCGCGGGACCCGGGATCAGCAGGAAGCCCTCAAGGAAAGGATCAACGGGGTCCTCGACGAGCTGAACGGGCTGGACGCCGAAGTGCACGACGCCATCGCCCGGGAAGAGAGGCGCAAGGACGAATTCGTCGTCGAGAGGGAGATCTCACCGGTCCCCTTCCGGGTGATGGTCATGCCCTGGACCACCCGGGGCGAGGAAGAGCGGTTCTTCCGCCGCTCGGTGTTCGTCGCGATGCTGGTGAGCCTGCTCTTCGGTTCCCTTATCCCGCTGGTAACCTTGCCGATCCCGGACCGCACTGCAGTCGTCGTCGAGATCCCGGAGCGCCTGGCAATGCTGGTCAAGAAGCAGCCGCCGCTGCCGGAGCCGGTTCCTGAGCCGGTGCGGGAGGAGAAGAAGCCCGAGGCGGAGAAGGCCGAAAAGACCGCCAAGGCCGACAAGCCACAGAAGCCGCGCGAGAAGCAGGCCAAGCCGAAGGCGGCCCCGGGCGCGCCCGCAGCCCAGGTGGCGCGGAAGAAGGCCGAGAAGACCGGCGTGCTCGCCTTCAAGAGCAGTTTTGAAGATTTGATCGACGAAGTTCCGGTGGCGAAGCTCGGTACCGAGGCCCGCCTGAAAAAGCAGGTCCCTCAGGCGGCCGGTCAGGCTCGCGTCAGGCGATCGCTGGTAGCGATGCAAGCGCAGGGCGGTACCAGCGGCGGCATTGCCAACTACGCGGTCAGCACAGACCTCGGCAGTGGCCGAGGCAACGGTGGGGCCGGCACCGCCGAGCGGATCGGCGGGGTCGGATTCAGCCATGTCGAGAGCGCCGTCGCCGGGTTGGAAGAGGCGTCCAGGCCGTTGAGCGACGGGCCGGGGCCGGGCCGGACCGACGAAGAGATCCAGATCGTTTTCGATCGCTACAAGGCGACCCTCTACCGGATCTACAACACCGCATTGCGCACCGATCCGACCCTGCGCGGCAAGATGCTGCTGCGTATCACCATCGAACCGAACGGCGCGGTCTCGGCCTGCCAGGTGGAGGCGACCGACCTCGATTCTTCGGATCTGGTGGGCAAAATCGTCGACCGTGTCAAGCGGTTCAACTTCGGCCCCAAGGAGGATGTGCCGCAGTTGACCATCCTCTATCCGATCGATTTTCTACCCGCGTCCTAGGTGCGCCCGGCGCCTCCTGCGGCAGGGGCCCTCTCGCCAAGGGCTCCTGCCGGCCGGGTTGAGAGCCTGCGGGAGGTTGATGCGACAGCGAGGAACGCCGCATGTGAGTTAGATAATGGAGGAGACCATGCAACAACAGAAAATTTGGGTTATCAATGACGTTACCGGGCAGCTGCCGGTGGGCCGGAAGCCGAAGGTTATGGTGTCCGACCCTGGATCCGAGGTGTCCGATGGCTCGGAACCGGCCGCCGAGGATCTGGCAGGGGAGGCAGGAGTTCGGCAGAACCCGGTCTGGTCATTCAGCCTCGCCTTGCTGGTGCCGGGCAGTGGTCATCTCTATCTCGGCTATCGTCGTCAGGGTTTTTGGATCATGGGTGCAGCACTGGCGGTGACCGCTGCGGTCCTGACCCTGATGATGGCCCGTGAGACGGTTTATCGCGCCCTGACTGCGTATCCTGAGCAGGCCTCCCTGTTGCTGGTTTCCTTTCTTGGTCTTTCGCTGGTGGGGCTGGGCCTGTGGTTGGCCAGTGCGGTTGACGCCTACCGCAGGCCCATGCTGAGACGCCGCGAGGCCTGGCCGGGGCTGGAGAATCCTCTGTTTCCCCTGGTCTGCTCGCTGGTCCTGCCTGGCTGGGGACAGGTTCTCAATGGCCAGTTCAAAAAAGGGTTCTTTTTCCTCTCTCTTGTTTCCCTGGGTTGCTTCGTCCTGGAAAGCCTCGGCGGCGGTCTTTACTTCTGGCCCCTGATCAAACAGGGGCCGCTGCGAGGGATAATCGACTGGCTGCTGATTGCCAGTGTTCTTGCCCTGCCGTTAATGCTCTCCGGCTGGTTGGCTGCCGCCTTTGATGCCTATCTCTCCGGGCAGCGTCTCATCCGGCAGCGGTTCAGTCGGGCAGTGCCGAGCAAGAGGGCCAGCGGACCCGGATTCGCCCGGATGCTGGTTCCGCGCACTTCCGCGGTACTCTGTCTGCTGCTGGCCATCTCCCTGGGTATGCAGTTAGTGCCGAAGGACTACTATGCGAGCAGGCTGGAGCAGGTCCAGGCCGGGTTGCAGGAGAGCAACCTGCAGCAAAGTTCGGCCATGTTGGCCAAGCTCATCGATCTGATGAACGCTGACGCGACCCGCTAGGTCATCGAGGACTCAGCTAGTCAGCCTGTTTCAGTTGGGCAGGTTTCGGGAGGCCACGGACCGTTCTGCCACGTTCGAAGGCCGGCCGCATTGTTCTTCGATTCATTTATACGGTTTGCCTTCCTGGAACCTGAATGAGAAAACGCCCGGCCAAAAGGCCGGGCGTTTTCCGTTAGCGATTGGTTCCGAAGCTTGTCCGATTATTCAATCTTGCTCGCCTTGGTAATGGTGACCGGCTCGACCGGCACATCCTGGTGCATCCCCTTGGACCCGGTCTTGACCTTGCGGATCGCAT
>Ga0102953_1002076_pt1 | contig 12220 bp, 12 predicted proteins | sample SalPon2A_C_D2_MG_FD_78509 | JGI IMG/M metagenome (GOLD analysis project Ga0102953, IMG submission 78509) | Soil microbial communities from South San Francisco under conditions of wetland restoration - Salt Pond MetaG R2A_C_D2_MG | ecosystem: Environmental > Terrestrial > Soil > Wetlands | place... | reverse complement strand
ACTTCTCGGAGGAACCATCGACGTGAAATCGACGCTTGGAAAAGGATCCATCTTCTATTTCACCATTCCATATGATAAAATCAGCAGTCCGCCACAACAGCAGAAAAAACAGGCGCAAAACAGCTACGATTTTAATGGAATCACCATTCTCATCGCAGAGGATGTCGATTACAACTTCGAATTTTTGAAAGAAATTCTACGGGACACCAAAGCGAAAATTCTTTGGGCAAAAGATGGAATCGACGCACTTAACCTGTATGAAAAAAACCAGGTCGACCTGATCCTAATGGATATTCAGATGCCTGAAATTGATGGCTATGAAGCAACCCGAACCATCCGGAAGAACAACACTGAAATCCCAATCATCGCACAAACGGCCTATGCCATGAACGATGAACATCAGCTATGTTTGGAAGCCGGATGTAACGAAGTGCTCACAAAACCGATAAAAATGAAGGATTTGCTTGATGCGATCAGCAGAAACCTGAAATAACAGAACAGAAATAAACGAATCAATCTTACCGGAATTCATTTGCGCTTATTAAATTTGAAGCTTACTAAATGAAAAGGGCATGATCACGGAAAAATTTCCATCGCGCTTATTGGAGAATGCAGTCAACGAATTTGCCAAACTCCCGGGCATTGGCCGAAAAACGGCTTTGCGACTGGTACTGCATTTGCTCAAACAAGAAAAAACAGATGTTGATATTTTTGGGAGCAGCATTATCCAATTGCGTAATGAGATTAAACATTGCCAGGTTTGTCACAATATTTCGGATGTTGATACCTGTAACATCTGCAGCAACCCGTCGCGAAACCCACAGGAGGTTTGTGTAGTAGAAAACATCAAAGATGTGATGGCTATTGAAAACACCCAGCAATTCAATGGATTGTATCACGTGCTTGGAGGTATCATTTCGCCGATGGATGGTGTAGGCCCATCGGATCTCGAAATCAACTCATTGCTGGAACGTGTGAAAAGTGGTGAAGTGAAAGAAATTGTTCTGGCACTGAGTACCACCATGGAAGGTGACACCACTAACTTTTTCATATACAAAAAACTGAAAGATTTCGATGTCAAAATTTCCACGCTCGCACGCGGTGTTTCCATCGGCGACGAACTGGAATATGCCGATGAAATCACGCTTGGCCGCTCCATCAAAAACAGGCTTGATTTTGAAAGTACCTTGTCACAATAAAAATTCCAATGACCAATTCCCAATACAAATCACCAATAACTAACGGCCAATGACCAATCACCAAACCATAAAACTCTCCGTCGTTATTGTCAATTATAATGTGAAGTACTTTTTGGAACAGTGCCTGCATGCTGTTCAAAACGCCTGCGTTTCAATCGGCGCCGAAGTTTTTGTGGTGGATAACAATTCAGTAGATGGCTCATGTCAGATGGTCCGCGATAAATTTCCTGAAGTATTATTGATAGAGAATCACGATAACAAAGGTTTCTCTAAGGCCAACAACCAAGCCATTCATTTGGCCAAAGGTGAATATGTTTTATTACTCAATCCAGATACCATTGTTGAAGAAGACAGCTTTGTCAAGTGCATCCAATTTATGGACAGTCACCACGATGCCGGTGGTTTGGGCGTAAAAATGATTGACGGGAAAGGGCAATTTCTGCCAGAATCAAAACGCGGCCTCCCCACTCCCATGGTCGCTTTTTACAAGATTTTCGGGCTATCGAAGCTTTTCAGCCATTCCAGGCGGTTTGCTCGCTATCACATGGGGCATTTGAATCAAGATAAAATCAATGAAGTGGACGTGCTGGCCGGAGCTTTTATGCTACTGCGTCGCACCACACTCAACAAAACGGGATTCCTCGACGAAGACTATTTCATGTATGGTGAAGATATTGACTTGTCATATCGCATAACGCAGGCTGGTTACAAAAACTATTATTTCCCCAACACAACGATTATTCATTATAAAGGAGAAAGCACTAAAAAAGGGAGCATCAACTATGTCAAGATTTTTTACCAGGCAATGGCCATCTTTGCACGCAAACATTTCTCGAAAGGGCGGGCTGATGTTTTCTCGTTCCTAATCAACTTAGCAATTTATTTTCGAGCCTTTTTGGCTGTGCTTACGCGAATTGCCAAGTCGCTCTTCCTGCCGGTGATCGATGCCCTGGTGATTTACGCTGGCTACTTATGGCTTCTCCCCTACTGGGAACAGTTTCGCTACGAGCCGGGCTATTATCCTGATTTGTACCTGCAATTTGTGGTGCCCATCTATGTGTTGATCTGGCTTATTGGCATTTGGCTGGCTGGTGGCTATCAAAAACCTATTCGCATCATCAACATTTTTAAGGGCCTGATTTGGGGAACAATCGGCATTCTGGTTTTCCACTCCCTGGTGAATGAAAACCTGCGTTTCTCCCGGGCACTCATTTTGCTGGGCTCTGTTTGGGCATTCATTGTGCTATTGAGTTACCGCTACCTGCTAAGCCACAGCAAATCCAAACGGGTGCAATTTGACCGAAATCGCAAAAAGCGAGTCGTTCTTATTGCCGGGAGCAAAGAAGCCAAACGAATCAACGATTTGATTGCGCAATCCCACATGAAAATCAACGTGGTTGGGCTGGTTCAGCCCGACGAAAAAAACACGGATGAAAAGAGCCTGGGGAATCTCTCCCAGTTGGCTGAAATTATTCAGGTGCATAAAATTGACGAATTGATTTTCAGCGCAAGCGACCTGCCTTCACAACGCATCATCAATATCATGTTGAAGTTGACTGACCTCAACATTGAATACAAAATTGCACCACCGAAAAGCCTTTCCATCATCGGCAGCAGCTCCATCGATACGGCTGGTGAACTTTATGTCGTGCATCTCAATGCAATCACGCGTGAAAGAAATAAGCGAAACAAACGCATGCTCGACCTGGCATTGAGCCTGGTCTTTCTGGTTACGTATCCGATAGTCTGTTGGACCGTGAAACAAAAATGGGGTTTGCTAAAGAATCTATTTTTTGTATTGACTGCATCAAAAAGTTGGGTGGGATTTGCCGGAAATGAGGAGACGAAAACACGGCTCCCCAACATTAAACCGGGCATTTTGAATCCGGCAGATCGCTTTGAAGAGGGACTGTCCGAAGAAAGAAAATTGGAGATTGATATGGTTTATGCTAAAAATTACCGCATCTTGCAAGACTTGGATATCATTTTTCAAGGCTGGAAAAACCTGGGACGATGAGCATGGACATACTTGAATACGGACGAATTAAGCTACGGCCGCTCGAACCGGAGGACCTGGAATTTTTATACCAATGGGAAAACAATCCATCCATTTGGCAGGTCTCAAATACGCTCGTTCCTTTTTCAAAATACATCCTGAAACAATATTTGGAAGAATCACACCGCGATATTTTCGAAACCAAACAGTTACGTCTCATTATTGAAGATCAAAATGGACGAGCCATTGGTGCCATCGATTTGTTTGATTTTGATCCTTTTCATCAACGTGCTGGTATCGGCATTTTAATCTACAAACAAGACGATCGAGGCAAAGGATTGGCAACCGATGCACTCACTTTGATAACAAAATACGCAATTGAAGTTCTGGGGTTGCATCAACTTTATGCCAACATCACCGTCGATAACCAGCCCAGCGTTCACCTGTTTAAAAAAGTTGGTTTTGAATTCTCGGGCACTAAAAAAGATTGGATTAGAACTTCATCCGGCTGGTTGGATGAAGTAGTTTATCAAAAAATCCTGAAATAAATGACTGGAACGTTCAATTAGGTAAGTTCCAATTCATTGTTTTTAGTTGCGATTTGGAAATCGCAACACCCGGGTGCGGCGAACTCCGATTCGCCGGTTCCAAGTCGCGATTTGGAAATCGCGACACCCTACAAAGCTCCAAACTCTGGGATTTCTTTTAAGAAAGCATACGATTGTTTTTCCAAATCAACCGAACAGCAATAATGCTCCATTCCGTTTGAAACGATTAAATAAGGTACTTTGTAGGTCATGTTGTAGCGGGTAATTTGATCGAACGTTTGCTGGGTAATTTTCACACTCGGCGCTTTAAATTCGACCAATAGCAATGGATTGCCTTTCCGGTCGTAAACCAACAAATCTGCACGAAACTGGTTACGATTAATTTTCAGTCCGGTTTCAATAGCCATCAACGATGCCGGGTATTTTTTTTCCTTCACCAAGAAACGCACAAAATGCTGACGAACCCATTCTTCTGGTGTCAAAGCCACAAACTTCCGCCGGATCTCATCAAAAATCACTCGTTTCTCCTGTTGAGTCTGAATACGAAAAGAATATGTTGGTAAATTTAATTCCGTAAGCATCGTTGGCAGCTTCAAAATTGTATTTTTGTATAACGATTTACCGGATTCCATTTTATCCGGAACTGATTGTCGTTCAAAAGTGCAAAAAAACGTCTTGGATCAAAACAGCGCTGAGAACTTTTTTTCACTCAATTTCTTACATAGAAAAGAATCTTGCTAATTGGGGAACAGGCTCTGGGGGAATGCAAATGAATTAAACCAATTTGTTTTGAGCCAAAATCAACAAGATATGAAGACAAAAAAAGAAATTGTGGACAACTGGCTTCCACGATACACTGGCAGAAAATTAGAGGATTTTACGGAATACATTCTTCTGACGAATTTCCAATTGTATGTTGAAATGTTTGCGGAACAATTCAATGTTCCGATATTGGGAATCCATCAAAACATGGCCAATGCATCAAATGGCGAAATCACCATTATTGACTTTGGCATGGGAAGCCCAAATGCTGCAACCATCATGGATTTGCTCAGCGCTATCAAGCCCGAAGCCGTTTTGTTCCTCGGAAAATGTGGCGGCTTGAAACGCAAAAATAAGTTGGGCGATTTCATCCTTCCCATCGCAGCAATTCGCAGTGATGGTACCTCAAACGATTATCTTCCCCCGGAAATTCCTGCGCTTCCTGCTTTTAGTTTGCAGCGTGCGGTATCGACAGCCATCCGCGAAAACCAGATGGATTATTGGACCGGAACCGTTTATACAACCAATAAACGGGTTTGGGAATACGACGAACGATTCAAAAAATACCTGTATAAAAGCCGGGCGATGGCCATTGACATGGAGACGGCAACGATCTTTACCGTTGGTTTTGCCAACCAAATTCCGTGTGGAGCATTACTACTGGTTTCTGATCAACCGATGATTTCTACCGGCATTAAAACGGAAGCCAGCGACAAAAAAGTAACAGTTAACTTTGTTGAAAAACACGTAAAAATTGGGATCGATGCACTGATGGAGATCAAAAACAATGGTCGTTCGGTGAAACACCTTCGATTTTAAGAATGAATGACGCCTATGAATTACGAAGATATATTAACCAACCTGAAAAAGAAGATCTATCATCCCATTTACTTTTTGATGGGGGAAGAAAGCTACTTCATTGATCAGATCACCGATTATATTTCCAAGCATGTGTTGACCGATGCCGAAAAGGGTTTCAATCAACATGTCCTCTATGGGAAAGACACTGACATTGATACAATTATCACCAACGCACGGAGGTTCCCCATGATGGCCAACCACCAGGTAATCATTGTAAAAGAAGCTCAAAACATCAAAAAGATTGAAGACCTTGAGCCGTATGTCAAGACGCCATTGAAGTCAACCATTTTGGTGATCAATTACAAATACAAATCGATTGATAAACGCAAGAGCTTTGCCAAGCAACTGGCAAAAAACAGTGTGTTTTTTGAATCGAAAAAGATTTACGACAATAAGTTGCCTGGCTGGATCGACAATTATTTGAGAGATCACCAATACAGCATCATGCCGCAAGCATCTGCCATGCTGGCCGAATTTTTGGGTACTGACCTTAGCAAGGTTGCGAACGAACTCAACAAGTTGATCATCACCTTGCCCGAGGGTACAAAAATTACTCCCGGCCATATTGAAAAGAATATTGGGATCAGCAAGGATTACAACATTTTTGAGCTGCAAAATGCGCTCGGTGAAAAGAACGTGTTAAAAACCAACAAAATCATCAACTACTTTGCAGCCAACCCGGGATCAAATCCAATCACCCGGACGATCTCGAGCCTGTACTACTATTTCATGAAGATAATGACTTATCATTTTTTGACTGACAAGTCTCAAAATTCGGTGGCTGCTTCATTACAAGTTCCCCCGTTTTTTGTGCGTTCATACATTGCCGCTGCCAAAGTTTACACCCCTAAAAAATTGGTTGAAATTATGGGAATTCTTCGCGAATACGATATGAAATCGAAGGGAATGGGAAATGTATCTGCGTCTGCGGGTGACCTTCAAAAAGAAATGATTTACCGAATTTTACACTAGTAACTACGCACATGACAATAATTCTTGTAGCCATCACAGCCGTTGTTTCAATTGCAGCCTTCAGCCGGCCCGACCTAATGGAAAAACTCCAGTTTAATGCCAGCCAGGTCATTCACCAGAAACAATATTACCGCATGATTAGTCATGCTTTTGTACATGCCAACTGGGAACACCTGATCGTCAACATGATTGTATTGTTTTCGTTTGGGCGTGCCACTGAAATGTATTTTGAATATTATTTTGACGGGAAGGCGGATCTGTATTTTCTGGTTCTTTACTTCGGGGGTATGATTGTTTCAAATTTATATGCCCTTTACAAACACCGAAACAACTATTATTATAATGCCGTTGGAGCATCCGGAGCGGTATCTGCCGTGTTGTTTGCTGCCATCTTTTTCGCCCCCTGGAGCAAGGTGTATTTTTTCGGACTGTTGCCCATCCCCGGAATTGTATTCGCTGTTTTGTATCTTGGATATTCTTACTACATGAGCCGCAAACAAACCGATAATGTTGCTCACGATGCCCACTTTCTCGGTGCCGTATTTGGATTCATTTTCCCCATCCTTTTGAATGCCCATTTGTTCGAACGTTTTTTGGATAAATTATTCATGCTGATTCATTAATTTTTATGAAGACTATTTTCCTCGACCGCGATGGTGTAATCATCAATAATGCCGATCACTACTACATTTGCAAAGTGGAAGATATTGAATTTGTAGATGGCATTTTTGAAAATCTCAAACGACTAAAAAACAAAGGGTACGAGTTTTTCATTGTCTCCAATCAAGGGGGAATTGCCAAAAAAGAATACACCAAAGATGACGTCAACAAAGTTCACCAATACATTCAAGATGAATTCAAGAAGCATGACATCGAATTTCGGGAGATCTATTTTTGTCCACACCACGACACCATTGAAGCTTGCCTATGCCGGAAACCATCGCCATTGATGATAGAAAAATTGATGGCAAGATACGACGTCAATCCCAAACAATCCTGCTTAATCGGGGACAACATCACCGACATTCAAGCGGCTGAAGCTGCAGGAATCGCTGGAATTAAAATTGACGCCAACAAAAACATGTTACCTTTCATTCAAGAATTAATTGCCTGATGTCACACTTTTTATTGATTGACGGAAAATTTCAAGACCAAACAGGATCCCACCTGGCGGCTTTTCTGAAAGATCAATTGCTTTTCGAGGAACGCATCTGTTCCATTCGCAATCAATTGCCATTTTTAGGAAATCACCTGCAACGCATGGAGCTACAATTCAAATTGCACCACCGTGCAATTCCTTCCCTGCTTCATCACGAGGGCACCGATTTGAAACGGCAGATCGAACGGCTACTGATGAAAAATAAGTTTTACAAAAGTGCCGTCATTCAGCTCTACTTCATTGAAAATAACGATTCGCTGAGTGTTATAATAGATGCCGAACCGGTGGCGACAACAAGCTACTTGTTAAATAAAAACGGATTAAAAGTAGCCGGCTACAATAAATTAACCAAGGGAATATCAGCGCTGTCCACCCTTGAATTAGGATCCAATCCATACTGGAAAATCATAAATAGCGATCCGGAAAAACAAATAGTCGATGAATTGTTGTTGATGAACCACCAACAAACTTACCTGGAAGCTCCACGAAAAAATCTGTATGTGGTTACAGGCAATACAATTTCGACTCCGTCACCCAAAACCGGTGCTTTCATTGACGTGAGCCAGGACCACATCCGAAAAACAAGTCTGCAGATGGGGTTGAATTTTCAATTTGTTGAGCAACTCAAAGAAGACGATTTGTTTGAAGCCGACGAATTATTTCTAGCCAACTCCATCACTGGAATTGAGTGGATCAAAGCATTCAAACACAAACGATACTTCAATAAAGTTATTCAGAAATTAAATGGAAATTTTAACCGGAATCTATTAATCTGAGTTCGACTTTAAAATAAATCACAGCTTCTAGAATCAAACTCAGGCTAATTAGTTTAAGGACGGATTTTCAGGGAAATGTTCCCAGAGTGAATATTTGCCACCCATTTCACGAACGGCCTGTACCCACATGCTTTCGGGAGTTCTTTTTTCCATCACGTTGGCTTCTTCAATTTCCGAGACCAACCAGGAATTCTCTTTCAATTCTTCTTCCAGCTGCCCTTCATCCCAACCTGAATAGCCTAAAAAGAAACGAATTTGATCAGGTTGCACGAGTCCTTCTTTGATTTTCTTTTTCAATTCTTCGAAATCGCCGCCCCAGTATATATTGTCCTTCACATGAATACTTCCGGGAATCAAATTACCTAAGGAATGAATGAAGTAAATCGTGTCGGTACTTACAGGTCCACCAATGTAAACTTCAGCTTCGAAATTGGGGAAATCGCCCAAGACTTCATTGATGGGATATTCAATTTGTTTATTCAAAATAAAGCCGACTGCTCCCTTGTCGCTATGTGCAACCAATAGAATGATTGCCCGGTTAAAATAGCTGCCCGGCAAGAATGGTTCCGCGATTAAAATCCTCCCTTTGGCAGGATCAACATGGTTCGTTTCTATTTTAAATAAATTGATATTCAAAGCGTAAAGAATTGAAATTCATTTCAATTTATGAAAAAACATCAATTAATCAAACAGTAATTTTGAAACTTGGATAGAATTGATAATTTATTTACAAACGACTATCAGACAACATTTTAAACAAAATATCAAATCCAAGGTCAATCGAAGGGAGTTAATTTTCTTCCTGAATCAAATAAACGTCTTCGTTTTTCTTTTTCATTAGAAATTCTTCGCGAGCAAATTTTTCGAGGTTTTTCTGGTTGGTTTGAAGCTCTTTTATTTTCCGCTTATCGGAAGTTATTTTATACCGTAAATGATGTTCTTGTTCAATGAGTTGCACGAGCTTGTGCTTGTTTTGAAAATGTTGCACAATACTATTCTCATCGAAGAATAAAATCCACAACAAAAAAATGCTCAAAGCAATTCCATACTTTGTTCGAATCTTACTCCAAAAATACGACAGAAAATTCTTCATGCAGCTATACTTATCACTGACAAATGTAATTGTTCTCAGGTCAAAAAAAAAGGAGATGATTAAAATCATCTCCTTAAATTTAATTTTTATTTTCCTACTCCTGATCAGGTAAAAAGTTGGGATACATGTAATCGTGCGGTGGCACAAAGTTTTCTTTGATGGAGCGGATTGAGGTCCAACGCAAAAAGTTGAACAACGTACCGGCTTTGTCATCGGTGCCGGAACCTCGTGCTCCACCGAATGGTTGCTGACCAACAACTGCGCCGGTTGGCTTATCATTAATGTAAAAATTACCCGCCGCATTTTCCAGTCGTTTGGTAATTTTCTCGATGTTATAACGATCTTGCGAAAATACTGCTCCTGTCAGGGCGTAAATTGATGTGTTGTCGAGGATCGTCAGCGTTTCATCCAATTTTTCATCGTCGTAAACATACACGGTGAGCACCGGACCAAACAATTCTTCAACCATGGTAATATAATCAGGCTTTTTGGCTTGGATGACGGTGGGCTCAACAAAATATCCTTTCGATTTGTCGCAATTACCTCCAAATATCACCTCAGCGTCTTCATCGGTTTTCGCCCGGTAAATGTAGCCAGACAATTTATCAAATGAGGCTTCATCAATTACGGCGTTCACAAAATTCGTAAAATCCTCGGGTGGTCCCATTTTAACCGTACCCAGTATTTTGCCGAGGCGTTTTTTCACGTCTGACCATATACTCTTCGGAATGTAGCAACGGGAAGCGGCCGAGCATTTTTGCCCCTGGTACTCAAAAGCACCGCGAACCATCGCTGTCGCCAATACCTGCCTATCAACGGTGTTGTCGGCAAAAATAAAATCCTTTCCACCTGTTTCACCAACAATCCGTGGATAAGATTTGTACTTCGTAATATTCTCCCCAATTGTCTTCCAAATACCTTGAAAAACAGCCGTTGATCCGGTAAAATGAATACCAGCAAACGAAGGATGATCAAACACAACATTGGCCGCAACCGGACCAGAAACATAAACCAAGTTGATGACACCATCAGGCAATCCGGCTTCCATTAAGATTTCCATAATGACAGAGGCTGAATAAACAGCAGTTTTGGATGGTTTCCAAACGACCACATTCCCCATCAGGGCTGGCGCTACCGGCAAATTGCCAGCTATTGACGTAAAATTGAAAGGTGTCAAAGCAAAGGCAAACCCCTCCAACGGACGATATTCGTTGTAGTTCCAGATTCCCGGAGTAGATTCGGGTTGCATCTTGTAGATGTCGGTCATGCATTTTACACCAAAACGGTAGAAATCAGCCAATTCACAGGCTGCATCAATCTCGGCCTGAAAAGCATTCTTTGATTGCCCCAACATGGTGGCTGCATTAATTTTATCCCGATACGGTCCGGCTAATAAATCAGCAGCTTTCAGAAAAATAGATGCCCGGTGCTGCCAACTCATCTGGCTCCACTTTTCGCGGGCTTCCAACGCGGAATCAATCGCCATCTGAACATGCGACGCATCTCCCTGGTAATAATGACCTAATGTGTGTTTGATCTCGTGAGGAGGTGCAATACGAATCCGACGATCTGTCGTCACATCTTTGCCTCCAATCACCATGGGCAATTCAACTTCGGTGTTCCGTAATTCTTGTATTTTTGCTTTCAGAGAAGCTCTTTCTGACGAACCGGGAGCATAGCTTTTGACAGGCTCATTTTTTGCTACCGGCACATTAAAAATTCCTTTTGGCATAACGACTTAGTTTTATTAATTTTTTGGTATTCCCTTTACAAACAAAACTATAGAATACCCCAGTCCTTTTTGCTAATAAATATCAGCTTTCAAAAAAGAGCGATTGAACAGAATATGAAGACTCATTAACAACTAAAAATTACTATATTTAGTGCGATTTTAAATAGAGTTGACCATTACATGCTAAAATCGATCCATCACTTTATCACCAAACCCTATCGATTCGATTCCGGTGAAGACAAACGCAAGATACTTGGGCTGCATGTAGTCCTTACGGCGGGTTTGTTGTTTTCATTGGTTGATTTTTCGCTATCGCTGGCCGGCCATTTAAAAAATGAATGTATCCCCGGCGATGTAGCACTGATCGCTATTACTGTAGTCGCTCTCTATTGCTTACGAATTGGAAGACCACACTGTTCGATCAACATGATTTTTGCGGTGCCAATTCCGATTTATTTCTTTTTTATTTCTGCCCAGTACTCACTATTTCCGGTTCAGAACGCCATTTCATATACCATATGGACCTTGATTCCCGGGTTTCTATTTTTGCTTCTTTTCTCGCAGAAGATTCAAAAAAACCTAATCATCTATTTTGTAGTCTCCCTTGCGACAACCGGATACCATATTTTTAAAGCCGACCGGTTGGGCGATATCCTGACACTTTATTGGCCAACCAAAGAAATGATTGTTAATCCGCTCATCATTCTTACCGTGGTTTTTGTAGCCACCCTGCTGGTTGCAATTAGTTATGAATTGAACCTGAAAGAACTCCGAAACCTGGTTATCCAAACCGATCAACAAATAAGTAAAACCATCCGCTCTTTTCACCAAGGTGTACTACTTATGCAAGTAATCCGCGATGAAATGGACAACCCCATTGGACTGAAAATTTTAAAAAGTAATTCGGCTTTTCAGAAGCTTTTCAAAGTCAACGCACGTGAACTGCATAATAACGAAGCCGATGTTATTTTCCCAAAAATATTCCGGGATTCGTTTGATTGGAACAATTATTATTTCCACTCCAAATTGAAGCAACGCACCGAGATTCACCTGGAACACTTAAATCTTTGGGTGGAAGTGTACTCCTTACAACCATCACAGGATCAAATTGCCAGTATTTTT
>Ga0102953_1002075_pt1 | contig 12220 bp, 8 predicted proteins | sample SalPon2A_C_D2_MG_FD_78509 | JGI IMG/M metagenome (GOLD analysis project Ga0102953, IMG submission 78509) | Soil microbial communities from South San Francisco under conditions of wetland restoration - Salt Pond MetaG R2A_C_D2_MG | ecosystem: Environmental > Terrestrial > Soil > Wetlands | place... | reverse complement strand
TCGCGGTTAAAAAATAGAGTAGAGTGGGTGGAAAAAGATGGAACTATAGGGGGGAGTTAAAAACAACCAAGGATTAAAATGCTATTATATCAATATGTTAATGGGTGGGATGGTTTGGGGTTTTTTCTGTCAGCCTGGGGTCTTGGGCGCACCACCTTTTGTATCCCAATTAGATATCTTAGCTATTTCCTCAATGCCCTGCTCGTTGGGATTGCCATCATCCTTGGTCAGCCCAAACTTGTCAGCATTTTTGCGGAGCCATTTGAGAAGCGCCTGTTTCACGGTTTTTCCCTTCCTTAGCTCTTGCTCTTCACTCACAGCTCGCCAAGCACTTATGGCGGCGGCCAACTTTGGAGAATAGTAAGCATAACTTTGGTCAAGAAAATCAAGGGTTTCACCGGCTTGAGGAAAAAAGAATCCACTTGTAAAACCTCTGCCTCTGAGCCATTCTCGTAAATCTTCCACAAGCACCGTCGTTAAATTCCAATCTGGTTCGGCACGATAAATAATTCCGCGATGAATTGGGTTATATGCTCCTTCCGGAAATTCATCCTCATCAGGAAACAATTGAATTTTTCTGGTAAGGGTTTCCCCTTTTTCCGGTTCTTCATCCCACCCTCTTTCCCAGGCCGAGCGACGAATTGTTGCCGGAAGCCGTCCTCCGAGAATTGCATGAGTCAAAGCAGCAAGAGCGGCGGAAAAGTTGTCCGGCCTTTTATGTTCTTCCCATTCCATTACATAATGGTGATCGGTCGGATGTAAACCAGCTATTAACAAAGCCCCCTGAACTACAGAAAGCTCGTCACACAAACGCCAATAATCAAATTCATCCATGTTCACGCCTTAGAAACTACTTAATTTGATTTGGATTGTAACGTCCATTACAGTACATTACTGCAAATTATTGTCAAAATATTTTCGGATATATAAGCGGCATATAGATCCCTGCAAAATAGGAGAGTTTTGATGTCGAACGTATGGATGATCAGAGCGGGCGAAGGCGGCAGATTAATTGAGGAGTTTGCCAAAGGTTATATCGGTATTGGCTACAATGAAATGGGAGACATGTCCTCGGCTAAGAACCAGGATGAAATCCGTGTTCATTATCTCAAGGCATACCCTAATGAAAAACCTGGAGCCATTGGCAACCAGATTGCCATGTTCTATAAGTTCCACACAGTCTTCAAGATCGGTGATAAGGCGATCACTTACGACACAAAAAATCGTGAATACTTGATCGGGACAATTAAAAGTGATTTCATCTACAAGCCAGGGAAGGTTGGCGATTACCCCAACATCAGAAAGGTTGTATGGGAAGATAAGGTTAGCCGCGACAAGCTCTCAGTCTCTTCAAGAAACTCGCTCGGCTGCACAACCACCCTATTTTCAGTCAACGAAGATGTCTGGGCGGAGATCCAGGGTATCCTCTCCGGCTCATCTGAAGGGGAAGACGTTACCGGTGGCGGTGAAAAAAATGATCTTGAAGAGATTCGCAAGGAAGTCGTTGATAAAGCCCATGAGTTTATCAAAGACAAAATTTTAGGTCTTGATCCGGATGAGATGGAGGAACTGGTGGCCGCTATCCTTCGGGGTATGGGCTATCAAACCAGGATTTCACCTAAAGGCCCGGATCGTGGTGTCGATGTTATGGCTTCTCCCGATGGTCTTGGACTTGAAGAGCCCAGGATCAAAGCAGAAGTCAAGCATCGCCAATCCGCAATGGGATCAAAGCAAATCAGAAGTTTCCTTGGCGGTCTTCGGGAAGGTGACCGTGCTTTATATATAAGCACAGGCGGTTTTTCCAAGGACGCTAAATATGAGGCAGATCGTTCTAATATTCCTTTGACCTTGCTTGATCTTGATGACCTGGCCTCTCTGGTTGTTACCCATTACGAAAAATTTGATTTGGAAGGCCGAGCCTTGATCCCGCTTGTCAGGGTATACTGGCCGGCAGACTAGTTAACGAGGTATAGCATGATAGAAGCGCTCCCCAAAATAGCTGATGTAAAAACACTTAAAGAACTCAGTAAAGTCCTTGTTTTTCCGATGCTGATGGCGGCCTATATTGCCCAAACTGGATTGACCGTAAGCATTGGGATATTTTACTTGTCGATATCCCCAGAAAGTTCATTTCTGATTCAGGCATTAGTTTTTTTAATAATTCTTGTGATTAAAGGCTTCGCTGTTGGTGTGGTGGTAGGATTCCCTTACTTGTTGTTATGCTACGCCCATATTTTCACTAGCTTCACAGCGCTACAAATATTTGCTGGCCTGTTCTTAACTTTTGGCTTTCTTGGGGTTTTTGCTGGGGATGAGCTGGTTTTCCTAAACACACTTAACAGAATGTGGTTTTATACAGCCTTTGTGATGGGCTTTTCCTGTTTGGCTTCAGCGGCTGATATAGAACGATCTTTAACAACTGGAGAAATGTAGACATTATGCCTCAGCAAGAAGAACAGAAGTTTTTGAATGAGCTGGATAAGAAGCTGTGGACCTCGGCGAATAAGTTGTTGCCTTCGCTTGATGCGGCGGTTTACAAGCATGTCGTGTTGGGGTTGGTGTTTTTGAAATATGTTTCCGATTCTTTTACCGAGCGGCGGGAGGAATTGTTAAAGGTTTTTGCTGACCCCGATCATGATTATTTCCTGGGTGAAGATGCCGATGACGATTTCATTCAAGAAGAACTAGAGCAACGGGATTACTACACTGAAAAAAACGTCTTCTGGGTTCCTGCTCTGGCTCGATGGGAGAACTTGCAAGATTATGCCAAGGTTGCCCCGGGGACTGTTATTCAAATAACAAATGGGAAAAAAAGCGAATACAAGGTTACCTCAACTGCCAAGCTTATTGATGATGCCCTGGGCGAGATTGAAAAGGAAAATCAAAAACTCAAAGGGGTGCTCGATAAACGCTATACCCAACTCCAGATTGAGCCCAGCAAACTCGGTGAGCTGATCGATCTTATAGCCACGATCCCCTTCCAGCACGCCAGTCTTCATGCCAAGGATATCTTGGGTCATGTATACGAATACTTTCTTGGTCAGTTCGCCTTGGCCGAAGGCAAGAAGGGTGGCCAGTATTACACACCTAAATCAATCGTCAGCTTGATTGTCGAGATGTTGCAACCCTTCCAAGGCAGGGTTTATGACCCGGCCATGGGCTCGGGAGGTTTCTTTGTGCAGAGTGAGAAATTCATTTTGGAATATGGTGGTAAGCTCGGCAATATCTCGGTTTACGGTCAGGAGTCCAACCCAACCACCTGGCGGCTGGCGGCGATGAATATGGCCATTCGCGGGATCGATTTTAATTTCGGCGGCGAGCCGGCCAACAGCTTCAGCAACGACAAACATCCGGACCTGCGGGCCGATTATGTGATGGCCAATCCGCCTTTCAATATGAAGGAGTGGAACAGCGGTGTTAAAGAAGATGACCCCCGCTGGCAATACGGTACTCCACCTCCTAACAACGCCAACTTTGCCTGGATGCAGCACATGCTTTATCATCTGTCTCCCAACGGTTCCCTGGGCTTGCTGCTGGCCAACGGCTCCATGAGCTCCAATACCAATAACGAAGGGGAGATTCGCAAGAATTTGCTGGAAGCCGACATGATCGAGTGCATGGTCGCACTGCCCGGCCAGCTCTTCACTAATACCCAGATCCCCGCCTGTATTTGGTTCCTCACCAAGAACAAAAAAGAGCGCAATGGCTTCCGGGATCGCAGCGGAAAGGTTCTCTTTATCGATGCCCGCAATCTTGGCTACATGAAAGATCGCGTCCTGCGGGATTTCACGCCGGAAGACATAAAGAAGATTACCGGGACCTTCCATAATTGGAAAACAGGTGAAGCTTACGAAGATGTGGCTGGTTATTGCAGTTCAGTAACGCTCGACCAAATAAAGCAACATGATTATGTCCTCACTCCTGGCCGTTATGTAGGAGCGGCTGAAGTGGAAGATGATGGCGAACCCTTTGCCGAAAAGATGTCTCGACTTACAGCCCAACTAAAAGAGCAGTTTGAACTAAGCGACAAACTGGAAATAGAAATCAAAAAGAGTTTGGCCGGGTTTGGTTATGAGTGTTGATAAACCGTTTGGCATGCCAGATTTACCCGATGATTGGCATTGGGATTATTTTGAGAAATTGTGCAAAAGGGTTTCGGTAGGGCACGTAGGTGAAACGAGCTCTTATTTTACAACAAAAGAGCAAGGCATCCCATTTATCAGGTCGCAAAACGTGCGCCCAGGAAAACTTGTGTTGGATGATATTAAATACGTAACACATGGATTTCATGATAAAAGCAAGAAAAGTCAATTGTTAGCAGGAGATATTCTTATCGTTAGAGTCGGTCAGAACAGAGGGGACTGCTGCGTTCTTCCCAAAAATACTGGGGAAATAAACTGTGCCAATATTGTATTTGGTAGACTAAAAAATCTTAAGTATTCAAATTATATCGGGTATTTTTTTAATTCAGTATTGGGGCGGGCTGCTTTAATGGCGGTTAGTTCAGGTAGTGCCCAAGGAGTACTTAATACAAAAGCCATTGCGAAAGTGGTCGTTCCTGTACCACCAGAAGATATTGCTGACGAAGTTGGGTGTAAATTAACAAGTTTTGATAACAAAATTGAACTCAACAACCAAATCAACCAAACCCTCGAACAAATAGCCCAGGCCATCTTCAAATCCTGGTTTGTTGATTTTGAACCTGTCAAAGCCAAAATCCAGGCCAAACAAAACGACCAAGACCCCGAGCGTGCCGCCATGTGTGCCATCAGCGGCAAAACCGAAGAAGAATTAGATCAACTCCCCACAGAACAACTCCAACAACTCACCACCACCGCCGCCCTCTTCCCTGACGAGCTAGAAGAATCAGCGCTTGGTGAGATACCCAAGAGGTGGTGCATCAGTGAGGTTGGTGATATAGCTAATATCATTGATTGTTTGCATGCGAAAAAGCCGGAACGAACTGAGAAAAATACTGGGAACATTTTTCTCCAGCTCAACAATATTTCTGCTGACAGTTTGCTTTCGCTTGATGAGGTTTTTTACATATCTGACGAAGACTACAAAAAATGGGTTTCCAGAATTGAGGTGAGTGAAGGAGACTGCGTTATTACCAATGTTGGCAGAGTTGGGGCTGTTGCTCAAATCCCAAGAAATGTCAAAGCAGCATTGGGTAGAAATATGACTGCAATCTGTTGCAAGCCTGACATGAATCACTACTACTTTCTAATAACGCTACTCACTAGTCGCTATTTGAAGAGAGAAATAGAAATCAGGACTGACGTTGGAACCATTTTGAATGCATTAAACGTAAGAAATATCCCAAAATTGCGATTTATAAATGCCGGTTCAGAGATATTACAGAGTTTTGAAAAGTATGTGTCCTCTTTGCAGAGAAGGCGCCAATTAAATATTGAAGAGAGTCGTTCGCTCAGCCAAATAAGAGATTCTCTACTCCCTGAACTCATCTCTGGGGTGTTGGTTGAAAATCTCCACAAAGAGGCCGTTTGACATGTCGGATGCCACACTTAAACAAAGCCTGGACGGGCGTATAAGAAATCTTCGGCATTTTAAATCAGAGGCCTTGCTTCCTCTTTTCGAGGCGGTCGTAAATTCCATACAGGCAATCGAAGAAGATGGAGATGTGACGAAAGGCAGGGTTGTCGTCAGAATAAAACGAGATGCCAGCCAGACAATGCTGAAATTTGGTGAGCATGAAACATTGCCTAATATTGTCGGCTTTGAAATTGAAGACAATGGTATCGGTTTTAATAGCAAAAACTATGATTCTTTTGAGACGGCTGATTCAACCTATAAGTTGCAGAAAGGCGGAAAAGGCGTTGGCAGATTTCTATGGCTTAAAGCTTTTAAAAAAGTTGAAATCGAAAGTGTCTTTCGCGATGAAGATGGTGCCTTTTACGAACGAAAATTCGATTTCACCGTAAATGATGGGGTAAGCCAGAAAAGTCTTGAGAAAATCCAAGGCGATGTAAAAACGATTGTTCGATTAATGGGCTTTGATGAGGATTACCGGAAACAGCCGAGTGCATTTAAAACTGCGAGCAAAATAGCCCAGCGGATTTTTGAACATTGCTTGACGCGGTTTATCAGTGGACTTGCGCCGGATATTTATATTGTCGATGATGCCGATTCATCAAGAATCAGCTTGCATAGTTTGTACAAAGAAATTCAGGACAATATTGTTACAGAGCATTTTTCAATAAAAGACAAAAAGTTCAATGTGCACCATATACGTCTGTATAGTACTCGTGCTCAGACCCACCAATTAGTTTATTGCGCCCATGGACGTGATGTGAAATCACGCCAGATTGGTAAATTGTTTGGCACATCTATACAGTTTGATGACGACGGCAAGAAGTTCTTCTATTCCGCCTATGTAACCTCCTCATTCCTGGATGAGAAAGTAGATCAGTACCGGCAGGAATTTGATATTCCCGATAAGTCGAATTTAATAACCGGTGAGGATATAACCATAGAGATAATAGAAGAACAAATATTGGATTTATCTAGAAAGCATTTGGCTCAGGTCATCAAGTCCATTGAGGAGCAAAAGGCGGATAGGGTTTCAAGATATGTCCAAAACGAATCTCCCATGCTTCGTGCTGTTGTGAAGTACTGCCCGGAAGCAATGAATGACATTGAGCTAAACACCTCAGATGAAAGAATGGCGCAAACCTTATATTCTTATAAAGGCAAAGCGGAGTATGAACTAAAAAGAAACAGTGAAAAACTGCTTAGAACTCAGGCGCAAAGTATCGATGAAATAAGGTCACAATATGACGAGCTGAGTCAAAAACTGGAAGATTTTCAAAAAGATCAGTTGGCTGGATATGTCGTATTCCGGAAAATGATCATCGATTTGTTAGACAAAAAACTTAGCCTCAACACAGAGGGTAAATACCATAACGAAGATATTGTCCACGATATCATTTTCCCCCGTAAAGCCGATTCGGACACCATTGGTTACGATAACCACAACCTCTGGCTAATCGACGAATTGCTCGCCTTCCACACGTTTGCCCCATCCGATAAAAGACTTTGTGATTTCACAACTTCTTCGAGCGAAGAGCGCCCGGACGTGTTGATTTTTTCAGAAGTTGGGGAAGACCGCCGAGCACGCTCTATTTCCGTTCTCGAGTTTAAGAAGCCGCAAAGGACTAATTTTGACGAAGACCCAACAAAGCAATTGTTTAGGTATGTAAGGGAAGTTCGTAAGAGTGGCGTTTGGCTACCAAACGGAAGGCAGGTTGCCGTTGATGATACAACGCGTTTCTATTGTTATGCGATATGTGACATTACTAAACAAATTATCGAATTTGCTGAGAATGGCAATTATGCCTGTTTACAGGGTGAGTTCGGATTTTACAACTATAACCGTAATCACAATGCCCATGTTGAGATCGTTGCATTTGACAAAATTGTTCTTGATGCAAAACAACGGCATAAAGCATTTTTTGAGAATTTGGGGATTGGTTCATGACGACCTACAATGTCTATTGCGACGAATCATGCCACCTGGAACAAGACCATATCCCTGTTATGGTGTTGGGTGCCGTCTGGTGTCCTCAAGCTATCAGCAAAAGTATTGGCCGGGACATTCGGGCTATCAAAGAAAAACACGGGTTGAAACCCCATTTCGAGATCAAGTGGACCAAGGTTTCTGTAGCCAAACAAGATTTTTATCATGAACTTGTCGATTATTTTTTCGACAATCAAGACTTGCATTTCCGAGCCCTGGTTGTGCCGGACAAGTCGAAACTCGACCATGAACTCTACGCCCAAGACCATAATGTCTTTTACTACAAGATGTTTTTCTATGTGCTGCGGAACATTTTGGCAAATGACCATCGTTACCGGGTTTATCTGGACATCAAAGATACATTGGGCAGGGAAAAACTCGATGTTTTAACCGATACCCTCCATAACGCCCGCTATGATTTCGACCGAAAACAGATCGAGCATATGCAGCATATACATTCCCATGAGGTGGAACAACTCCAGCTTGCGGATTTGTTTATTGGCGCAATCGGGTATGCAAACAGAAAGTTGACCAGTAGTGCAGGGAAGTTGGAGCTTGTAAATTATATCAGGCAGAAGTCCCGCAAGACCCTTGTTTTGAGCACGTTGCCTTCGGAACAGAAATTCAATGTCTTTATCTGGGAACCGAGGGAAGGCTGATGCAGCTACCCGATCTGGAACATTTCTCGGGTAATTGGGATGCGTATATTGACTATATCTATGAGGTTTATTGTGATCTGATCCTTAAAAGTGGGCTTCGTTTTTGCCGACTTCCGGTGAAACCAAGATTTACCCCGGAATCAAAAGGGAAGATATACGGTTTTTGGCACGTGACATCTGAAGGCTCCACTGAAGAAGACCGAACGCCTGACCTTAGGCGATGTGAGCGCATTCGTTGGATAAGCTGGGTAATCGAAAATGTTGACAATTATGAAGAAATTACTTGGTGGGACGAGCGCTCAAAGTCGAATAACCGAGAAGTTGTCTTGTGGGTGGAAGCTGAACAGTTTGTGGTGGTTTTAGCTTGGCGTAGTCAAGGATACTGGTTGTTGAAGACGGCTTATCTGGCAGATAAGCCTCATAAGATTAAGTCTCTCAAGAAGAAGCGGGATAGATATTGGAAGGCTAAAAAAAGCTAAACCCGAAACACGTTTCCATGCCCCGGGTTCGATCGCTCCTTCTACAACTTGGTAGATGAGACTGACTAAATGTTAGTCATATTTTTGATTAATGTAAATACAAAAATCAAAAAAAGCCTGCTCGGACGGCAGACCCATATCTTTTGGCTCTTACACTCCGACAGGATGGCCAATGAGTATGGACACCCTATTATCAGTTGTTGCCCTTTGTCAACAATAGTTGGAAGAGAAAGGCTGAGACAAGAGGAAGTGTTTTTTTGCACCAAGATATCCAGCCAAGACTATCTTTTGAGAAAACATAATAATAACGGATAGTTCCAATTTGTTAGCAAATGTAAAAAGGATGATTACCAATAACAATGATCACTGAAGACCAACTCGAAAAACTCTGTATCGAATGGTTCCGTGAAGGTGGCTATGAATACGTTTATGGCCCGGAGATCGCCCAAGATGGCAATGCACCGGAGCGAGAGGATTATCGGCAGGTAATGCTCACTGGTCGGTTACTCGACAGTCTGCAACGCATCAATCCCCACATCCCCAAGATTGCCTTGGAAGAGCAAGTCGCCCACGTTCTCAGCAAACCGGACAGTCCGGTCCTGATCCACAACAACAAACAGTTTCAAAATTATCTACTTGAAGGGGTGCCGGTCGAGTTTTCGGTTGATGACGAGAAGCAGACCGACCATGCCCAGCTCATAGATTTTCACAATCCCGACAACAACCAGTTTTTGGTGGTCAATCAATTTACCGTCCAGGGCACCAAGATGAACCGGCGGCCTGATATTGTGGTGTTTATCAATGGGCTGCCGATTGCGGTTATTGAGCTAAAGAATCTGGCTGATGAAAACGCCGATGTCTGGGACGCCTTTAATCAGCTGCAGACTTACCGGGAGGAGATAAGCGACCTCTTTGTTTTTAACGAGGCGTTGGTAATTTCGGACGGGATCACGGCCCGGATTGGTTCGCTTACCGCCAGTAAAGAATGGTTTATGCCGTGGCGGACCATCAAGAATGAAGATGACAAACCGCTTTTGGAATACGAGCTGGAAAAGATCGTAAAAGGCTTTTTCGATAAAGAGCTGCTGCTCGACTATATCCGCCATTTTGTGCTGTTTGAGCAGGACGGCGATAACCTGATCAAGAAGATTGGTGGGTATCATCAGTTTCATGCGGTACGCGAGGCGGTGCGGGTCACTCTGATAGCTTCTCAGCAGGCTGTGGAGCCGCCGCTCTCGGAGCCACGGGCTACCTATGGTCGCGAGGTGGTGCCTGGATCGCGTAAGGCCGGAGTGGTTTGGCATACGCAAGGATCAGGCAAGAGTATCTCCATGGTTTGCTATGCCGGTAAACTCTTGCAACAGCCGGAAATGCAGAACCCCACCATCGTTGTTGTCACTGATCGAAACGATCTGGATAATCAGCTTTTCGATAATTTTGTTGCCGCCAAGATGTTACTCAAACAGGTGCCGGTAAGGGTGGAGAGCCGGGATGGGCTGCGCGAGTTTCTGGAAGAGCGAGCCTCGGGTGGGATTGTCTTTACCACGATTCAGAAGTTTTCTTTGATGAATGGTGAAGAGCATCACCCCGCACTTAATACCCGCAATAATATCGTGGTGATTTCCGACGAGGCGCATCGCAGTCATTACGGCAACAAGGCAGTTTTGGACCCGAAGACTGGTAAATACAAATTCGGTTATGCCAAACATCTGCGCGACGCTTTGCCGATGGCTTCATTTATCGGTTTTACCGGCACGCCACTTTCCAGTGATGATATTGCCGATAAAGATACCCGGGCTGTATTCGGTAGTTATATCAGCATCTACGATATACAGGATGCGGTGGATGATGGGGCCACTGTGCCGATCTATTTCGAGTCGCGTCTGGCCAAGCTTGATATCAACCAGGAAGAGATCGATAAGCTCAATGAAGATGTGGATGAGGTTATCGAGGACGAGGAGGATATCAGCGCCCGCGAAAAGACCAAGGGCAGGTGGGCCGCCCTGGCGAAGTTGGTAGGGGCCGAGCCACGCATTATGCAGGTGGCCGAGGATCTGGTTAATCATTTTGAGGCCAGGAATGCCACCATTGAGGGCAAGGGTATGATCGTCTGCATGAGTCGGGATATCTGCGTGCAGATGTTTAAGGCGATTACCGATTTGCGACCGGATTGGGCCGGGGGGTTGATCAATCAGGATGGAGACAGGTCTGGCTACTATGACCCGGAGGGCGGTGCGATCCGCATCGTTATGACCGGGAATGCTTCGGACAAGGGGCATCTCCAGCAGCATATCTACACCAAGTTGCAGAAGAAGCGGTTGGAGAAACGGTTTAAGGACCCCAACGACCCACTCAAGCTGGTTATTGTGCGGGATATGTGGCTGACCGGCTTTGATGCCCCGTGTGCCCATACAATGTATGTGGACAAGCCGATGCGCAGCCATAATCTGATGCAGGCCATTGCCCGGGTGAATCGGGTGTTTAAGGACAAGCCCGGCGGCCTGGTGGTGGATTATATCGGCATTGCCAATGAGCTGCGACAAGCGCTGAAAACATATACCGAATCGAAGGGTAAGGGTAGTCCGGCGAATTATGCCCAGGAAGCATTTTCGATATTGTTGGAGAAGATCGATATTATCCGTGGGATGTTCCAGGGTTTTGATTATGGCGATTATGAGACCAAGGCGACCTTGCTGTTGGTGCCGGCGGCCAACCATATCCTGGGGCTTGATGAAGGTAAGAGGCGGTTTCTTGATGCGGTATTGGCGATGACCAAGGCCTTTGCCCTTTGCGGCACCTTGGATGAGGCTGGGGAATACAAGAAGGAGATTGCCTTTTTTACAGCGATTAAGGCGGCGATTAGCAAATACACGACCGTTGACCGGAAGCGTAGTGAGGAGGAGAAGCATTCTGCCCTGAAGCAGATTTTGGATAATGCGGTGGTGGCGGAAGGGGTAGCGGATATTTTTGCCCTGGCGGGGTTGGATAAGCCCAATATCGGCTTGCTTGATGATGGGTTTATGAATGAAGTGCGCAACCTGAAGAGTAAGAACCTGGCGGTGGAATTATTGGAGAAACTGTTGCGTGATCAGATTCGCTCCAAGACCCGCAACAACGTGGTGCAGGAGAAGAAATATAGCGACCGCTTACTGGAGACCCTGAGGAAATACCGAAACCGGGCTATTGAAACAGCCCAGGTTATAGAAGAGCTGATCAAGATGGCCAGAGAGTTTCAAGAGGCCATGCAACGCCATGAAGAGTTGGGGCTTAGTGAGGATGAGGTGGCCTTTTACGATGCCTTGGCCAATAATGAGAGCGCGGTGAGGGAATTGGGCGATGATATATTAAAGAAGATCGCCCAGGAGTTGACCGAGAAACTGCGGAAAAGCACCACGGTGGATTGGCAGGTGCGGGATAGCGTACGGGCCAAGTTAAGGAATATGGTTAGAATTTTATTGCGTCGATACAAGTACCCGCCTGACATGCAGGATGATGCGATTGATTTGGTGTTGCGACAGGCTGAGGTGTTGTCTGGTGAGTGG
>Ga0102953_1002073_pt1 | contig 12223 bp, 8 predicted proteins | sample SalPon2A_C_D2_MG_FD_78509 | JGI IMG/M metagenome (GOLD analysis project Ga0102953, IMG submission 78509) | Soil microbial communities from South San Francisco under conditions of wetland restoration - Salt Pond MetaG R2A_C_D2_MG | ecosystem: Environmental > Terrestrial > Soil > Wetlands | place... | reverse complement strand
CAGCCGCCTGGAGGCCAAGGCCGATCGCCGCGCCGTGGAGACTCTGCTGCTGAACATCTACCGGGTCGTCTCCCTGGGCGCCCGCGACATCAGCGAGGAGGCGCTGCAATCCGACCACAAGGCGACCAAGTTCCTGGCCGCGCTCGGCATCCCCGTAGCCTGCTTCCTGCACGGATACGCCGGCTTCATCTTCGGCTCGGTCAAAGCCAATGCCCTGTGGATGACCCCCCTGATGCCGGTCATCTTCATCATGTCGGCCATCGTCTCGGGGATCGCTCTCTGCATCGTCAGCTACGCCGTTTTCATGGAGATTCGCAAGTGGGCAGCCGCCCGCAACAAGAATTTCCTGATTCCCGACCGACTGGTCGGAACCGTCGATCTCAGTTCGGAGCACCTGCGCAGCATCCAGACCCACGAGGTCAAAATGACCTCCAAATACCTGCTGATTTTCATGACCCTGGCGATCACCCTGGAGCTGCTCGACATTATTTTCCGCGGCTACACCGCGGTCAAATCGTGGGACATCCTGCGGGACGTCATCTACGAACATGACTTCTTCAATATCTTCGTTCTGCAGTACGGCATCGGCAACATTCTGCCCTTCCTGATCCTGCTGCTGCCGGGTATCACCACCCGGCGCGCTTGCGCCGCCTGCCTGCTGGTGCTCTTCGGCGTGCTGATGATGCGCTGGAACGTCGTCATCGGCGGACAGGCATTCTCCCTGTCCTTTGCCGGATTCATGCAATACCACCTGCCGATCATCCCCCACAATATGGAGACCTTCAAGGAGGGCCTCGGTGGTTCCCTGGTAGTTGCAGCCGCCCCCTTTGTCATCTTCTACTTCCTCAACATGATTTTTCCGGCCTTCATGGAAGACAAGGCCCATTGACGCCGGCCGTCCCGTCCGCCGCCGAACGAACGCACGAAAAGGGCCGCCCCTCACCGGGGGCGGCCCTTTTCGTCAGACCCTTCTTGAACCGAACATGACTACGTCAACCCGAAATCAAATTAAAACATTCAAATTTGTAAACGCCGAAAAACTAAGGCTTTTTCATTATTTGTCATTGACAGAAGCCGCTGGCAGATGCTATCTAAACAAGCCAGCGGCAACCGTGCCCAAATAGCCGCCGGCGACTTGCGTCGACCGGTTCGACGGCTGTTCACAGCCTCGACCGCCGAGGGCATTCATCCACCCCCCCAAAGAGAAGGTTTTCGCAATGAAGAGACTGACCGACCTGATTTCGGCCTTTGCCAAAGGCATCGCGCACAGCAAGGTCTCCCTGATGGGGGCAATGATCGTCACCGTCATCTGTCCCTTTCTCCTCGGATCCCTGATTTACGACGCCATCTGGCACATCGACAACACCTACTTCTCCGCCGTGATCTACATGGTCCTCGGGCCGATTTTCATCACCGGCCTGGTCATGGTCTTTCTCGGCCTCTTCTTCTTCAAGGGCAAGGAGGAGGTCCGCCTGTTCACCCTTGAATATCTGCAGGGCTATTTCTCCGACCCGGCGAAATTCAGCCGGCTGCGGAAACTGGTCTTTTTCGCCGTCTTCCTGACCTGCGTAAACCTCTTCATATTCGGTCTGCTCGGCTACAGCGGCTACCACTACATGGAGTCGGTCGGATTTTGCGGCCAGTTCTGCCACACGGTCATGGACCCCGAGTTCACCGCCTACCAGAACTCCCCCCATTCCCGGGTACCCTGCGTCGAATGTCATATCGGCCCCGGGGCCGGCTGGTTCGTCAAATCGAAGATATCAGGCGCCCGCCAGCTGTTCGCCGTCACCCTGGACACCTATCCCCGCCCCATCGAAACGCCGGTCCACGGCCTGCGCCCGGCCCGCGACACCTGCGAGGAATGCCATCGGCCGGAAACCTTTCACGGCGAGAAGCTGGTAGTGCGGGACAAGTTTCTTTCCGATGAGCAGAACACTCACGTGCAAACGGTTCTGCTGATGAAAATCGGCTCCGCCGGGGACCGGGCCATCAGCCCGCACGGCATTCACTGGCACGTGGCCCCGCAGAACCAGATCGTTTATCGGGCGGCGGACCGGGAAAGAAGCGTTATTCCCGAGATCACCCTGACCCAGGCCGACGGCCGGCAGACGGTGTTTCGTACCGAGGATGCCGAGGAAACCCTGGCGGAAGCGGAACAGACCGAGATTCGGGAGATGGACTGCATCGACTGCCACAATCGCCCGACCCACGTCTATCTCCCCCCCGGCCGGGCTCTTGACAACAAGATCCTCTCCGGCGAGATTCCCCGAAGCATTCCCTTCATCAAGAAAACGGCCATGGCCGCGGTCCGCAAGGAGTATGCCTCCCACGACGAGGCCCGCATCGGCATCGCTTCCTACCTCAACGACTGGTACTTGCAGAACGACCCGGAGATTGTCCGCCTGCAGCAGCCCCTGCTGGAAAAAGCGATTGCCGGAGTACAGGCCGCCTACACGGAAAACGTTTTTCCCGAAATGAACATCGGCTGGAACACCTATTCCAACCATCTCGGCCACCAGGACGATCTCGGCTGTTTCCGCTGTCATGACGAAATGCATGAGTCGGAAGCGGGTAATACGATTCGTATGGACTGCGACACCTGCCACGTGATCCTCGCCGAGGATGAAAAGGATCCCGCCATTCTCGATACCCTGCGCGGCGAATAAGACAAAAGCCCCCTCTCCTTGTGGAGACGGGGGCTTTTTCGTCAGCCGGGTCGCAGGTGGTTTCAATTCCGGCTTCTTCGCTCTGCGGGGCAGGGCGATGAATACCCTTTCCGGGTCGGACAAGCAAACTTTTAATTGTGGTGGAAAATTCCTTTCGTCCTCCTTTCTGCTTGATATAAAGTCTACCCTGTCCGGGAAAAATCTCAAGCAGACGAAAAAAAAGACCCTCTTCTTTTTTGTAACTGTTCAGCATGCCCGAATTTTGTTCTCTGGCAAGGCGCGAGCGGCGCAGAAGCGCAGCATACACCGGCCATGTGAACATTCGACCAGCACAGCCAGAGGGCAAAAGACGGGTTGTGCTGAATAGTTATCCTTTTTAAAGGCGCAGAACTCCCGAGGCCCAGGTGAACCCCGCACCGAAGGTCACCATGCCGATGAGGTCTCCGGGGCCGAGACGGCCCTTTTCGCGGGCCTCGTCAAGGGCGATGGGAATAGAGGCCGCGGAGGTATTGCCGAAACGGTCGACATTCACGTAGACCTTTTCGCTCGGGGCGCCGAAGCGCTTGGCCACCGCCTCGATGATCCTCAGGTTGGCCTGATGGGGAATCAGCAGGTCGAGGTCGTCGGCAGCCACCCCCGCCCCCCGAAGGGCCTGGCGCAGGGCAGCGGTCATGGAGGTCACCGCATGCCGAAAGACGTCCCTGCCCTCCATGCGGATGGTGTGAAGCTTCTCGCGAACATTTTCGGGGGTGGGCGGGTTGAGGCTGCCGCAGCCGGGGTTGTAGAGCAGACCGCTGAAGGCGCCGTCGCTCTTGATGCAGGTGTGAAGAAGGCCGCGCTCGCCGTCGGAGGGCCCCAGCACAACGGCTCCGGCCCCGTCGCCGAACAGGACGCAGGTATCGCGATCCTCCCAGTTGACCATCGAGGACAGAATATCGCCGCCGATGACCAGAGCCCGCCGATAGCCGGCTGTCTGCATGAGGGCCGCCCCCACCTGAAGTCCGTAGAGAAAGCCCGAGCAGGCGGCCGAAAGATCGAATGCGACCGCCCCCTTGGCCCCGATGCGCTCCTGTACCAGACAGGCGGTGGAAGGAAACTTCATATCGCCGGTTACCGTTCCGATGATGATCAGATCGATATCCCCGGCCTCGACCCCGGCATCGGCCAGGGCGGCCAGGGCGGCGCCGGCCGCCAGTTCGGAGAGGGGCACCCCGGGCTCGACGATGCGTCGCTCCCGAATACCGGTGCGCTCGGTTATCCAGCGGTCGGTGGTATCGACCAGCCGTTCCAGGTCGGCATTGGTCAGCACCTTTTCCGGCACGGCTCTTCCCGTGCCCAGAATCATGACGTTCGGCGTTCCGTTCATGGTAATCTCTCCACCTCAGAGCCTTTTCAAATGCCTCAACCCGGGTCAAAACGATGCTTTCGCAAGAAAGCAAAATTTGTGCATGGCTAAGCAAAAAGCGCCAAATGCAAGGCGCGCAATTGTCGAGCAATGAAGCGTACTTAGGTACGTCGAAGCAGCGAGAGCAATTGCAGCAACACAGCAGTTGGTGAGTTTTTGCGACGCATCAAAATAGCACGTTTGAACTGCCGCCTCAAGCTCTGCCTCCCTTGCGGGTGCCTCAATCTGTGTTAAACAGATAGAGAATCGACAATAAAAAGGGAGGTTTGTCATGGCCGAGAGGGAAAACCATACGACGGTAGGGGCGATGATGTTGATTGCCGGCGGAGTGATCGGGGCGGGACTGGCGCTTCTCTACGCACCGCAGCAGGGGAAGAAAACCCGCAAGCAGATCGTTCGCTACGGCCGGAGGGTACGCAACGACACCGAGCGCAAAATGCGCGATGCCGCCGAAGCGGCGATCGAGATGGCCGACGACCTTGGCGACAAAACCCGGGATCTGGTGGAAAGTGGCGCCGATGCCGCAGAAGACTGGCGGCGTCATCTGCTCGACGCCATGGAGAAGGGCCAGAAGAACCTGGAACGGCAGCGCCAACGCCTGCTCAAACACTGGGGCTGACACCGAACGTTCCTTCTTCGGACTGACCCGGGCGGCTCTGCGGGGTCGCCCGGGTCAGTCCGCGCCGTTGCCGCCCCCATCCCCATCCTGCTCGTCGCCTCGTGCCTGCTCGCGACCCTCGTGTTCATCCTCGCCCGGGGTCGTTCCCTTCGGCGGCGAGGCCTTTTTCACCTCTTGATTCCCTTCGGCTGCTTCGGCGCGGTCTTTTCCATCGGCAGTCTCTTCCCCCACCCGGCCGAAAACCTTGTCCGCCACCGAGCGCAGATGCAGATCGCGTTGCGGGAAGGGGATTTCCACCCCTTCTTCCCGGAACCGGCGATCGACATACTGGCAGACCGCGCTGCGCACCCGCAGGCGGTCCCGCACATCGGAAATCCAGACCCGCAACTCGAAGTCGAGCGAACTGTTGCCGAAGCCGGAAAATAACGCGGAGGGCTCGGGATCCTCCATCACCTCATCGATATCGCCGCCGACCCCGGTGAGAATTTCGAGGACCAGCGGAACATCGCTGCCGTAGGCGACCCCCACCGGCACCGTGACCCGGCACAGGGGAGAGGAGAGGGACCAGTTGGTCACCTTCTCCGAGATCAGCATCGAATTCGGCACGATGATCTCCGACTCATCGAGGGTGGTCACCACCGTAGAGCGCAGGCCGATCTTGCGCACGCTCCCCCACTCCTCATCGACGATGAGCAGATCGCCGACCTTGATCGGACGCTCGAAGAGCAGTATCAGGCCGCTGACGAAATTGTTGACGATATTCTGCAGACCGAATCCGATGCCGATGCCGAAGGCGCCGGCCAGCACGGCAAAGTTCTTCAGCTCGACCCCGGTCACCATCAGGGCGAGAAAGACGCCGAAAACGATGAAGCAGTAGTGCAGAATCTTTTTGATCGAATCGCGAATACCGCGATCGAATGCCTGGCGGGGGAAAACCTCCGCCTCCAGCACCGACCGAATGCCCCATGAAGCGGCGGTCGAGGCGTAAATAGCCACCACCGCCACCAGCACCATCTCCAGGGTGATCTCGACCTCGCCGACCCGCATGCCCAGGCCCGTTACCTCCTGCCAGCCCTCCGATACGCTTTCGAACAGGCCCCAGACCTTGAGCAGGTAGAAGGTCGAGTAGACGATGACGACGACCCGCAGAACGCGCGTCAGGCGGAAATCGAGCTCCCGTCCGAAACGGCGGAAAAATCGCCAGCGCCGGAGAAAGGGACGGCTCAGGACAAAGTCGATGCCGCCCTCGGCAAGTTCGATGACCATGATGGCGATCAGGATGAGAAAGACCGTCTGGATCGAGGACTCGATGAGGCGGAAGGAGAAGGTGCTGTAGCCGCCGATCTGTGCTACCAGGGAAACAAGGAGAATCAGGGCTCCGGCCTGCATGATGAAAACGAACCCGGCGCTCTTCTCCTCCGTGCGGCGTACCCTGCGCCCGACGGTAAAGAGCAGGGGAACTCCGGCCAGGGAGACCAGAGCGAGATAGACCCGGTAGAGCGGCTGCGGAAAGGAGATCAGCTGAAGGCCCAACGACAAGATGAAGAGAGTCGCCAGAAGGTAGGCCATCCTCGCTTTCCAGCGGTGATTCAGCAGGGCCGCGACCAGGATGGAGGCCGACCAGGCCCCCGGCACCCAGAGCCCGAGCCTCCACAGCCCTGGAAGAGAGCCATAGAGGGGACTGAGAAAGGCGAAGGCGGCAAAGATCCCCGTGCTCCAGGGATGCTCCAGGATAAACCCCCACTCCTCGGTATCCTCCACCTTGCGCCGATAGCGGCTGACGCCCACCGCGATACCCAATACGGCAAGGAGCTGCAGCAGAAGAATCCATCCCTGTTCACGCAGAAAACGGCCGTCCGGCCCCTCGACCGCAACGATCCCCTTGCGCGTTCGCTGCCAGAGTCCGGCATCGAACTGGCGGTAGAAGGCCGGATCGAAGAAGGTCCTTGCGCCCTGGCGCATGGTGTCCTGGCGCAGAGCCGCCGAGGCACGCTCGATCACCGTCTGGACGTCGCTGCGCAGGGAGATGATCTCCTGCTGCAGGATCACCAGTTTGCCGATTGCCTGGCCAAGACGCTCGAGCACCTGGGCGATCTGGTCGTCCGCCCTGGCGAACGCCTCGTCCGGCACCTCGAGGCGGCGCTTGTCCAGGGCCGCCTGCCACTTCTTCCAGTATTCCTGTTTGTTCTGCCATCCGCTGCGAAGCAGCTCGGCCTCGTGAATCCGCTCGGAGAGGGTATCGAGAATTCTCTGCAGGGCGTCTTTCTGTTCGGCCAGCCGTCCCCGAACCTCCTCCAGCCGGTAAACGCTCCAGTCCGCCATTTCGCCCAACTGGCTGCCCTGGCGGATGATGGCGGCGTACTCTTCCCGGGCCGCCTGCAGCTGTCGGTCCACCGCGGGGGTTCTTTCCAGCTGCTCGACCCGCAAAAGCACCCGCTGCCGGTCGTCGCCGAGGCGCGACTGTCGGGGGATCACTTGGCCAAGGCCGGGAAACTCCTCGCTCGGCCGCTCCTTCCCGCCCGTCGCCTCCTCGCCCGTCGACCGCTCTTCCGGGGCCGCCTCCAGCCCGGCACCCTGGGAGTTTTGCAGCAAGGGCAAGCGGGCCAAGGCGCAAACCGGACAGGCGAAAAGAAGAGAGAGGCAAAGAAGTAAAACCGGACTCTTGCGCATAAAGGTCCCCTGGAAAACGGGATGGATATTTTTATTCTGACCGATGAGGGTACACTGTCAATATGGATGCCCCCGGGAACCACCCGATGGGGCCGAGCAGGGTGGAGCAATCGACATGTCTGCAGACGGGAAAAAACAGCGGCTGGAGATCGCTGCCGTACTCTTCGATTTCGGCGGAGTTCTGGCCGAGGAGGGCTTTCGCAGGGGGCTGAAGGAGATCGCCCGGCGCAACGGTCTCGACCCCGAGGCGTTCTTCGCCCTGGGTTCGGAGGCGGTCTACGAGTCGAGCTACGTGACCGGAGAGGGCAGCGAGGAGGACTTCTGGCGCCTGGTGCAGGAACAAAGCGGGATATCCGAGGACTTCCAGGCCTGCACCGCCCTCATTCTGAAGCGCTTCGTGCTGCGTCCCGCGATGCTTCAGGCTGTTCGCAGCCTGAAAAAAAGCGGAATGACGGTGGCCATCCTCAGCGACCAGACCGACTGGCTCGACCGCCTGGAGAGGCGCGATCGCTTTTTCCACCTCTTCGACCGCGTCTTCAACAGCTATCGCCTGGGCAAGGGCAAGCGCGATCCGTCCCTGTTCGACGATGCGGTGCGCGAGCTTGGGGTGGAGCCGCAGCGGGCCCTCTTCATCGACGACAACGCCGGGCACGTGCGCCGCGCCAGAAGCCGGGGACTGCACGCCATGCTCTTCCGCAGTCCGAAAGAGTGCCTCGCCCGGCTTTCGCAGAAGCTTGGAGAACCCCTGTAGGCTGAAAGCGCTCGCCCTAAGAAGGTTTAGGCACCTACCGATTTTTCCCTGGAACCGTCACGCTCGGCAAGTATCCGCCAATTCGCCGTCTCGAGGAACTCAGAGGATTTCGATGATTTTTTCAGGACAATTTAAATATTTCTTATTGACAGAATAAAATCTTCCGCTATACAGGTAAAGGCAACAACCAAAACAAGACAACCTTAAATTTTTCACCATACTTAAGGAGGGGGATGGTGAGGGGTTTCATTTCAAAACAAGAGGGAAACAACGTTCACGGACCTTGAGCGTTGTTTCCCTTTTTTGCGTCTGGAAAAGAGGTATATCGGGAAGGAAAAAACGGCCTTACGATAACGATTTTCAAGTTTGTTCTGATCGGGGTTTCAGGGAGGGATAATATGGTGCGATCTGCATGCAGGAGAAACCTGTCAATAATTTTGCCGGTGCTGGTGGCGCTTTTCGGGCTACTGGCTCCAGGTGCTCGGGCCGATACGACCGGCTACTTTTATGACGATCTTGGACAGTTGACGAGGGTGATCAAGGGCACCTCGGGCACGATATACCGGTACTCGAGGATTTCACCTACACCTACGATCCCAACGGCAATCGGCAGAGCACCGCGAGTACCGCCTCCCTTCCTCTGGGAGCCGCAATGATCGAGGCGTCGTATGATGAGGCCAACGAGATGCTGGCCCTGGCGGGGCCGGAGGTAAAAGTCGGCACCTATCGGGATGGAATATGGTACCTCGACAGTGACGGCAACGGGGAGTGGAACAGCGGTAACGATCGGAGCTTTCAGTTCGGCCAGGCCTCGGACAGGCCGGTGACCGGTGACTGGAACGGCGATGGCGTCACCGAGGCCGGAGCCTACCGTGATGGAATCTGGTTTTTGGACAGCAACGGCAACGGTGCCTACGAGGCCGAAACCGATGTCAAGGTGGACGCCTTCGGTCAAGCTTCGGACGCGCCGGTGACCGGCGACTGGAACGGCGCTGGTATGACTGGTATCGGCGCCTACCGGGATGGAACCTGGTTCATCGACAGCAACGGCAACGGAGAGTATGAAAGCGGCACCGACCAGACCTTTCAGTTCGGCCAGGCCGGCGATCTCCCGGTAACGGGCGATTGGAACGGCGACGGAGTATCGCAAATCGGTGCCTATCGTGACGGAACGTGGTACTTGGATGTCGATGGGGATGGAGTTTGGAATGCGGCGGCCGATTCACAATACTGGTTCGGGGGGGATCCAGACGATGTTCCAATCACCGGCGACTGGAACGGCGACGGTATATCGCAAATCGCCGTCTTCCGCAACGGAGCATGGTACCTCGATACCGACGGCAACGGCCAATGGGATGCCGGGATCGATACCTTTTACCCCGCCTTTGGAGCATCCACCGACCTGCCGGTCACCGGCAACTGGGGCGGTGGAGAGCGGGTTTTCACCTACGACGCCAACGGCAATCTCGAAACCAGAACCGACACCTGCGGCACCACCTACACCTGGGACGCCAGAAACCGCCTTGTCGGCATCACCGGATACCAACCCGACTGCTCGGCTCTGGCTGCGAGCTTCCAATACGACGCCTTGGGAAGAAGAACCCAGAAGGCGGTCAACGGGACGATGACGCAGTATGTCTATGACGGCTGGGACATCCTTCAGGAGACCACCGCCGGCGTTGTCACCAACTACACCCGCACCCTCAACATCGACGAGCCGCTGGCCCTGGAGCGCAGCGACGGGACGGTGCGCTACTACAAGGCCGACGCCCTGGGGTCGATCATCGCCCTGCTCGATGCCGACGGGGTGGTGGCGACCAGCTATGCGTATGATTCGTTCGGGAATGTGGCGATCAGCGGTAGTGACGAGAATCCTTTTCAGTATACTGGGAGGGAGAATGACGGGACGGGGCTGTATTACTATCGGGCGAGGTATTACAGCCCGGAGATGCGGAGGTTTATCAGTGAGGATCCGATTGGGTTGGCTGGGGGGATCAACTATTTTGCATACGTCCAAAATAACCCAATTAACCTTGTGGATCCCCTTGGGCTCTGGTCTATTTTTGGTGGAGCAGGTGGTCAAGCGGGTTTCCATGCTGGCATTGTTGGACTTAATGGCTCCACAACTGCAATGATGGGGACGGATCAACAAGGGTGTGTTGCTGTAACAGTTTGTTTGCGTATTGGCCCAGGCCTTTATGCTGGCGCTGGCGGTCTTCTGCAAGCTGGCGGAGCCCGGAATAACACGCAAGATGTAGGAGGCTGGAGCGTTGGTCTTGGTGGAGATATTGGCTATGGCCCTTCGATGGGCGGGCAAATAACAGGAAGTACATCAGCCTTGGTTGCTGGAAAAGGTAAATGGGGTGGCGGCGGTGGTATTTCAGGGGGCATTGATTTTTGCTGGACTGAAGTTAAGTGCACCGACAAATGCCAAGACAAATAGGAGGTTTCCTTGAGCAAATCCTATTCAATAGCTCAGAAATCTCTTGCAGGAATCGTTCTTGTTTTCTTTGGCGTTTTTTGTCTCTTTCTAAGAGATAGATTTCCAATGTTAAGTGGCGCTTTTTCAGTCATTGCCTATAGTACATTCATGATTGGAATGATTTTATGCCTAATTGGGATGACACAACATTGGAAAAAATTCTTCGGAAAAGGAGAAAAGTAGCATAGGGTTTCAAGTGAAGGGCCTTGGCCAGACACAAAAACGCCGTGAAGCCTTACCAGGTTTCACGGCGTTTTTCTCTGGCGGGCTGTTTTACGCTCCAGCGGTCTTGATCCGTTCGATCAGTTCGGCGGGGTCGAGCACGTTGGGCCTGTTGCCGAAATCGGTCTTGTTTCTGGTCACCAACGCGTCACAACCGTTGCGGGTGCATATAACGTACTGAACGGCATCCTCGAAGTCGTTCATGCCCGAGTTGAGCGCCTCCCGGAAGCCACCCTCGTCGATATCCACCAGCTTGAACGTATCGAGAATGTCGGCGATGAAGGCGCGGGCCTTTTCCTGGCCGGCATGTTTGTTGACGATGTAGAAGATGTCGGTGATAGAAAAAATGCGGGGTCGGACCAAGCCAAGCCACTGAAAATAAATACAAAATAGCTAATTTTGGGCCTGAAAAAGGCCTTATAACCCGATTTTTGGGGTCAAAAAACGGCCTATAAACGACAGCGTGACCATGGCTGGGGAGCTGCCGTTTGCAGATTCGCTGGCCGACGCTGACTACGACGAAGCCAACGAAATGCTCAGCTATATCGCAGCCGACACCAACACCCTCACCTACGACGCCAACGGTAATCTCGAAACCAGAACCGACGCCTGCGGCACCACCACCTACACCTGGGACGCCAGAAACCGCCTCACGGCGATCGACGGCTACCACGACGACTGCACGGCCTTGACGGCCAGCTTCAGCTACGATGCCCTCAACCGAAGGATCGAAAAGACCGTCGACGGGGTAACGAGCCAGTATGTCTATGACGGCTGGGACATCGTTCAGGAGACCACCGACGGAGTTGTCACCAACTACGCCCGCACCCTCAACATCGACGAGCCGCTGGCCCTGGAGCGCAGCGACGGGACGGTGCGCTACTACAAGGCCGACGCCCTGGGGTCGATCATCGCCCTGCTCGATGCTGACGGGGTGGTGACGACCAGCTATGCGTACGATGCGTTCGGAAATGTCGCGATTAGCGGTAGTGACGAGAATCCTTTTCAGTATACTGGGAGGGAGAATGATGGGACGGGACTGTATTACTATCGGGCGAGGTATTACAGTCCGGAGATGCGGAAGTTTATCAGTGAGGATCCGATAGGGTTGGCTGGGGGGATTAATTTTTATGCGTATGTTCAAAATAATCCGGTTAACTGGATTGATCCTTATGGATTGAAGGGGGTATTAATCCCATTGAGAAAGATCATGGCTAAAATACCGGCTGGCGACATTGCTATAGGTGTATTCGAAAAAATAACATCACTGGATCCTAAAACTATCCTGAATCAGTGAGCTTACAATCGTAATTTCTCGTTTGATCTTTCACAATCAGCTGATTTTGTTGATCTTTTCTGCTATCATAGAGCCGCTTCGAACTTCACCCAAGGAGATTTTTTCGTG
>Ga0102953_1002072_pt1 | contig 12224 bp, 10 predicted proteins | sample SalPon2A_C_D2_MG_FD_78509 | JGI IMG/M metagenome (GOLD analysis project Ga0102953, IMG submission 78509) | Soil microbial communities from South San Francisco under conditions of wetland restoration - Salt Pond MetaG R2A_C_D2_MG | ecosystem: Environmental > Terrestrial > Soil > Wetlands | place... | reverse complement strand
CCCGGCATTCTTGATAACAGGAACGATAAGACCGCCGGACCCTGATTCTCCTAGAGACACCGCTATGCCGTAATTGATATCCCGTTTCAGAATGATTTTATCTCCATCCACGGAACTGTTAATCAACGGGAATTCGCGAATGGCCTGAATAGTAGCTTCAATGAAAAACGGAGTAAAGGTCAGTTTGAAGCCGTTTTCCTCGAGAAACTGTTTCTTGTTTTTGTCCCGGAAACGCACCAGCGGGGTAACATCGGCTTCTGCAAACGTGGTAACATGTGCTGAAGTCTGTTTGGAACGAATCATATGCTCGGCAATCGATTTCCGCATACGATCCATCTGGATGACTTCCACATTTTCTCTCGGCCAGTTGACGTGAATTTCACCGGCACGGATTTTTTCTCCTTCAGCACCCTGTCTTTGAGCAGGCTGCCCGGGACGTGTTATGGTCCTTGCAGCTGCTTGTCCGGCGCCTGATTTCTTCTGATCGATGTAATTCAACAGGTCCTTCTTGGACACACGTCCCTGCGAACCGGAACCCTCGATCGATTCGAGTTCTTCCTGTGAGATCCCCTCTTCCTGGGCTATCGATCGCACCAGAGGAGAGTAAAAACGACCGTCACTTCCTTTTCGCTGTGGAGGAGTACTGCTTTCCACCGGCGCCGCTGGTTTGGCCGAGCCGTTTGTACCGCTGGTCTGGGCTTCGACAGGTTGCTTCGCTTCTTCCGCTTTTTCTTCAGCCGGGGCTTTCTCTTCAGCTTTTGCTGCAGTCTCTTCTTTCTTTTGCTGTTTGTCTTCCTGTGCAGGAGCGGCCGCAGCAGATCCACCTTCTGTATCAATAATGGCGATGGGAGTACCCACTTCCACCGTTTCGCCCTCTTCAACAAGTATTTCAACGATTGTTCCGGCGATCGGTGCAGGAACCTCGGAGTCTACTTTGTCAGTGGCTATTTCAAGTACCGTTTCATCCTGCTCAACATAGTCCCCGACTTTCTTCTTCCACTCGGTGACTGTGCCTTCCATGATCGATTCGCCCATCTTGGGCATCACCATTTCTTCTCGTGCCATTCTAAAAATTTTCTCAGATTAACAAATTTGTTTGACTTACAAACACGGTTTGGCGCTATAAAATTCGACCTGTAAAATCCGAATTTTAAATTTGAGATCAAAATAACCTAAAATTGATTTTCCGCCTTTATAAGTGTTTTTTCGGCGATTTTTTTGTTACCAGCAAAGATTATCGTTGCTTTCTCAACATATGTCTGGAAGTTTATTCTATTCGTGGAGATTGTTAACGACACGATTAATACCATGTTTAATCAACTTCACATTGAAATTCATTACATAACCCAATCTATTGCCGGACAGTTTGAGATACGTAATGATTTGTGCAAGATGAACATCATCTAAAGCCTTAACAGACTTTATTTCAACGATCACAGTGTTTTCAACATGCAGATCTATCCGGCATCTGCAATCCAATTTTCCCCTTGCTTTTCAGATGTTAAGCGCCTGTTCGAGATCGGCCAAGAGGTCATCGGGGTGTTCGAGTCCCACGGAAAACCGAATGAGATTGCCGGGTGTGGGCGAATTGAGACCTTCACTCGAACGGCGATGCTCCCATGTACTTTCAACCCCTCCCAAACTCGTGGCCGGTGTAATAACTTTTGATTGGCTAACAACCTTTTGCGCCTCAGCCTCCGATCCCCGATAAAGGAAAGAGAGCATTCCACCGAAATTGCGAGACTGTTTCTTAGAAACCTGATAATATGGGCTATCCTTTAAACCGGGATAAAAAACCTTTTCAACCTTTTTGTGACCCGCGAGATATTCAGCAACCTTTTGAGCATTACTGCAGTGCATCTCCATCCGGCAGGACAGGGTATGAATGCTTCTCTGCAGCATCCAGCAATCATGGGGTGATGGTACGGCCCCTGCCAGGTGCTGAATATTTCGTACCCGGTCAAAAAACGGGTTATCGGGCCGGCTGATTACAGCTCCCCCCAGCAAATCGCTGTGGCCGCCAAGGTATTTGGTTGTTGAGTGCAAAACCAGGTCTGCCCCCAGCGAAAGAGGCTGTTGCAGGTATGGAGTAAGCCATGTGTTATCCACACACACCTGCAGATCCTCATATTTTGCCGCCACTTTGCAAACTGCTTTGATATCAGTGACGTGCAGCAGCGGGTTGGAGGGGGTCTCGACCCAGATGAGACGTGTTCGGTTTGTGATAGCCGAGTCGACAGCTTCCGGGTCGGTCATGTCCACATAGTTGGTATACAGGCCCCAGCGACGCATCAGGTCATTTAGCAGCATCCGGTTGCCGTGGTAGACATCATTCGGAGCCAGCACCTCATCGCCCGGGTCCATAGCCTGAAACAAGGCAGTTGCTGCGGCAACGCCCGATGAAAAGACGGCACAGCCGGCCCCGCCTTCCAGCCTGGCAATAAGGGCTTCAAGCCGGCTCCGATTCGGGTTATCCTGCCGGATATAACTGAAACCGTCATGATTCAGTCCCTCTGCCGGATGTCGGTATATCGTTGAAGGATATATGGGTGGGACGACGGATCCCGTTGAAGGGTCGCTTTCCATCCCGGTGTGGATAGCAAGAGTTTCGAACTGCATGAAGATGAATTTTTGGGGGTCAAAATTGTACCGGGAATATAGCACATCCTGTCGTGCCGTATGAAAAAAGGTTTTTATTTATTCGGTCATAATGACTTGTTGTTTTTAGCGGAGTGATTATTTTCATACATCGTTTAGTGAGTCTGCGATTAGCCACTATCATTGAAACTGCGTTCCGTAGACTGTTCAATATTTACCGGATCATCTTCGATCCTGCATCTAACTTATTAGTTTATGCTCAATTACATCTGGGCCGGATTGATTATTATCAGTCTCGTTTTTGCACTTACCACCGATATCAAAGATATCTCGGAAAACACGTATCAAAACGGCGTATCCCAGGAGATTATCGTCAGGTTTCCCAAAAACGAACCACATGCTCAAAGTCAGCGTGTGCGCTTCCGTACCCCTGACATGGACACCTTGCTTACCGCTACCTGGCATGTCGCCAAATCCAAAACCGAACTCGTCGTTCCCATCACCAAGGCCCTGCCGAAGCACTGGGAAGAAGTGGCCAACCATTTTTCTGACAACACACCGGATCACATGTCAGCGGTAGTACTCAAATCATCGTCATCTGATAGCGTGGTGTCTGTAATGCTCCCTAAAGTTCAGTTTGTGAAGCTGCGGGCCATTACACAGGCAGCTTTTGATATGGCAACCTTTTCTGTTAAGCTGGCGATCGGCCTGATCGGCATCATGGCCCTGTGGCTTGGACTGATGCGGGTCGCAGAAAAGAGCGGACTGATCTATAAAATGGTGAAAGTCGTTCAGCCATTTCTGCATTTTCTTTTTCCCAACATTCCAAAAGACCATCCTGCCCTCGGAGCCATCAGCCTTAACTTTGCCGCCAACATGCTGGGACTTGGCAACGCCGCCACTCCGTTGGGTATCAAAGCGATGGAAGAGATGCAAAAGCTCAATCCGAATAAGGATGAAGCAACCAATGCCATGTGTATGTTTCTTACGATAAACACAGCCAGCATCCAGCTTGTGCCGCCCGTTACGCTAGTTGCCATCATGGGCATACGCATCGGCGAACTGTTTACCGGGATCATCCTGGTCACTTTCTTCTCACTGGTCATCGGCATCATTGCCGCAAAAATCTTTGAGAAGCGGAATCCCGAAGCTCCGGCAATTGAATGGAAGGAGGATTGAGATGCAAGTTATCGCTGTATTTGTTCTGCCCATTATCATTGTACTGATTCCTCTTTATGGTCTCATCAAAAAGGTAAAAGTCTATGAGGAATTCGTTGACGGTGCCAAGGAGGGATTCGATATCGGTGTTCGCATCATCCCCTATCTCGTTGCGATCCTGTTTGCAATCGGCATGTTTCGTGCCAGCGGTGCCATGCAATGGATCATTCAGGGACTTCATCCGTTGTTCGAGCTGGTCCATTTCCCGCCCCAGGTATTGCCAATGGCCATCATGCGGCCCCTGACCGGAAGCGGGTCGGTCGGCGTACTTGCCGACATGATCAAGCACTACGGCGTCGATTCCATTTATGTAACCATTGCAGCCATCATGTTTGGTTCAACCGAAACAACCTTTTATGTCATTGCCGTCTATTTTGGTGCCGTCAATGTCCGCAAACCCAGGTATGCCGTCATCACAGGACTTATTGCCGATACAGCCGCTATCATACTTGCCGTCATTATTGGCTACTGGCTGTATAGTTAGATTCTTGTTGAGGGTTGTTAGTTGTTAGTTGATCGTTAGTTGGAATGAGGGGATTGGATAAGCTGTTGAAGTCAGTGAGATTGAAAAGCTAATTCCAAACGAACTTTTTATTATGCCGCAATGGCTTATCACTATTTCCATTATTTCATTAATTGCAGGAGGCTGTTCCTTCCTGATCATTATCCTTGATCTATTTTCCGGACACAGCCAACCGATGTGGATTATGAATGTGGTCTGGCCGATCACCGGGTTGTATGCCGGCCCATTGGCCTTATGGGCGTACTACAGTGTGGGGCGGGCTTCAAAACATAGCGAACATTCTCATGGGAAACGTCCGTTCTGGCAAAGCGTCGGGCTCAGTGCCACGCACTGTGGCAGCGGGTGTACCCTGGGAGATCTTATTGCCGAATGGGGACTCGTCTTGTTTCCCATCACCCTGTTTGGCTACGGCATATTTGCCGGTTGGATTGTGGATTATGTGCTGGCATTTGTGATCGGTATTGCCTTCCAGTACTATACGATCAAACCCATGAAAAACATTTCTACGGGGGAAGCGATAAAAGAAGCTGTCAAAGCCGATACCCTGTCATTGACGGCCTGGCAGGTAGGGATGTACGGTTGGATGGCGATCGCCACTTTTGCAATATTCGGCCACGAACTGCCCAAAACCGGTCCCGTCTTCTGGTTCATGATGCAAATAGCGATGGTAGCGGGTTTCATGACCGCCTACCCGATGAACTGGCTGTTATTGAAAATGGGCGTTAAAAAGGCCATGTGACCACAACATATAGTTCCTTTGACATTTCACACCATTTCTTTTTGCTTGATACCCGTTGCGCTTCATCCTATTTCCTCTAAATTTACCCGGAGTTTTATTATTCTGCATAATGGTATAAATGAGGTTCTGCATGAAGAATATCAACCGTCGTGAAGCTTTGAAGATGATGGGAATGACATCTGCAATGATGCCCCTTGGCCTTGCCCACCCATTCTTGTCCCAGTCTGATAAAAAACTAAAAATACTCGTTGCCGGGGCCCACCCGGATGACCCCGAAACCGGATGCGGCGGCACAATGGCTTTGCTGTCAGCTCAGGGACATGATGTTATTTCACTCTACCTCACTCGCGGAGAAGCTGGAATACCGGGAAAATCACACAGTGAAGCAGCCCGAATACGCACCGCCGAGGCGGAAAGAGCGTGCGAAATTCTGGGAGTTCGCCCTCTTTTTGCCGGGCAAATTGATGGCGCTTCTGTCGTCGACAACCAGACCTACAAGAAATTCAATGAACTCATAGACAAGGAAAAACCGGACGTTCTCTTTACCCAGTGGCCGGTGGACTCTCACCGGGATCATCGTGCCACGTCCATTCTTGTCTATGATGTCTGGCTGAACAGGGGGAAAAAAGAATCTCTTTACTACTACGAGGTTCTGTCCGGGATACAGACCGAGGTGTTTCATCCCTCCGTTTATGTTGATATAACAGCTGTTGAGCAGCAAAAGAGAAAAGCCTGTTATGCTCATAAAAGCCAGAATCCGGATGAATTTTACGCCATACACAAACAGATGGCGGCATTTCGGGGCCTGGAGCAGGGCTGCAAGTATGCGGAGGCATTCATATATCACAACCAAAGTCCGCAATATCTGATGCCGTCTTAAACGGCAGTGAAAAATTTATCCCGCAAGAAATCAATAAAATCACTTTGGCATTTGTGATTTGAGTTTGTGCAGGATTAGGCGGTATATTCAAAAGGAATATGGATGGTGAATTTGCTGTTCATACCGACAGTTCGGGGCGTGGCGCAGTCCGGTAGCGCACTTGCATGGGGTGCAAGGGGTCGCAGGTTCAAATCCTGTCGCCCCGACTTGATGGTAGACAAGAGAGTTACGAAAATTTCGTAACTCTCTTGTTTTCTGTAGGTTTAAGGTTACCCTACTTTTCGAAACTTCCCATTATCATCAAAACCAGCAAAGGCAACTATTACATTTATTTTTTGTTCATGTGCTTTTTGTAATACCCCCTTTTATATAGTGAAACTATCATTATACACATATATCGCGCATATTATCAATATGTATTGTCAGCCGACTTTTATTTTTAAGTTATATATTAGGTAAGTTTATTACATAAGGGGAGAAAATGAGAAGCTCCAAACTAACCCATAAGGATACCAATAACTTACCGGATTTTAAAGGCGGTACCATATATTTGGGTTGTCCATTCAGAATTTTTATTTGTAATGTCAATTCTGGACTCAACAACACCATAATTAAATCTTAACTCTGAAATATTAGCTTTAAACTGGTTAATGTCTTTTCTGATTTTTGAAGGTCTTTTTTTAGGTTTGTTACTTTGTTTGGGAGTAGAGGTGATATAGAGATCATTGGTATAAGACTTATATAAGTCTACCATGCGCTGAGGAGGCAATTCATATTTTCCAACTTTCCATGGAGTCATACTTGAAGTAGCGTTCTTAGATAAGGTATTATCCCACAAATCAGGAATAAATCCATTCTCAGATCCATGATGCGGGATTTTAAAATAGTTCGGCGTATCGATACCTCTAAAAGTTCTAGAAGAGCTTATAATGTGTCCCCATCCTAACCTATTATCATCTTTTATCATTTGTAGATCTGAGCCAAGTATCACGTCATGCTGACCTAACTTTAATAATAGGGCTACCGATCTATGATTTGGATTTACATATGGTATTTTTTTATTCGACTGCAGAAACTCATTCATTAAATAAGAGAGTTGTTCATCAAATTTAAGAGAAGAGTAATCAGAAGGGGATAAAGAATAAATTTCAACTGGCAAATCTAAATAAGATGTATTATGAATTACTCTATCTACAAATGCATAAATAGGTTGTCTATTTCTTTCTTCTAGAAGACCGATACATTCGTGAAACTCAAGGGTAGAACTATTAGACGTATAATAATTTATTTTTTTATAATCACAACCCAGCATTTGGAAAAATTTTTTTGGGTCATTTGCTCTTGCAAAAACGAAATCAGCATCAGTGGCATATTCAAAAATTTTTGAGATCCCTTTTATATGATCATCATGCCAATGTGTACAGATGACATACTTAATTTGTTCTGGCTTTATTGATTTTTCAATTATTAGCTCTAAAGGCAGAATTTTATTGGTACGTGGATTAATACAACTGTCAACAACAATCCACTCGTTGTTACCTAAATGAACTAACAAGCTTTCACCATATCTCCCGCCAGTTCCAATAAGATTTATCTCGGCTATACCTAAGTTTGGATGCAAATTTATTTAACCTTCTTCACTAAAGAGTTTTGCTAACCTACCCGCTCTATCAATTGCATCATCAAAGTCACTTACTTTCCATTCAATCGGTTTTTGAAACTTTAGTACCGATTCTTTACGAAGTGTACCCATTCTAATTCTATAGGCTATATAGAAATAGAAAACGGCACCAATACCAATCAATTCTCTTTCAGAAGGATAAACTTCTCGATTTTCAAATTCAGTAACCTCTTTAGTGCCACCGGCTGTTAAATCATCTAACTCTGCTAAAAATGAGGTTTTAAAAAGTTTAGTTATATGACCTTTCCATTTTTGAATTGTGACTAAATACTCTTGCTCATTTTCCAAACTTTTATTTTTTAAGTAGTCGATCGATTCGTTCTCGCTTGGTCTATCTAAATCCGCGTTGTATGTATGATTAAACTCTTCTTGCCAGTGTTGGTGCTCAGTTGTTATCCTTTCATTATCGATTTCTGCAAGAAATGATTTTGGTTCAATTTCCACTACATTAGTATTTTGGGATAAATCACCAAATTTATCTGTGTAATCAGCGTTTACTACTTCAGAATTCATTTCCAAACCTTTCCTTTCTTTAGCAGTGATTCGGTAACATGATTGGTATAGTTAAATGTGGAATCCCAATTATCAGATATGACTTTAAGTTTTTTCCCCATTTCCTTAAAATCGGTCAAATCAAAGTGATCATTAATGTGGATTTTCAAGCCATTAGGATCCACAAGGTTTGATGGACTAATACGAATACGCTTTGAACCTTTGTACTCATCTTCTCTATTCTCTTGAATCATCTCAAGATTTAGCACTTTTGGATTAACCAAAATATCATTCCAATTATTAAACGGTGCTAAAATATTTCCAAACTCAATGTATTGTTCTGGATTGAGCTTATAGTGATGGATGTTGTTAAACCCAAAAGCAGTTAAAGGAGTTTCTTCTAATATAGCAAATATCCCCAAAGCTAAATCCCGTAATGATTCAAAGGATGTTCCATCTGTACAATTCAATTGAAATCTATTATCAGTTACAACAAATTCTGCCCAAGCAACTCTGAACTTTGAAAGATGAGGATTTATTATTTCAGTTTTTGTGTATTTAAGTTCATCTTCTGTTAACAATTTTTTGAGTTCAAGCCAAGAAGGATGAAAGATTGCTGGGTTGAAGTTCCCTAGAAAAACTAGCGATAACTCAGTTATATCAGGTAACATTATAAACTATTCAATGAATTTAATTGAATGTTAATCACTAAGCCTATTCTTAAATTATCCATGCCCGACTAGGATAGCGACAAATTTTCATATTATCGCAAAAATATTAAGTTTATGAAAGTCACTTCCCTAAGAGCTTTTTTTATCAGCTTTATAATAACAATTCTAAAAACTAAATATTTCAAGTTTAGGTAAAGTTAGTATAGAGAGTTTTTTGTTATATCTCTTTAATATGTTGAGTAAATTCCAATGGATGTCAATCACTTCCTGGTGACGGGGATGAGCCTCAATATATAATGCTACCAGGGCACTCGAATCATAAAGTGCACTCACAGGCCGACGGATCTGCGCAGGATAATGGCATCTCGGTCAGAATCTTCGGGAAAGTCTTTTGCCACTTGTTTTTGGTCATAGGAGGGGCGGAAAGCACAAGCATACCCGTTACGCGGATCCCGTTTCAAAGATCGACGTGTTTTCTTTTTAGTGGCTTCGGTATTTTTTCTTTCCCTGCTCATAATAAATGCATTAGTCACAAATGTAGAGACAACGGCGGTTCATTTCAATGTAACGCAGAAATGGCTATCCGTAAATGGCACAACAACTACATAACCTGGGGTTTTCAGTCTGGATTCCGGATAGTCATTATAAAATTTTGATGGCCGGTCGCCTTGATCTCGTCAATGAGATGCCCCCCTCCCAAAGGAAAATCCAAAGTAACTCCAGCAAGACTGACTCTGCTTTAATATTCTGTTAAATCAGGTATATGTAAAAAATTCACACCTCTCCTGTGAAATGATTGGTAATTAAATTCACACTGGCGCCTCTTCGGTCATAAATTCCTCTTTCTTGCATTAAATACGCTGCTTAAAGCATGTAGGCACAGTATTTGCTTCTTTATATATCCAGATAGTAACTCAAAAAAAGACGGTGTACTTATGGATTCAGCAAAAAAATGATCTCATTCCTCCGATTGTATTATCCCGGTTAATGGTCGTATGGTCGCTTGATGCGTACCATTCTTCAAAATATGAAAGCGAATGATATCCGCTTGCCGATTTGTCCTTGAATGGAGCAGGCAACGAATAACTATTAACCGTTTAATAATATTTAATATACATATATTTATTTATTTATTTATGTATGTATGTATGTATGTATGTATGAGGAGGTCTGGTCACATCGCGGTTAATCCGTTACTAGTGTGATTATGTTCACGCGATTCAAATATCCCATCTCATATTTGGGAGAGCCGTCTTGTGATCGATGCCATTGGGATCATCACATGACCTGGACCATACCGACAGAAATAAAAATTGATAAAAAACCAGGTTTATCGCATTTGAAAATGATACCTCTGAACAAAAAAACAAACACGAAACAAATTACGATTCCAGCATACTATCACATTGATGAATCACTCTCCGATTCCCTTAAAAATCTTATACAGGATTTAGAGCTTGACAGGACTTTCACCATCGGAGGAAACGGCAGAGCACGTGTTTCACTGGTTGCTATCGATCTGACGAACCATCAACCCCGGCTAGGTGGGGTTAACTATTCTGATTTTGTCTACCCCGCTGGTGTTTCCAAAGTGTTCATTGCAGCCAGGGTGCTTCAGCAAATCAGCCGTGACAGGTATTCCCTGACGACTCAACAAGTGGTTATCAACCCTAATACGATGGACTCCGTTAAATCAGTATCGACGGATCCGAGACGATTGCTCCGGGATGGTGATTCTGTAACCGTGGACTACCTGCTTGATTTGATGCTGACACGGGGTGATAACTCAGCCGCTAATTGCCTTATTGACCTGGCCGGCAGAAATAACATCAACCAAATGATACATGACAATGGCTGGACCGGCAGTGAAGTAACCAGAAAATACCTGGATCGCATATATGAGGACCCTGACTATAAACAAGTCTTTTCTACAATGACATGCGCACTTCACACCGCCGATTTCATGTATAAGGTATACACAAATCAACTGGTGAACCCGTGGGTGAGTATGCAGATGAAGACATTCCTGGGCAGACAAAAAGATGATGGAAAACTTGCGGCAGGGTTACCCCGCAATATCATGTTTTATCATATAACAGGATCCTGCCCGTACTGGACTAACGATGTGGGCATTATTGATAATGGAACCACCCCATATATTATATCCTGCTTTCTTCCAATGCCCGAACTGGAAGCCAATCCAAACCTGAAGAAGTTGTCGGGCCGGATTTATCACATGATAAAAGACCGGGTTCACTAAAAACTGGCAAGATACGATATTCAGTGCGGATGCAAGCCGGAATGAACCCTAACCTTGCATTGTCATCCCTCTGAACTCCAAAAAAAATGTGAATTAATCTCAGCCAATGTGAAGTTTCTTCACACTATCCATCATCCGGAAAGCACTCATAGCATAGTAAAATCGGATTTTAGAAAGAAATAAGATACTGTAAAAATTACACTTATATATAATAAAATATTCTGAATTGGAGATTGGCACATTTGTTGATGTTTCAATAAGAAACCTCATTAGGATTTAATGATAATCATAAAGAATGAATCCGATGCAACAAAATGTTGCTGTCCGCAGCATGCGTATCGGATTTTCAAAAAATCATTATTCATATAAACCATGAGATATTTATCATGAGATATTTATACAGATGTGATGACAGGCTATGAAGGTACTACACATATCTCCATATTCACCGGTTCCACCGATTTTTGGAGGTGCAATGCGAATTTTTCATCTATTAAATGGACTGACATGCCAACATGATGTAACATTTGTAACGTACGGCACGGATGAGGATAGAAGACTCCTGATGGATGAGTTCGGGGAGAGGATAAGTAAAATTATAGTAGTCAATCATAGATCACTGTACCACAAATATCCCTGGTTGGTCTTGTTATATGCGCTCTGGAAGAGACAAGGTTATCTGTCTGCCTCCGTCAGGAATGTTCAAATGCAAAAAACCATTAATCAGCTTCTTAATGCTGAAAAATATGATGCGGTCCTGATGGAATTTCCCGTTATGGGGCAATTGCAACTGCCGGATCATCTCATCAAGATCCTCGACGAACACAACGTCGAATATTACAATCTGCACAGAATGTATAAACGCACCCAATTTTCCGTCCGTAAGTTTTTCTTCCTGAGGGAACGAAACAAGATGTTTCTGCAGGAAATCAATACCTGTAACCGGTTCGATGCTATTTTTGTCACATCGCATAAGGATCGTGAGATCCTGCAGGATCAGGTAGATCAGAAACCATTATGTGTGATTCCGAACGGCGTCGATACGACCTACTTCACACCATCGGGTGAAAAGACGGAGCCCTATTCAATGATTTTCACCGGTACGATGGAATACACTCCAAACAGGGATGCCATGGTGTACTTTCTGGATGAAATATTCCCT
>Ga0102953_1002071_pt1 | contig 12232 bp, 14 predicted proteins | sample SalPon2A_C_D2_MG_FD_78509 | JGI IMG/M metagenome (GOLD analysis project Ga0102953, IMG submission 78509) | Soil microbial communities from South San Francisco under conditions of wetland restoration - Salt Pond MetaG R2A_C_D2_MG | ecosystem: Environmental > Terrestrial > Soil > Wetlands | place... | reverse complement strand
TCTCTCCGAATGTTGCAATATGCCATTCGTGGGAGTCAGAAACGTGATGCATGATGAATTCGCCAGGCTGAAAAGTCTCATGAGCAGTTGTTCCCTCTATGCTATCTTGTGATTGTTCCTCTGCAAATGCAGAAGTCGAAGTCAGGCCGAATGTTAGGAGGATTAGTAAGAAAAAAGCAGTGTGAATATTTTGAGCTTTTGTTGCTTTCATAGATAAACGACAATACCGATTTGCACTTCCTAAAAAGAGCTCGCAAAATACTAAAAAAAACGATTGGTTCAAGGGTTATTTTTTCATTTTTACGATGCGGACGATCTCGCTAACTTCCAGCGCAGTATACCCAATGTAAACGACGAAAAAGTTGATCAGAAAGAACTTGGCATGTTCGGTTCGTATCAATACATAAATGATTGCAATAATTAAGTAAAAAAACATTTTTAAAGAAATCATAGCCATAAAACGAGCCGTAAATTTTGGGACGCTTATATCGGAGATTTTTAACATGTAATGATGAATGATACTTGTAGTCAGGAAGAAAAAGATGAGCAACACCGGGAAGACCTCTTCGTATCTGTATGGTATTACCCATTCGTAAATAACCAATCCAACAAGAAAATAGCTCAAGGTCAAGATGATTGCCCGGGTCAAAAAGCGTTTCATGAATGCATTCATTTCAGAAAATTTTTAATTGCGTGATAAATGGCTCCAACTACCGAAAGTATCATTAATCCCAAGGTAAAAGCCGGAAACGACAAGTCCAGCCATTCGTCAATTTTGTGTCCGGCATAAACCCCAATTGCCATGATCGCGATCATTTCAAAAGCCAATCCGGAATAACGAATGAAATTGTCGAGTTTCTTTTTAGGCTTTTTTGAGTTCTTTAATGACATCCTGTTTTGTTTGCTCGCCCATTTTACACGAACCTGTAAAAACAGCTCCCGGCTCAATGCTCAGTTTTCCGGTACTAATTTCTCCGTAAACTTTTGATGACGATTTCAGGCTTAACTGTTCACTCACGTCAAGCTTCCCTTTTTGATAGCCTGAAATTTCCATGTTTTTGCACTTCACTTCACCGGTAAGCCGACCTGTTATTCCAATAACCACTCGTCCTGAACAATCCAAATTCCCGGTCAATTCACCGTCGATACGAATGTCACCTTCCGACACCACATCGCCTGTGATTTTGGTACCCTTCCCAACTAGGTTAATTCCTTGTGAATCAATTTCTGTGTTCGCTTTTGCCATGTTATTTGTTTTGTTGCGTAGCATCAAATATAATAAGAAATGTCCTTTAAAGGATTGACAATTAGTTGATCCTGCCTTTAAACATGATTTTATTTAATACGCCCAAGCGACATGGAATGTTGCAGGTCAATTGGGCAAAGGTTCTTCTGCTTGCTGACCACCATTAAGCCGTTTCCGATTGGTGGGTATTAATTGCTTATCGATGTGATAAAAAGTTTTTAGCTATTAAAATGGTAAAGGAAAGTAATGGTTCCTTCAAATGCGGGCTTTTTGTTTCCTTCAATTTCCATTTGTACATCCAATTTGACGCGACTGATACCACGTAGGTTTCGGCATTCTTTCAGCCATACGTGAGTTCTTATCCTGCTGTTAACAAGGACTGGCTGTCCAAACTTAAATTGTTCAATTCCATAATTCACCAGCATTTTAATGTTCCGGACATCAACAACTTGGTCCCACATAACAGGAAGTAAGGAAATGGTCAGGTAGCCGTGTGCGATCGTTCCTCCAAAGGCACCTTCCTTTTTTGCCCGTTCAGGATCAGTATGAATCCATTGATGGTCGAGGGTGGCGTCGGCGAATTTGTTAATTTGTTCCTGGGTAACAGTGTGATATTCAGAAACACCCAGTTTTTGTCCAATGTGCTTTTCGAATTCTTCGTGGCTTTGAATTAACAGTCGGCTCATGAGGTATAAATTTATTTTTTTGAGTTTAACTTTTTGGATTATAGGCCCATTTCAGGTAGATTGATCCCCAGGTAAATCCTGCGCCAAACGCTGCTAAAATGATGTTGTCGCCTTTTTTCAACTGGCTTTCATAATCGTACAGGCACAGTGGGATGGTTGCCGCAGTTGTGTTCCCATATTTTTCAATGTTGATCATCACTTGATCCGCGCTGATGTTCATGCGTCGCGCCACGGCATCAATTATTCGCATATTGGCCTGGTGTGGAACCATCCAGGCTAAATTGTCCGGGGTGATCTCGTGTCTTTTCATCATCTCAACCGATACATCGGCCATGCGTGATACTGCATATTTGAAAACCGTTTTCCCGTCCTGGTGTACAAAATGTTGCCTGTTTTCAACGGTTTCGCATGAAGCCGGAAGTTTTGAACCGCCAGCTTTCATGTGCAGATAGTGACGGCCCTTTCCATCCGTATGGTTAATGTGGTCGATGATGCCAATATCTTCCGTTGTTGGCTCCAGCAGAACAGCAGAGGCACCATCACCAAAAAGCGGGCAGGTGGTCCGGTCAGTGTAGTCGGTAATGGCCGACATCATATCAGCACCAATGACAATGACTTTTTTATATTGACCGGACTCAACAAATGAGGCCCCGGTTGTCAAGGCAAAAATAAACCCGGAACAGGCAGCGCTGATATCAAAACTCCAGGCATTCGTTAGCCGGGCTTTTCGACTGATAACATTGGCAGTTGCCGGCAATGGGCGGTCCGGCGTTATAGTGGCACAAATCAGTAAATCGATTTCGTCGGGGTGGGTATTGGTCTTTTTCAGAAGCTCTTTAACGGCCTCTGTTCCCATATCTGAAGTTGCTTTTCCTTCTTCTTTTAAGATACGTCTTTCTTTAATCCCAATGCGTTGCATAATCCACTCATCGGTCGTATCAACCATAGTGCTCAGTTCGTCATTGGTCAACCTGTATTCGGGAAGGTAAGCACCAATGCCTGTGATTGCAGCACGAATCTCTCGCATAATTAATTCTTTAATCGATCAGTTTGTCCTCAGAACAATCTGAAAGTCAGTTTAATAAAGAGTAACAAAATTCTTGAAAAAATGATTGCGAAAGATAGGGCGAAAAATTCGAACAGCAAAGAAAAATTTCGCAAAAGAATGAGCCTAACTCGTTTTAAAACAATTAATTAAATTGTTCGAAAGTTTAATTAAGCGAGCAAAAAAAGATCAGAAGAGTTAGTCTTCTGATCATGCCTATGAAGGTTTAAACAGTAATGTCTTTTTCGATTACCAGTTTGCCTCTGTAATAACCACATTCCGGACAAACGGTATGGTATTTCACAGTGGTGCCACAATTTGAACACGTTGCCAAAGTTGCTGGCGTAGTTTTGTAGTGTGTTCTCCTTTTATCCCTTCTGGATTTTGATGTTTTGTGCTTTGGATGTGCCATTTTAAACGTCTTTATTTAATTACCTAATAATTTTTTCAATTCATCCCACCTGGAGTCTGTTTCCTGGCTTTCGCCCTCTTCCTCGCTGGTGTTCATGTTATTCAATCTTTTCAGCATCTCTGGGTTGCAAAGGCTTTTGCCATTTGCGTCATCCGGATGTACATGTTTTATCGGGATCGACAAAATGATAAAGTCATAAATTAACTTTGCCACATTGATGTGCGTGTCTTCGGGTCCAACCCAAATAACGTCGTCGCCGTCATCAAAGGTTTCTTCGCCATACTTGACAAACACTTTGTTTTGACTTTCCACTGGTTGGTCAAAAATGTCCAAACAGCGGTCGCACTGAATTTTGACCGTTCCCGAAACATGAAACCAAAGAACCATTAACGCACTTTGTTTTTCCAGCTCCAGCTTTACTTTAACATTCCCATTTTCGGCGATTCCCCCGTCGAAATAATCAAAGAACTGGTTGCCGATCTGAAATTCAAAATCATGTTTTCCAACTCCAAGTCCTTTGAATGCAATGTTGTATGCTTTTAACTGTGCCATTGACTGGAAAAAAGTGTTGCAAAAGTATAAAAAATACGTAAACGGTAAAAATAATCTGATTTTTTTAACAACGAATATTTACTTTTCTGCAAAATGCAATCGTTCAACGAATTATAAATATTGAATTTGTTGAAAAATCAGGCTTTGTTCAGGATGATCCGGAAGGTTGTTCCTTTACCGATTTCAGAATGTTTGATGAATATTTTGCCTTTGTGATAGTTCTCAATAATGCGTTTGGCGAGCGATAACCCCAAGCCCCACCCACGTTTTTTGGTCGTGAACCCGGGTTCAAAAATGGTTTTAAACTGCGATTTTGAAAGTCCCTTTCCGTTGTCGGATACATCCAGGATCAGCTGTTTGTGATTGTCTGTTAGTCGAAGTTTAATCTCACCATCCGAGTCCATGGCGTCGATGGCGTTTTTGCACAGGTTTTCAATCACCCAACTAAACAGAGCCGCGTTGTGTGGAACATCATAGTGGGCATTTTCATCACAATCCAATATGAATTTCACTTTTTTTGAAGACCGGTTTTCAAGGTAGTTGATTGTTGATTGGATAACTTCCTTGATATCATCTGTCAACAGTTCTGGCTTGGAACCAATCTTTGAAAAACGTTCGGTAATTTTTTCCAATCTCGAAATGTCTTTTTCAAATTCATCCACCATCTTGGGATCAATATTTTTCATCTTTAACAGTTCGAGCCAGGCCATTAACGATGAAATAGGAGTACCCAGTTGGTGCGCTGTTTCTTTTGACATGCCTACCCAAACCTGGTTTTGCTGTGCTTTTCGCGATGAACTGAATGCGAGATATGCCACGGCAATGAAGAGCATGATAACCGCGAACTGCACCAGCGGGAAATACCGTAGGTTCTGAAGCAACGTTGAATCACGGTAATACAGGTATTGTTTGTCATCTTTTGATATGACAATTTCGATGGGTTTGTTTTGGCTCTTCATCTTTTGCAACTCGCGGCGTAGAACAGCACTCTTATTCTGGTTGTTGTACCGGATGTTCCGGTCAGTGAGGATTGTGTCATCTTGAGAAACAAGGATGATTGGAATGGTCGTGTTGTTGGTGACAATTTGCTGCAAAAAGGTGAGATCTTCAGAATTTGATGGATTCTGACTGACTAGTCGTCGGGTTGCCTCAGCCCATAATTCAACACTTTTTCGTTCCTGTTTCGACATTTGGCCAATCAGCCAATTTGTATACACCAGCGATGTCACTCCAATCAGGACCGCAACGAGGAGCAACAGTATTTTCCAACGTCTTTTTTTTAGATAAAATTCCAAGGTTCCCCAGTTTAGTTATGCATGCTAAACGAAACAGATGACTAAAAAGTATAATTGGTGTTGAATTTACAATTATCCCTGAAGTAAATCAATACAAGCCTGGTAAATTCCTTTTTGGTTGTAGCCGCAATCACGCTGTAACTCCTCGGGTGTTCCATGTTCAATGAACTGGTCAGGAACTCCAAGTCGAACTACTTTTGCCGAATACTGATGTTCTATCATGAATTCTATAATGGCTGAACCAAATCCGCCCTGGATGACACCATCTTCCACCGTGATGATTTTCTTGAACTTTTTGAAAACCAGGTGAAGTAGTTCTTCATCCAATGGTTTGACAAAACGCATGTCGTAATGAGCAACGGACATGCCTTTGTTTTGTAAAGACTTAACAGCTCGGGAAACATTGATTCCTGTTGCTCCAAATGATAGAATTGCTATGTCTTCACCCTCGGTGATGATTCGCCCTTTGCCAATCTCGATAAGTTCAAATGGTTGTCGCCATTCGACTTTGCAGCCGCACCCACGCGGGTATCGAATGGAGAATGGCCCCAAATTGTCCTGTTGGGCGGTGTACATCAGGTTGCGCAATTCAATCTCGTCCATGGGAGCCGAAACAATCATATTGGGAATGTTCCGCATGTAGGCGATGTCGAACACGCCATGGTGCGTTGCTCCATCAGCTCCTACCAATCCGCCACGATCCAGGCAGAAAACAACGTTCAGGTTTTGGATCGCAACATCATGGATCATTTGGTCGTAGGCGCGTTGCATGAAAGTGGAGTAAATGTTGCAAAACGGGATCATTCCTTGTTTTGCCATTCCTGCGGAAAAAGTTACGGCATGTTGTTCTGCAATACCAACATCAAATGCACGATCCGGCATTTTTTCCATCATGATATTCAGCGAGCTTCCGGTAGGCATGGCTGGTGTCACACCAACGATTTTGGGATTTTTTTCAGCCAGTTCAACAATGGTATTCCCAAATACATTCTGAAATTTGGGCGGTTTGTTCAGCTCACATTCGCAGCCTATAATTTCACCGGTCTCTTTATCGAATTTACCGGGAGCATGGTAAACCGTTTGGTTCATCTCAGCCAGCTTGAAACCCTTTCCCTTTTTGGTGATGATGTGCAGAAGTTTGGGCCCCGGAATATCGCGCAGGTCACGTAAAACATTCGTGAGATACTCCACATTGTGGCCATCAACCGGACCAAAATAACGAATCCCAAAACTTTCAAATAAGTTGGATTCCTTCAACAAGTAAGATTTGAGAGCGCCTTCAGTTTTTTGAACCAATCGGCGGGCTTTCGGTCCAAAACCGTTCAGTTTGCCCAAGCCATCCCAAATATCATTTTTCAATTTATTGTAAGGCTTCGACTTGGAAATATTCAACAAATAGTTGCTGAAACCACCCACACTAGGATCGATAGCCATGTTGTTGTCATTCAGGATGATCAGTACATCGGCATTGCTCGAAGCTGCATTGTTCAGCCCTTCAAAGGCCATTCCGCCTGTCATGGCCCCATCACCAATGACTGCAACAATTTTGCGTTGGTCTTCTTTTTTTAGTGCCGAAGCAACAGCCATTCCCAAGGCTGCTGAAATTGAAGTGCTGGAATGTCCAACACCAAAAGCATCGTATTCACTTTCCGAAGGTTTTGGGAAACCACTGATCCCCTGGTATTTCCGGTTCGAGCGAAATCGTTCGCGACGCCCTGTGAGAATTTTATGCCCATAGGCTTGGTGCCCCACGTCCCAAATGATTTGATCATAAGGAGTTTGATACACGTAATGCAAGGCAACCGTCAATTCCACAACGCCTAAACTTGCTCCCAAATGCCCCGGATTGCTCGAGACTTCATCAATGATAAATTGTCTTAGTTCATCACATAATTGGGACAGTTCTTCCAATTTTAGATGACGTAAGTCGGAGGGCTCATTAATTTTTTTCAATATACTTCCCACATGTTCTTCCATGAAAAAAAATTAGGGCTCAAATATACAACTTCTATCGTTTTTATCGTGTGAATAAAAATCAGAATCTGGATTAAGTGAGTATGTTGTAGACGAGGATTGGGTGTTTTTCGTGAAATTAAATCCGAAGTGTTTGGCGCCGTCGATTGTTGAAAGTCACAATTTCCTCGTAGCCAATTCTTTTCATCAGGGTTAAAGCCGTTTCGTAGTGGCGCGCAATTTGGTTTTTTTCGTGAGCATCAGATGATATGGTCATGGGGATGTGGTGAAAATAACACTGTTTAACGATTTCCGGGCTTGGGGTGAACTCGGTGCAGGGACGATCAACTCCGCCAGTATTCAATTCAACGACAAGGTTATTTTCTTTTATAATTCTTAAGGTTTCGTCGATCAACTTTGATTGGTCACTTTCCGGATACACTCGGAATTTTTTGATAATGTCCAAGTGCCCAATGGTGTCAAACAAACCGGATTTGGCAGCAAGTTGGATCAATTCATAATACATCTCGTACAGTTCGTCATTGGTCCATTTTCCATACAGTGATTTGTCAGAGTCGAAATTCCAGTCCTCGATAAAATGAACGGAGCCAATCACATAATCAAGAGGCAGGCTGTCGATCATCTCTTTGATTTCATCTTCCATGTTGGGGAAGTAATCCATCTCGATACCATATCTAATGCGGATGTCCGATTGATACTTCTCGCGAAGTTCGAGAATTTGCTCGGTCATGACAGGGATGTCGATCGGCATGATGGCCCAACTGACAGGTTTCAGACACACGTGGTCACTAAACCCGATTTCATCCAAGCCAAGCTCAATGGCAGCTAATACCATTTCTTCGTAATTGTTTTTGCCATCAGAAAGGATGCTATGCATGTGATAATCCACCAACCCAACCATAGTATCTGTTTTTAATTGCTGTTGTCTTTTCTGGAACTTCTGGTGATAAAACGATATTATATCTTGACCCCAAAAGTCAAGTTTGAACTTCTTTTCCCCCGGTAACGTCAACAACTCTTACCATTTATTAAATAGAGAAAATACACATTTGGGGAAGGTTTGGTCATTTGGTTTTTTGCAGATTTAAAATTAATGAAAGTGCCGGGGAATTAAAAAGGATTTGGCTGCGAAGTGGGTTGGTAGCTGAGATTTTTTCAACTTTTATTGATGGAGCAAAAATTAGGGCAAAAAAAAGGCAGCTTCAACAAGCTGCCTCAAAGCCATGAAAACAATTAAACAATGTTCAGAAAACAGAAAACTAGAAACAATTATATCGTTAAAATCTCTTGATTTTTCTCATCCAATAATCCTTCAACCTCTTTGCCATATTTATCGGTCATCTCCTGGACGTCTGTTTCAGCGTCTTTTTCGAGGTCTTCGGACAAGCCATCTTTCAACAGCTTTTTCAAACTTTCATTCGCATCTTTTCGTGCGTTGCGAATACTAACGCGTGCTTTTTCACCTTCCTGACTAACCTGCTTTGAAAGCACTTTACGTCTCTCTTCTGTCAATGGTGGTACATTAATACGAATAATTTCGCCATTGTTTTCAGGATTGAAGCCTAAGTTAGCATTTAAAATTGATTTTTCAATAGGTCCAATCATCGCTTTTTCCCATGGTTGGATCGCAATGCTTCTGGCATCAGGGGTACTTATATTTGAAACTTGATTTAGTGGAGTCATGCTTCCGTAGTAGTCAACGGTTACTCCGTCTAACATTCTTGGAGAAGCTTTGCCTGCACGAATATGAACCAATTCATTTTCCAGATGGTCAATGGCAGCTTCCATTTTTTCTTTGCAAACCTCCAATATCAAGTCTAATTCCTCTTCCATAGTAAATAATGGTCAGTCCATTTTTGTGCTGTGAGCAAATATAGAAAAAATTAAAGAATTTTGAAATTTCTTCACTTTTTAAATCAAAAAAATGCTTTAAAATACATTCTAGCGGTGGACAACTGTTCCGATATTTTCACCAGACAACACCTTTATTAAATTGCCTTTTTGGTTCATATTGAAAACAACAATGGGTAGGTTATTTTCTTTACACATTGTTGTTGCCGTGAGATCCATCACTTTTAATCCACGATTGTAAACTTCATCAAATGAGATCTTGTCATATTTAGTAGCCGAAGGATCTTTCTCTGGATCGGCTGTATAAACACCGTCAACGCGGGTTCCTTTCAGCATGGCATCTGCTTCAACTTCTATTCCTCGTAATGATGAAGCGGTGTCGGTTGTGAAATATGGATTTCCTGTGCCGGCAGATACGATCACGATCTCTCCTTTTTCCAGTGCTTCAACAGCTTTGTCTTTGGAATAGAATTCGCCAACCGGCTCCATGCGAATAGCTGTGAGCACGTTGGATTTTACTCCGATGGCCGTCAACGCTGAATTTAAGGCCAGACTATTAATAACGGTGGCCAACATGCCCATTTGATCACCTTTCACCCGGTCGAAACCGTTGGCAGCACCGCTTAATCCACGAAAGATGTTGCCTCCACCAATTACAATGGCAACTTGTACGCCGAGTTCAACTGCTTCTTTTATTTGCCCGGCATAATCCTGCAGTCGTTGTTGGTCGATTCCATAGGCTTGATCACCCATTAGTGACTCGCCGCTTAGCTTTAATAATATGCGTTTGTATTTAGCCATTCGTCATTTTTTGTGCAAAGTTAGAAATATTCTAAAAACCCGTGTTAACTCAATTTTACTGTAGCCTTGAATATTTGGATGAATCAATTTCGGTTTGACAATTAATTACTAATTTTACGGCCGCTGATTTTGAGAGATATGAATGTATTGAATGTGATATTGTTTATGGCCGGATTTCTACGAACATTATTTGTAATTATTATCATCTATTATGCAATTAAGTTAATTGCAAAATATGTTCTGCCATTGTTCATCAATCAGCCCCATCAGCATAAGAATTTTCAAAATGACCGGCAAGGTCGGCAGGAGGGCGAAGTCACCATCGAAGGAGAACGGCCAAATGGAGGGAAGATTTCCAGGGATGAAGGTGAATATGTTGATTTTGAAGAAGTCGATTAATCTTAAACGAACACAATAACTAAAATTTTATGGCTCAGGAAGATGTCTTTAAGAAGCTGGTAGCGCATTGTAAAGAATATGGATTTGTTTTCCAATCGAGTGAAATTTACGATGGGCTCGGTGCTGTCTACGATTACGGACAAAATGGAGTAGAACTAAAAAATAATATCAAAAAATATTGGTGGGACAGCATGGTGCTGTTGAATGAAAATGTTGTTGGACTGGATTCAGCCATTTTTATGCACCCAACCACCTGGAAAGCTTCTGGCCATGTCGATGCCTTCAATGATCCACTGATTGATAACAAAGACTCAAAAAAACGTTATCGTGCAGATGTGTTAATCGAAGATCAGTTGGCCAAGTTTGAGGAAAAAATCAACAAAGAAATTGCGAAAGCCCAAAAGCGTTTTGGCGATTCTTTTGATGAGCAACAATTCCGCGAAACAAATCCACGTGTTTTATCCAATCAAAAGAAATGGGCTGAGTTGCACGAACGTTTTTCAAAAGCCCTGAATGATAATGACCTGGCTGAACTCAAGCAGATTATCGTTGATCAGGAGATTGCTTGTCCGATTAGCGGAACCCGCAACTGGACCGATGTGCGTCAGTTTAACCTGATGTTTGGCACCGAAATGGGCTCGACGGCTGACGGTGCGCTGAAAGTATATCTGCGCCCTGAAACAGCGCAGGGTATTTTTGTCAATTATCTGAACGTTCAGAAAACCGGCCGGATGAAGATCCCTTTTGGGATCGCACAAATCGGGAAAGCATTCCGTAATGAGATTGTTGCCCGGCAGTTTATCTTCCGTATGCGCGAATTCGAACAGATGGAGATGCAATTTTTTGTTCGCCCCGGATCCGAGCTGGATTGGTTTAACAAATGGAAGGAAACGCGGATGAAGTGGCACAAGGCACTTGGTTTTGGTGATGACAATTACCGGTTCCACGAACACGAAAAGCTAGCACACTACGCGAACGCCGCCGTTGATGTGGAATTCAAATTCCCGTTTGGCTTCAAAGAAGTGGAAGGGATTCACTCGCGTACTGATTTTGACTTGTCGCAGCACCAGGAATTCTCCGGCAAGAAAATTCAATATTACGATCCTGAATTGGGTAAATCATATGTGCCATACGTGGTGGAGACATCAATTGGTGTCGACCGCATGTTCCTGCAAGTAGTTTCAGCTTCCTATTGTGAAGAAGATGTTGAAACGGCCAACGGACAAAAGGACACTCGCGTGGTTTTGAAATTGCCGGTCGTATTGGCTCCGATAAAATTGGCTGTGATGCCATTGGTGAAAAAAGACGATCTGCCTGAAAAGGCACGTGAAATTATTGATGATCTGAAATTTGATTTCAATTGTCAGTACGATGAAAAAGACTCGATTGGGAAACGCTATCGTCGTCAGGATGCTATTGGAACCCCGTTCTGTGTTACAGTTGATCACCAAACACTGGAGGACCAAACAGTGACCATCCGTTTCCGCGACACGATGAAACAAGAACGCGTTGCAATTACCGACCTGAAAGGAATTATTACATCACAGATTAGTTTTAAAGCACTATTTGAAAAACTGAAATAATCTTTCCATATTGAATATGAAAGCTGTTCCATCGGGACAGCTTTTTTTATCTGTCATTGAGTCATTGACTATAATTAATGACTAATTTCGTGAGATTAAAACTTAGTTTTTAGGTTACAGTTTGAAATTGAAAGCATTTGCCTTTTAAATTGGAGCAGTATTGGATTAAAATCATGATTAGAAGGACGCCTAGTTCCGCATTATATTTCTACAATTATTGTTATTATTGGATTTTATGTTGTAGAATATATTGCTTCTAAATCGTAATCTGTTTGATGTTTATGGTTTTTTAAATTACCTAAAAATGGTTCATTAATTCACTTTTGTCTATTTAAAATCAATTTTTACTTTCAATTTAAAACTTTGTTCTTTTTAACAAAAATAAAAC
>Ga0102953_1002070_pt1 | contig 12236 bp, 8 predicted proteins | sample SalPon2A_C_D2_MG_FD_78509 | JGI IMG/M metagenome (GOLD analysis project Ga0102953, IMG submission 78509) | Soil microbial communities from South San Francisco under conditions of wetland restoration - Salt Pond MetaG R2A_C_D2_MG | ecosystem: Environmental > Terrestrial > Soil > Wetlands | place... | reverse complement strand
GGCCGCGATCGACGCCGGGGCCAAGAGAGTTTGTCTGTGTGACACGGTGGGCGCGGGAGTTCCGGAGGGAGTCAAGAACCTCGTCACATGGACGCGCCAGCTCATCGACGAGTTGGGAGCGGAGGTCGGCATCGACTGGCACGGACACCGCGACCGTGGGCTCGATCTCTCCAATACCCTGGCCGCGATTCAGGCCGGCGCGACCCGTGTCCACGGCACCCTGTTGGGGATCGGCGAACGCGTGGGCAACACTCCCATCGAGCAGCTTCTGGTGAATCTCAAACTTCTGGGCCTGCGCGATGACGACCTCTCCCGCCTGCCCGAATATGCGACGCTGGTATCCAAGGGGACCGGAGTGCCCATCCCCGCGAACGCGCCCATCCTGGGGCGCGACGCGTTCCGTACCGCCACTGGAGTCCACGCTTCCGCCGTGGTCAAGGCTCAGGCCAAGGGGGATGCGTGGCTCGCCGATCGCGTGTATTCGGGGGTGCCCGCGAGCTGGATCGGACGCAGCCAGGAAATCGAAGTGGGCCACATGTCCGGCAACTCGAACGTCATCCACTACCTCAAGAGCCGTGGTTTGCCCTACGGCCCCGAGGTCGTGCAAGCGGTCCTCGCCGAAGCCAAGAAGTCGCCCCGCCTTTTGGAGGAAGAAGACATCGTCGCGCTCGTGCGCAAGGTGACGAGTGCAGCCTCCGGCGGACGCGAGTAGCTCCCTCCGCACCGCACTTTTGAGCCCACCGGGTTTTCAGATCACCGCATCGGGAAGAGTCTCGACGAACTCGCGCAGTTCGTCGCGCACCCGCCGGTAAGGACCCAGAATCTCCTTTTCTTCGCTGAGCTCGGCGGCGAGCCGCGGAGGATCATCGAAGTTGTGGTGCACCACGCGCACGGGGCGGGGAAATACGGGACAGTTCTCGTAGGCGTTGTCGCACACGGTGATCACCACGTCGAAGTCGTGATCGAGCACCTCCCGCAAGTGCTTGCTCTTCGGGTGTGAGATGTCCACTCCCGCCTCTTTCATGACCTTCACCGCATAGGGATCGAGCCCTTTCGGCTCGAGGCCGGCGGAGTGGACGTGAATCTGCTCGCCACGGAGCTGGCGCGCCCAGCCCTCGGCCATCTGGCTGCGACAGGAATTGCCGGTGCAGAGAAAGAGGATCCTTAGCTTGTCGTGGGGCATGGTAATGGGGGCTTCTGGGGAATCAGCTCGCAATCGGGGCGGCTTGTTCCCAGAGCATGCTGAAGATGGAGGAAAAGCCGCGGCTCAAGGACTCGTTGCGAATTTCGATCATGATGAAGCCGTCTCCCTCGGCTGGACGCAGATCGACCATGGGCAGACCGGTAATGCGATCGTCGAAAATCACCATGCGCATGGGTACCTCTTTGAGCCAGCGCAGGTTCGCGCCACTGCGCAGGTACTCCTCGAGGATCTCGCGTTCCGGATCGCCATAGCCCGAAGGAAGCTCGTAGATCTGCCGAACTTCCACCCCCGCCTTGACTCGCTCGCGCACCAGCTCCGTATCGTCGCGCACCACCAGGGGTAAGCGCGCCACCACGCACACTCGCTCGGTGGCTGCATTCAAGAGAATCTTGTAGTTGCGCGCAGCGGCATAGCGCCCCTGGAAAAGTTTGACCCGGCCCTCGCGCCGGTTGAGGGCGGTCCCGGAACTGACGAACTCCTCCTTGAGACGCTTCAGGGCGTGCTTGGTGCTCGATTCCCGCGCCCGCATGTCCTCCAGGAGCGGACGAAATGCCAGGTGGGGCGCGATGGCGGCGTAGCAATTGACCGGACCGAGCTGGCTTTCGCACAGGCCGCGCTGAATGAGCCGTTTGAGCGTGGAATAGACCTTGGGCTGGGGAACGCGGCCGAGTTCCGCGATCTCGGGCACCCGGGAACCGGGATGGCGCAGAATGGCCAAGTAGACCCGCACCTCGTAGTCGGTGAGGCCCAGATTGACCAGACCCTCGGAAATCCGGGAGTCGGTTCCACTCACGGTCTTGGCCTTGCGGGCAGGACTCACCAGGCAAACCTCTCCTGTGCGCGGCAGCTTGCAGTCTAGAGGGCGCAATGGGGGAAGGCCAGCGCCATTCAGGGCGAGGCTAAGCGGCAGGACGAAGGCCCGCCCCGAGGGCGGGCCTTCGTAGTCGGGGCGCGCTCACACCCGGGTCTTTCCCTGCCGCGATTTGCCCCGGGGTCAGGCGAATCCCCCTCGGCCTGCCGTCTGGTCCCAGCAAACGAGGCAGGGGGCGACCCTCACGAGGCATCGGCGGAAGAGCACGGGGGCGCGGCCACCGTGGTACGCTCCACTGAGTGCAATAATTTTAGCCGATTTTTTGAATCGGCGTCTACCCCCTGCTTTCTCAATTTCCCATCCAGGGTTGGAAGTCCTTTGATTTCAGCGGGTATCTTCTCTTATCGCCCAAAGGATTCAGTGACTATCATGGATGCTGGATTTTGGCTTGGATCACGACTTGGGCTCACACCCCGTGGAGGCTCCCGTGCCGCGAGATTGGAATGAAGCAGAGCTGAAGGAGCGGCCGGCGCGCGACGAGGCCGAAATCCGCCCTTCCGCGGGCGCGGCCCTCGGACAGTGGGGCAAGGCGCCTCCCCATCCGCTCTCGCGGCCCAGTCTCACTCGGCGCTTCCAGCGGCTTTTCGCGCGCTCCCTGCGCATCCTGCCCAAGACTGTGGTGAAAATCTTCGCCGCGCGCTACATCGCGGGAGAGACCGTGGCCGATGGGGTGGCAAAGGCGCGCGAACTCCACGAGGCTCACGGCCTCCACTCCACGCTCGACGTCCTGGGAGAGGATGTCCACACGAGCGCGGACGTGGAGGAGTACCATCGCGAGTATCGAAAGCTCATCGCGAGCATCGCTGATCTTCCTTTCGCGAACGTCTCGATCAAGCTCTCCGCCCTGGGGCAGCTTCTCGACGAAGAGGACTGCATCCAACGAACCGAAGACATCGTCAGGCGCGCCGCGGAGGTCGACACCTTCGTCCGCTTCGACATGGAAGACCACACGACGACCAGCAGCACCCTGCGCATCTACCGGACCTTGCGCGAACGCGGCCACACCAATCTGGGCATCGTCTTGCAGTCACGGCTCTTCCGCACGACCGACGACCTCGAGGAACTCGCCCATTTCAAGCCCAACGTGCGCCTGTGCATCGGAATCTACCGCGAGCCGCCACAGATCGCGCTGCAGGACAAGCCCGAGATGAAGCGGCGCATGATGGAATTGCTGGAAGGTATGTGGGCGAATTCCCAGCACGTGGCCCTGGCCACCCACGAGGAATGGTGCATCCGAGAGGCCCTGACGATCGCCGAGCGCCTCCACATTCCCAAACCCGAAATCGAAGTTCAGATGTTACTGGGAGTACCGAGCCTCCCCTTGCAGAAGGAACTCATTGCGCAGGGAATCCGCGTGCGCCTCTACGTTCCTTATGGCCGGCAGTGGTACGCCTACAGCATGCGACGTCTGGAGAACAACCCGGACGTGTTCCTTTCCGTCCTGAAGAGCCTCGTGCGCAGCATCTTCCATCGCGGGTCCAATTGAAGTACAATCGTCTAGATACGATGATTGACTTTCTCCTGGTTGATTGAAGCGCGTGCGCATGAGAAGAACTTCGCCCATTCCACTCCTTTGTCTTCTCTGTTCGGTCCTGCTCGTGGCGGTTCGCCCTTCGACCGCTTCGGCGCTCGTGCTGAATTTCGACGAACTCGTTTCGGGCACTCCGGTCAACGAGCAATACGAGTTCATGGGCGTGCACCTTCATGCTGTTGGCACCGGGCTCGGAGAGATCATCGCCACTGCCCTGGCCGATACCTGCCCCGGGATTCCGGCCTCGGCGCCCAATGTCCTTTCCTACCAGGCCGAAGGCAGCTGTCCGAACGTTCACGACGAACTGGGCTGGTTCGTCGTCGACTTCGATACTCCGCAAAATCGAGTTTCGATCACCGCCGTTCACGAGGGGCCCGACGCAGCGGCCTACTTGAAAGCATACGGGGCCGACGGATTCATCGAAATCGCATGGAGCGTTCCCGGTGCGGCAATGACCGGAGTTCCTCAAACTCTCACGGTCGCACCGCCTTTGGACCGGCAACGGATCACCCAGGTTCTCTTCGGCGTCTATCGCTCCAGCGATGCCGCGATCTTCGACGATCTCTCCTTCGACCTCGTCGTCCCCACCTCCTCGAGCAGCTGGGGAACGCTCAAGGCCCAGTGGCGGTGAGTGAGGCCGCCCGCGAGCCGTCGCGCCCCGCTACTTCCTTCGGCAAGCGCACCCGGTCCTTCAGCAACCCCGCGCCAGATTGTCCAGGAAGTGCCAGTAAGCGGTGATGATGCACCCCATGGTGGCGTAAATGTCTTGGCTCACGGCAGTGCAACGATTGAACTCTTCGTAAAAGGTGACGATGGCACAGGTGTAGAACTCCTTGTGGGATGCGCTCACCGGCGTTTGCCACTCGTCCGCCTGAAGACCCTCGATGAACTCCGCGCGCGAGTCCGTGGCCGGTCCGGGCGTCCCCCGCGTGCTCAGTTCGGGCCAGCGCTGCTTCAGGCCCAAGCTCAGGATCTCCTGACGCGCCAGGAAGGCCCCCAGATCTTCGCGCGAAAATCCCAGCCGCCGGAAGGCTCCCTCTTCGTCTCGGGCCAGAAGGCGGATGCGAAGCTCCGTGCGCAGGACGGGATCACTGAGCTTGCTCTGTATCGCGGCCAGAAGCGAGAGTGCGCTGCGGAACCAGGGCTCCTCCTGCAGCTTGCCGGCCCTTTCGAACTGGGGAGCGGTCTCTTCTTCTCCGGCGCAGCCAAAGAATAGAACCCAGGCGATGGAAATTGAGAGCAAGCAAAGGACGGTGCGTCGATACGCTCGCGACATGAATCGTCTCCCTTCGCGGGAGGCATGACCCAATGCACTGGCAGGACCCGTACCAACAGAGGACAGTCGAGATCTGCTTCAATCTAGCCTTGGTGAGGGGCAGGAACGGAGGGCACCGTCCTGTGTCCCGCTTTCCGGACGGGGAAAGGGCGCTCGACTAGGAGGGACTCGAGGGAAGATGGGTCCGCGTGAGATCGATGTCGTAGGGAGCAATGGGGATCCTTTCGCTCAGCCCAGAGCGTACCCCTTCGCGGAATTCGGCGAGCTGCCGGTCCTGCTCGAGCTCGCTGAGCGCACCCAAACCCTCCGCTTCCGCGCGCCGCGCGTAAGGCTCTTCATCGTGCACCACGAGTTTGGACAGGTAGAGCTGGTCACCGGCGCACAACTCCATTCGCTCGAGTACTCTGAGCGTGGATGCAAGATGGCTCTCGAAGTACTTTTTTTTCCCGGCCCCGACGAGCACGATGACCCCCACGCGGATCGACGCTCCGTGCAGGCTCTTCACCAGCTCGATGGCGGCCTCCGAGGCCGGCGGCTTGCCCAAAAGCCTCAAGATTTCGTCGTCACCGGATTCCAAGCCCAGATACACGCGCCGCACTCCGGCTTCCGCGAGTTGAGCGAACTCGCGCTCGCTCTTTCGCGGATGGAATCCATCGATGAAGGAATAGAAACCTTCGAACCAGGCCTGGTGGCTGGCCTTGAGCTCCGCGCGCGTGGCCGCGCTCATCGACGGATCGAGCAGGGGTATTCGTTCGGTCACCGCCTGCAGCTTCGGGAGCAGGCGCCGATTCTCCACCATCAGTGCGTTTGCCTGTCCCAGAAAGATGCGATGATAGCGATTCAGGGAAGGGCCGAGATACGCCAGCACCTGGTCGAAGTGGCGGGCGAATTCCTCGAAGCTTCGTTCCCGGTACTGGATCTGCTTGTAAAAATTACAGAAGCTGCAGCGATTCCAGGCACAGCCCTCGGTCAGTTGCAAAACGAGCGAGGAGTAGTGATCGGGAGGAAGAATGGGGATGGGCAGGTAGACCTGACGCACCGCCTCGCGGTCCGCCTTTAGCGCGTTCAGGTCGAAGCGGGACGCGGCAGTGAGAGCTTCCCTGGCCCACCGCGCCGGATGCACGAGCTTTCCCCGCAGAACTTCGCAATTTTGCTGAGAATCCTCGTTTTGCAGAAGCCGCAGAGCTTCACTCGCATGCGCATGTTGCCGGGCCAAGAAGCGCAGGCAATCCGCCGGGGGATCGAGATGTTGCCGCGCGCGATGAGGGACTCTCACGATCTTCGAAACGAGGAGGCGACTGTCCAGCGTGCGCCGGTAGCTCACGCCGTCCTTCTGCACGGAGATGATACGGCCGGCATCATCGAAGTGAATGGCGTGGTCGCGTGGCAGCTCCAGACGCAGAACCTGCGGTCGCGAGCCCAGCTCGAATTGCACTTTGTTGGAAGATCCGATCGCGACGACGGGTTCGTGACCCGGCTCGAACTGCCAGCCGTCATTCATTTCCCTGGCTCACGTACTGTATCGTCCCACTGCTTCCACCCGTCTCCCAGAACTTCCAGAATCGCCGGCGCCATCTCGTAGTGGCCCAGCGGCGGCATGATGTAGGCGCCCTGCACACGGTCGCGCAAACTCAGAAGCGACTCCTGGGCAATTTTCACGCCCTCGGCGCGCGCCGCTTTGCCCGGTTTTGCCGATTTCATGCGCTGGCGGATCTCCTCGGGGATACTCATCCCCGGCACGTTCGCGTGCAGAAATTCCGCATTGCGGTAACTGGCCAAGGGGAGCAATCCGAGCAAGATGGGAATCCCGAGATGTTCGATGTCCTTCAGGAAGCGCTCGACGCGGCGGGGATCGTAAACGGGTTGCGTCATGACGAAGTCTGCCCCCGCCTGCACCTTCTTCTCCAGGCGACGGAGCTCTCGTTCGTAATCCATGGCCGCGGGCTCGGCTCCGGTCCCCACCCAGAATTGGGTAGGGGCGTCGAGAGCTTTGCCGGTGGGATCGAGTCCGTGATTGTACGAGCGCACCCAGTGCAAGAGCCCAATGCTGTCCAGATCGTACACCGCGGTGGCGTCAGGATAGTCTCCCACCTTGGGAGGATCCCCGGTGATGATGAGGATGTTGCGGATTCCCAGGGCATGCGCGCCCAGAAGGTCGCTCTGCAGGCCCAGCAAATTGCGGTCGCGGCAGCAGACGTGGAGGAGCACTTCGGCCTCGGTCTGTTGCCGCATGAGAAGCGCCATCGCCAGATTGCTCATTCGTACGCTGGCCCGCGGGCCATCCGCGATGTTGATGATGTCCACCCCGGCCTCGGTGAGCATTTGCGCGGCCGCGATGCTTTCGCTGGGATCCAGGCCGCCGGGAGGATTCACCTCGACGGAGACCACGAACTTCCCCGAACTCACTTTGCGCGCGAAGACGCTTCTTTCCTCCACAGGAACCCGTTCGACGCCAACCGGATTGTCCTGACGGAGCTCGACCGTGGTCACGCGAGCTTCTTCCTCGCGCGGCACCGCGATGGCGCCACCCATCATGCGCACCGCGCTACGCAGCCGACGGATGTGCTCGGGAGTGGTTCCGCAGCACCCACCCACCGCGGAGATGCCCGCCTTCAGCATCCGGCGGCCCATCACTCCGAAGAACTCCGGGTTGGCCACGTAGATCGTGCGGCCCTCCAGGCTCTTGGGCGAGCCCGCATTGGGCTGGCAGATCACCGGCACGCCGTGTCCGAGCATGCGCCGGCTCATTTCGAAGACGAGCTGCGGCCCCTCGCCACAGTTGGCGCCGATGACGTCCGCTCCCCATTCGATCAGCGCCTCCGCGACCGCCTCGGGAGTGCTCCCGTCGCTCAACCTCTCATCGGTCTCGAAGCGAAAGGTCGCGACGAGGGGGACGTCGGGGAACTTCTCCTTGGCCAGCCGGGTCACGAGGTGCGCTTCCGCCAGCTGGGAGAAGGTCTCCAGAAGAAGAAAATCCACTCCCCCGTCGAGCAGCCCGCGCATCTGCTCGTAGTAGATCTCGCGGCATTCTTCCGCGGCCGGTCCGAGAAAATGCGCCGTGCCCAGTCCGGTGGGACCGATCGCTCCCGCCACCCACGCGCGCCGTCCCGCCGCTTCTTGCGCCAGCTCCGCTGCCGCCCGGTTGATCTCCCCCACCTTGTCCTGCAGATCGAAATGCGACAGCCGGATGCGATTGGCCCCGTAGCTGTTGGTGGTCAGAACTTCCGCCCCGGCCTCCAGATAGTCGCGGTGAACCTTGAGAACCAACCCGGCGCGGGTCAGGTTCAATTCCTCGAAGGAGTTCGTCAGGTAGACCCCGCGGCGGTACAGCTCGGTGCCAATCGCGCCGTCGAAGAGCAACGGGCGTTCCTTGAGAATTTCCAAGAACGGATGCGCGCTCACTTGATGAGCTTCTCCATTTCCGTCAGGGTTTTCTCGAAGCTGTCCAGGGCGGACTCGATGGCGTCGGGCTTCGTGAGGTCGACCCCCGCCTTCCTCAGCAGATCCAGCGGAGGCTCGCTGCAGCCGCCGCTCAACATGGCCAAGAAGCCCTCTTGTGCCTCTTTGGGATGATCGCCGCGCAAACCGTTGGCAATGGCGATTCCGCTCGAGAGCCCGGTGGCATAGGTGTACACGTAGTACTTGTAATAAAAGTGCGGGATGTAAGCCCACTCCATGCCGTCGTTCTCGTCCACGGTATAGGCTGGACCGTAGTAACGCTTGATGAGGTCCTTGTAGGTCTTGTCCAGCAGGCTCGCGGTGACGGGAGTTCCCGCCTCCAGAAAGCCGTGAACGCTGCGCTCGAATTCCGCGAAGAGAGTTTGCCGGTAGATCGTGGTTCTAATTTTCTCGAGCCGGTTGCTCAAGAGATACGCGCGCTCCGCGTCGTCCTTTGCCTGGGAAAGGAGATAGTCTCCCAGCAGGGCTTCGTTGCAAGTACTCGCGATCTCGGCCAGAAAGGGGACGTAGCGGAAATTGGGATAGGGCTGATGGGTCATCGCCAGGTGACTATGGATGGCGTGCCCGAATTCGTGCGCCAGAGTCGATTCGTCGTCTTGGCTGTTCTGGAAGTTCAAGAGGACGTAGGGATGATTCCCGTACACGCTCGAAGAGAATGCCCCGCTCTGCTTGTAGCGCTGTGGGTAGATGTCAATCCAACCGTTGCTGGGATCGGTCCCCTCCTCAAGGATCTTGTGGTAGTCGGAACCGAGCGGCGCGAGGGCCTTCAGGATCACCGACCGTGCCTGATCGAAGGTGACTTCCTTCTCCACTCCCTTGGTCATGGGACGGTAGAGGTCATAGAGGTGCAGATCGCTCAGACCCATCGCCTTCTTGCGGAGAGCCATGTAGCGATGGAGTAGATCCAGGCGCGAATTCACGGTCTCGATGAGATTGTCGTACACCGAAGTGGGGAGTCCGTCTTTGTCCATGTAGGCTTGCAGGGCGGTGTCGTAGCCGCGCGCGCGCGCCAAGGAAACGTCGAGTTGATCCTGGCCGGCCAGAGTGGCCGCGAAAGCATGCTGGTATTGACGTAGGGTCGAGAAGAACGCGGTAACTGCTTCCTTGCGTACTTCCCGATTGGGGGAACTACGGAAGCGCTCGTAGCTCGCCAGGGTCATCTGGACTTCCTTGCCCTCGTCGTCGTGGACCATGGGCCAGGGAATGTCGGTGAGCAGCGCGGTGAACGCCGTCTCTAGTGGAGAGGGAATCTCGTTGAGGTCGATCTCCGCCCACAGGTTGTCGCCCATGAGACCCAAAATGCGCTCGGACTCGGGGCTCAAAACCCGGGAGCGGCGGCGGCGCAGATTCTCGATGTAGGCGCGGAAATCCCTCATCCCCGGTTCTTCAGCGTAGGCCCTCTTCATGGTCCCATCGTCGATTGCCAAGAGCTCGCTGCGGATGAAGGAAGCCTTGCGCATGAGTTCGTCCATCAGAGCCAGGGCTTGGGTCTCCATGGCCTGCGCATGGTCGTCATTCTGGGCGACGCTGGAGCGCAGGTTCGCGTAGAGCGTGCAGTGATTGATGCGATTGTGCAAATCGAAATAGAGCACCAGGCAGGAATCCAACTGCTGCGGATCGCTCAAAGTTCCTTTGAAAGCCACCAGGTTGGGGATCTGCTTCTCCAAGCTGTCCATCGCCTCTTGCCAGGCCGCCTCATTCGGAAAGAGTGGGGTGAGATCCCATCGGTATTGCACCGGCACCTCCTCGCGCAATGCATTGGGGTCGGGAACATAGTTGGAATCGTCGGCTCGCGCCGGCTTCTGTGCACTGAGCAGACCCGCGAAGACGGCGCAGAGAATCAAGGACAAGCCGAGACCACCTGGCTGCAAGACGCGACGCAGCGTGAATTTCCTCATTGAGATCACCTCGATAAAATCCGAACAGGAGTGTACGTGGGCAAGATCGGTCGCTTCGTCGATCTCGCGATTCAAGCAGGATCGATCATTCAGCAGCCCGGGTCAAGGGAGCGAGAGGATTCCAGCGTGTGCTCTGCCCCCAAGCGATGCGCCGCGCGCGTTCGGTGAGCGATTGACCGTGAATCTGCGCAGTGCCACACTCAGCGCCATGCACGCGGCTCTACCCCTCCTCTCTCCTCTGCTGTGGATCCGTTTCGGCCTGGGTTGCGTCGTGGTTCTTGGCCTCCCCGGCTATCTGCTGGCGGGGCGCTGGCTGCGCGAGCAGGACCTCCTCAGCCGCTGCATGGTCTCGCTCTGCGCGGGTCTCGCGCTGCCCTTCCTTTACTCCGCGTTCTTGGGGCGTTTCGGGCTCCCCTTTCGCCCCGCATTCTACCTGGGAACCGTCCTCATTCTGGCCCTGCTCAGTTGGCTCTGGCCGGCCTGGCGCAATGCGATCGCGGGCTGGACCGAGGGAGTGCGAGTTCTCACCCGGCTGGAAATTTCATTGGCAATGGCTGCGATGCTTCTGAGCCTGGCGCTGCTCGTGACGGGCTTTCATCGCTTGCCCGCGCCACCCCACATTCACGATGCCTCCAACCACGCCTGGCTCACCCTGCGGATCGTGCAGTGTTCGAGTCTGGATCTTTCACTCATCAACGCGGATCTGGCCGGCGCGGTGAAAGTCGGGTATCTGCCCGGAATCCACGCGGCGGCCGCTCTCATCGCCCGGGTCTCGGGAGTGGCCCCGTACATCTCTGTGTGGATGCTCGCGCTTGTCTTGTGCGCGATGATCCCCGGTGCGTTCTCCCTCTTGTGGCGAAGCTGGCGAGTGCCCCCCTCGACCCTCGGCCTGGCACTTCTTCTGTGCGTGGCGAATCCCCTGGGCCCCGGCGGAATTCTGGGCTGGGGAGGCTTTGGGCAGATCGCCGGCTTCTTCCTGGTGCCCCTTGGCGTTTTGGCCCTGCGATCGGCGTGGCGTAATCCCTCCTGGAGCGCGAGTCTGGCGGCGGGATTCTTTCTCGGGGCCCTGATCTTCGTGCACGCGAGCGAGTTGATCGTGGTACTGGGGGCGACGCTGCTGGCGCTGGAGCGGAGGATTCATCCCAGCTGGCGAGGCTCGGTCGTGCTGATCGCGGCGCTCGTCTTCGTCTGTGGCCCGGAAGTTTGGCAAGTGTACCGAGGGTACCCGAGTCTGGTCGCGTCGGAGTTGCCGCACCGCAAGGAGTTCCTCGATTCCCTCACGCGGCTCTGGCGTTCGGGAGGCCGCGGTCCCGTTCTGCAACTCCTTCTACCTGTGGGGTGGATTCTCGGCTTCAGGAGTTCTTGGGCGCGTCGCCTCGTCCTTGCGAGCCTAGTGCTCGGCATCTTCTATCTCTTCTTGCAGAGCTACGCGGATCCCCTCACGCGTATGCTCGCGACACCCTTCTACCGGCAGGCTCCGCGCATCCTCTACTTGCAGTTCTATCTCTTGCCGCCGCTTCTCGCCTTGCCCCTCACGCGCATGCTCGAAATGGCGCCACCGAGTTCCGCGGCCGAGAAGGCGCGTTCCAGCCGCCGCGTGCTGGCGCATGCGCTGCTCGCAGTCCTGCTGGCATCAGCCCTGTGGAGTGGTTTCTCCCGCGAATTGCGCAACTATCGCTCCAGTGACGCAACCGTTCCCTTCACGCGCGACGACTATCGGCAGGCATGCACCCTCGCCACGCTCGTGCCTCCGAACTCGATCGTGGCCAACTTCTGGGACGACGGCAGCGTGTGGGCCATGCACGTGAGTGGCCGGCGTTTCCTGCAACCCTGCTCCTGGCCTCTCTTCGACGCCAAGGGGCGGTCCCTGCACGAAGTGACGCGGGGTTTGGTGGAAACGCCGTGGCCCGAGGAGACCGCGCGTTTGTTAGGACGCCTGCGGATCCACTATCTCTATCTGAGTGACGGAGTTTTCGGCCAGGGCAGCGGTCTTCATC
>Ga0102953_1002068_pt1 | contig 12244 bp, 13 predicted proteins | sample SalPon2A_C_D2_MG_FD_78509 | JGI IMG/M metagenome (GOLD analysis project Ga0102953, IMG submission 78509) | Soil microbial communities from South San Francisco under conditions of wetland restoration - Salt Pond MetaG R2A_C_D2_MG | ecosystem: Environmental > Terrestrial > Soil > Wetlands | place... | reverse complement strand
GAGGATGACGTCGGCATTCGCGATGCCAACGTCGATCGACCCCGGGGGGCGATTGAAGTCGAAGAGCGGGCTTCCGGGAGTAACCTCGCTCCCCAGGATTGGATCGAGCGATCCGGTCATGAAGCCACCGGTGCGGAGGCCCGTCTCGGAATCGCCATCGTGATCGATCTGATCGAACGTCAGCCAGCGCAGATCGCCCAGCACGAGATAGTTCAGCCGGCCGATACCGAGCGCGCCATAAGTAATCCCGATAATGCCGAAACCGTCCTTATAGGCGTCGGACAGACTCCAGTGCATGAGCTGCGCGACGATATCGACGTTCGCCTGCGCGCCCGTGATCCGGTACTGATCCGGCACCTCTCCACGCGAGACCGTGGATGCGAACGAGATCGCACACGGATCCTCCAGCGAGAAGACGTGCCAACACTGCGCGTCGAGCGTCGCCGGTACCGTCAGCGTGCCGTACTCCGGCAAGTGCTCCTCGATGAAGATCAGTCGGAACTCGTCGGTCGTGTGCAACGGATACCCGCTGCAGGCCACACCGATCTTGAAGTTCCCCTTGCTCTGCAGGAACGAGATCTCGTCGCCGAAGTTCAGCGAGCGGATATAGTTTCGGTCCTCGCCGAGTGTCAGCGTCGAATCGCTGATATCACGCTGGAGCGTGATCGTGCCGGGCCAGATTGTGTTCAGCTTGGTTTCGAGGTACGTCAGCAGGTCATAGACCGTCGTCGTCTTGTCCTTGTAGTCCGACGTCGTAAGGCCGTCCGTGATCTCCATCTGCGTCAGGAGTAACGTGAAGCCGACGGCGACCAGCTCCATCTGCTCCGAACCGACGGCGCCCGAGACGTTCGCGTCGACCAGCAGCCCCGACCAGCGCAGCTCAAGGTCGTACCAGCCGGACGGCCAGGACGGTGACGGATATTCGATGTCACACGAGTAGACCGACAGCCGATAGGTTGCGCCGGCGAAGCCGAGCTGGCCCTTGAGATCCTGAATGTAGTCCGGCGTTACCCCGCCGCCCGCGGCGAGCGTGATCGTCGCGTCCTGCTCGATCCGGTGCGTGAGGTAGGACAGCCGCACACCGGTGATATTCCCTTCCGGCAGGTAGAGGACCGTCTCCCACTCGGGATCAGAGAGATCCGAGCGCCAGCGCTGCACCTTGGCATAGACGGGGTTGACGGCCGACATCAGGTATGGCTGACCTTTCGCGCGCGCAGGTTCATATCCTTGATATCGAGGCTGACGGCATCATCCGCCATCGCCCAGAGTTCCAGGTCCGAGCCGCCCGAGGTGGCATCGACGATGCAGGTACCCGAAATGCAGTATCGGATATCCGCCGCCGAGACGTAGACCGAGGTCCGGCCCTGCGTCTGCTGGTTGCTGTTCCAGTAGGGCGCGAACGTCATGAGGACTCCGCCCGCGGTCGAGGAGCTGATCTCGAAGCTGATCGAATAGTCGACCGCGTAGAACCCGGCGTTCGTCAGCGTCAACGCCTGCGGATCGCTCGCGGTCGTGACAGCCTGTAGGCTGCCAGCCGCCTCGAACTGGTCGATCGCCGTCCAGGTCGCGGCCGAGAGTGACTGCGTGCCGGACGTGCCGTCCGAGTAGATCTCGCCGAAGTCGAGGCCCTGTACGACGTCCTGCACCGTCGCCTTCTTCGTCTCGGGCGTGCCGCTCGGGTCGTCGACGATCACCAGGAGATCCGTCGTCGCGACGGCGGTGAGCGCGGTCAGGTCGGTGATCTTGCTGTCAGCCATCAGAGTCTTACCTTGTCTTCTGTTTCCTGGAGGAGGAAGTCGCCCGTCTCAAGGAGTAGTTCGTTGATGACGAACGTCCCCTCCTGGATCAGCCGGTCGACCGCATAGGATCCCAACTCGCTATAGAGATCGTCGCCATTCTCCGCCATGATCGCGAAGCCGGGGTCCGTCGTCGAGGTGCCGACGCCGGTATAGAGGATCTTTGGATAGGCCGTGAACCGGTCGACCGGCAGGCGCGCACGCGTCGAGTGGGCGCCGTTGACGAGGACATGTGAGTCCTGCCAGCGCAGTTCGTCATAGTAGACCGAGAAGACGTCCCGGTTTTTCTGCGAGTCTTGAAGGCCGATCTCGTGCGCCGTGAAGCCGAAGACGTCCGTCCCCGGCACGTCGAGGGACATGTGCGAGATCTGCTTGAGCTGGCCGCCCTCGTCGAGGTAGATCGACTGGCGCATCCCGATGTCGTAGACCGACCCGTTCGTGACCGATTCGGCCTCGATGTAGAAGATCAGCCAGCGCTTCTTGTAGAGGTTCCAGTACAGGTAGTCGGTCGATTCGTCCTGCGCCGAAGTCGCCGTCTCGCGCAGCGTCCACTTGAGCGCGCCGCCGAGGTTGTTCGCGTCCTGCGTCGTCTTGACGCCGAGCAGGTAGCCGAGATTGTTCAAGGCATTGTCGGCGCACTTGAGGAACCAGATCCCCGTGCGCGTCTCGGTCGTGGACGGCAGCGGGTTCAGGTTCCAGCTATCGATGTACATCGCCCAGGAAGCCGACAGTGTGCGGATGTACGGTGTGGAGAACGTCCACTGCAGCGACCAGCGGACCGTGCCGGTGCCCGCCGTCCAGGCGTTGAAGACGTTGTGCCGGCCGTAGAGGAACTTCGGGTGCGTCGTGCTGGTGTTGGTCGGGTCAATCCACTGGTGCAGGACATCACCGCCGCCCTGGGTCGAGATGGTATCGGCCGAGGCGGAGCGACGATCGAGCGTGACTTCCTTGTATCCCATCAGCTCGGTGAGTACCTATCCCAGAAGGTGAACGTCATCGTCGGCGTGCGGCTCGAGGCCGAGCGATCGAAGGAGTTCGTCGTGTTGCCCTGCAGATAGGGGAAGCGTCCGCCGACGCCGACGTTCGAGAGGCGCGAGCCTTCATAGACCCGGCCGAGTTCTGCATCGACGACGAGCGTCTCGCCCGAGCCGAGCGACTGCTCGATGATCTTCGAGAAGGTGTATCCCGCCGTCGAGTTCTCCAGGATGAAGACCTCGCCCGCCGCCCATCCGGCGCCGCAGTCGATCCGGACCGGCATCACCGGCGCGTCGCCGGCGAACTGGGTCGGGTGGCTGATGTTGCCGGTCGAGCTCACGATCGCCGCGCTGATCTCCGTGTTCGAGCGTTCCCACGGATCCGAGGCGAGGAACTCCATGGCGAACTGTGCCTGATAGACGCCATCGAGCGGGTTGAGAGTCACGCCGCCGGCCCGCGCGGCCCAGTAGTGAAAACCGGAGCGCAGCGAGAGACGGCCGTGGCGGTTGCGCGTGAGGCCGCTGGTGTTGATGAGGAGGGACTTCTTGTTGGCGCTGAAGTCTGACGCCGAGGTGCCGGTGATCTGTCCGGTGATGAGGATCCGGAGGCCGCCCGAGCTGATCTCCTGCACGACCGAGCCATAGGCGCGTGCGGACTTTTGGGAGTTCGACGGCTCGGGGAGCGAGAGGTTGACGTCCGCGATCGTGACGTCTGCGTCGGTGAAGTCCCAGTCGTCGAAGGTGACGGTGATCGCCATGCCCTACACCCCCAGGAGACTGCGGGTGCGCAGGCCCCGCGATTGCCGGCGGTCGATCTGGCCGCCGAGGACGGCGAGCAGCTCGGACAGCGAGACGCCGGAGAGGTTGATATTCGTCGGGCCGCCGCCGCCCTGCTGCTGGAAGCCACCGGCCTGCCGGATCGCCTGCCGCATGGCGTCCGCCAGCACCTGCACGCCGCCGGAGTTGAGCGGGATCACCGCCTCCGGGGCGTTGACCGCGTCGCCCACGATCGCCCGCACGGGCTGCCGGACGATGGCGCCGTGCTGGAGAGACACCGACTCGAAGTCCCCGCCGAGCAGACCGCCGAGGTGGTTCGCCGCCGCGACCAGCGCCTCGGAGGACTTGTGCAGATCCGCCGCCGAGCTCGCCATCGCCCCCGCCGCCTCGACCTGCTGCCCCGCGCCCTCGGCGAGCTGCTCGGATGCCGATCCGAACGTCCCGACCTCGGTCCCGAAGGCGTCGATCTCTACTCCGAACGCGTCCGTCGCGACGATGTGCGCGTCGCGCGCCGCTTCAGCGGTGGTCTGGATCGTGCCGGCGGAGTTCGTCAGGTCGACGGCGGCGGTCTTCCCAGCCTCGGCGGCCGCGGTCGTCGCCTCGGCGCCCTGCGTGGCCGCCTGCTTGACGCTATCGGCCGCCTGGCTGGTGTCGGCCGCGGCGTCGCGCGTCGCGTCTGAGGCGCTCTGAGACGCCTCCGCGGCGGTCTTCCCCAGATCCTCGACCGCCTCTCCCGCCGCCTGCTGCGTGAACTCGACCTGCCGCAGGAGCTCGCCGAGCTTCTCCACGTCCCCCGGCTTCGGGAAGGTGAGGCTTCCGCCCCCGCCGGTGAAGGACGACGGCGCCTCCTGCGGGCCGGGATTGAGCGTCTTCGGGAACTCCTTCAGCCGCTCCTCCAGGTCGCGGAATCCGGTCGCGAGGTTGATCGTCTTGGTCGAGAGGTCGCCGATCGGGAGCGTCGCTGCCCTGGTCGCGGTCGCCGCACCATCCGCCGCGTCGGCCTGAGCCGCACTCGCCGAGGTCGCAGCGTCTGCCGCCTCGGTCTGGCTGTCGATGATCTGCTGGACGTTCTTCTCGTAGTCGTCCGCGATCGGCTCCAGCTTCGCCGAGATCTTCTCCAGCAGGTCCGATACGGTGTCGCTCAGGTTGCCGATCCGCTGGCGCCGGGCGATGTCATTTTCAATCTCCGTCGCTTCCTCGCGGCGCTTGCGAATCAGCGCATCGATCTCGGGGATATCGCCCTCGCCGAGCTGCCGCAGCCCGCTCAGGTTCCGGTTCGACGGCACCAGCACCTGCTGCCCCGCCTGGATCCCCTGGATCTGGCCGGACAGCTTGTCGATGATCGCGTTGATCTGTTCGAGACGACCCTGTGCCTCCTCGATCGTCTCGACGATCCCGAGCTTCTCCAGCAGCCCGATGATCCCCTGGAAGACGTCACCGATGATCGAGGCCGACACCGTCGCTGCGTCGATGATCGTCTGGATCCCCTGCGCCGCGATGACGTCCAGGTTCTTCTGGATCGTGTCCTCGTTCTCGGAGATGAAGCTCGTCAGCGCAACGAAGCCCTCCTTCACCGAATTGATGAACTCGTTCAGCACCTTGTTCTCGGCCAGCTGCTTCTGCAGGGCCTCGATGAAGTCGCCGCGCGCCTTCTCTAGCTGCACCAACGGACCAGAGCCGCCCTTGGCGATCGCCTCGGCCGTGCCGGCGAACTTGCTATTGACGACCTCAACCGCCTCAGCCAGCCTGCCCGCAGCGTCCGTCGCCTGCAGCTGAACGCTTACGCCCTCGGCGAGCTCCAGCGTGCCGCTCTGCGCCGCCTTGATGAACTTGCCGAAGCTTGACTCCAAGCTCAGACCGAACGCTGAGGACAGGTCCAGTGCCGCCCGTGTCGCGTCCTTCAGCTGGTCGTTGAACCCGGTGAAGGCGCCGAGCCGACCGATCAGAGGCAGCAGCTCCTCGTCCCCGACGCGGGTGACGTTCTGCAGGCTGCTGGCGAAGTCCTGCCATTCCTGACTCGCCGTTTGCGTGAACGACCCCGTCGCCTTGAGGATACTTTCGAGCTTCGTGACGGCCTGGAACTGCTTGTCGTACGTGTCGACCAGATCCGGGCCGAGCGTCACCAGCTCCTTGAAGCCCTGTAGCGGGAGCGTCAGCGCCTGACCGAGCAGACTGACGGCGCCCTTGATAAGCGAGAAGCCCTTGCCGACCAGCTCCAGCGCCTGATTCAGCTCGATCGCCGAGACGCCAGCCTGGCTGAAGCCCGCGCTCACCTCGGCGCCGGACTGCTTCCCTTCCTTGCCGATGGTGTCGATCTTGTCGGCGATGCCGACCATCGCTCGCGTCGCCTCGTCGAGCGCCTGAATCACCAGCTCCAGCCGTTCCTGTGCCATCAGTTGATGTTCCAGCTAAACCGCACGCCGTGCGGGTTCTTGCTCACAAGGTCGCGCAGCTCCTCGGCGTCCCGATCGCGACGCCGCTGGATGGCGAGGAAGACGTACTCGCTCTTCTCCTTCGTCCAGCGCTGCCAGACGTCCGGCGTGATGCCGCACTTCAGCATCTCCGCCGTTTTCGCCTGGTGTGCGCGCTGTTGGTTCAGCTCTCTCTCCTCCGCCTCATGTCCCAGCAGGAACGATTCCCGGATCGCCTGAGCCTCACGGCCCGTCAGGATGCGACCCGCGACCTGGACGCCTTCTTCCCCGAGGTCGCGGATGTGGGCACTGCCTTGCCTTCGCGGGGCCGATACGTGAGCCACTCGGCCCGGGTCAACGGGCCACGCCATAAAAAAATCAGGGCCGCCTCGATCAGGAGCGGCTGCATCCAAATCGGTAGATCCGTCACCTGATCCAGGCTCAGCGACCACTCTCCGCCCTTGCTCGCTGGCACGATCTCGCCGTTCTTGTCGACGCGGCTGCGCCCGCGGATCGCCCACCAGGCGAGCTTGTAGAACAGGCCAATGTTGTCCTTCAGGATCCGACCGACGTTCAGCGCCGCGCCGAACTCGTGTTCGAGTGCGATGACCTCGTGGTGCCGCGCCGACCAGATCGGATAGACCTTGCCGTAGATCGGCACCTCCGCCACCGGCGCCTCGGCGCAAGCGCGCTCCGGGTCGAAAGGGAAGACTCGACAGAACTCGATGTCGTACAGATCCTCGAAGGCCCGCATGAGGACTCCGAGCTTGATCTTTCCATCCTGCGTTTCCATCCTGCGTTACTCCGTGTAGGCTGCCTCCGTCTCCTGGTAGATGCGGAAGTTCCGCTGCGTCCCGCTGGCGTTGTCGTAACCCGTGAAGTTCACCGTCACGAGCGTCCGGCCCTGCGCCGACAGGTTCGGCGGGAAGTCGTTCAGGATCGTCGACTCGAGCGCGAAGCTGAGCTTCCACTGGCCGCCGGTTCCGCTGTAGTCCGTCGAGACCGCCGAGAACGCCAGCAGCCGCGCCTGGCCGCTGTTCCAGTCGTTCAACATCGTGTTCGAGTTCAGCGTCCGGTTGTCCCACTCGGTCGTGAAGTTGCCGGTCACGCTGTAGCGACCCATCGGCGGCTCTTCCGTCTGCGTGTTGCCCTGGAAGAAGCGATCCTGGTCGATGTTCCGATCGAGCGTTATCGACCATGCGGTCACGGGGAAGTTGCCGGTGCCCCAGTACGGCAGCACCTCCGTGCCGTTCGCGATCGGCTCGGTCGGATAGCTGACCGTCGGCGCGCTGCTGGCATTGGAGAAACTCTGACTCTGGCCGACGACCGAAATCCGGCAGCGCACCTCGTTCGAGCCGTCGCAAGAGAGCGTCGCCGAGGTGATGACGCAGCCGGCAAAGGTGAAGATCCCTTCGTTGCTGGTCGTCTCGACCACGCCACGGCTGAGGTGGATCGTGAGGCTCGGGCTGTTCGTGTTGCGGTAGCGCCCGGTGCTGGTGAGGTCGAACAGGTTCTGCGCCATCGCCGAGTGGTCCGGCGTGCCCGCCGAGACCGCGCCACAGATGTGCAGCATCAGGACTTCCCAACCGGCGTACGGCACGGCGAACTCGATATCGCCCGTCACGATCTCGCGGCCGACGTAGACCTGGTTGACGTCGTCGAAGGCGCTGTCGATGTTCGCCGGTACCTGGATGGTCTTCTTGAGGCCGATGTTCTCCGACAGGATGTGCAGCCATTGTGTCGTGCTGTCGGCGGAGACCTCGGTCCCGTAGGTCGACTCCTCAGAGAAACCGATGAAGGAGTCGCCGGTGAGGCCGACCTTCGCGCCGGCAATCTGATTTGTCATGGTTCTACCTCGTCAGCCAGCGCACGCTCCAGAGGAGCGTCGCCACGCGAATAGGGGAGCCGAGCTCCCGGAAAAACTCGTTCTCGAACGGATCCCAGTCGATCGACACGATCCCGGAATCGACTAGCCGGTGCGGTGCGATGTCGAGACCCGTCAAGGCCCGGTTCCCCCGCAGCACGCGCACCGCGATGCGGAGGATCTTCGATACGGCCTCGATCGGATCCTGGTCCTGCCGGTACGGCGCGACCGCCGCAATCCGGAAGGTGTCGGACACGGCGAACAGGCTGGCGGTCTGCTCGGCCTCGACGTAGTCGCTCGACGCCGTCGGCCGGATCCAGATTCCCGGCAGCAGGCGATCGATGTTCTCCGTCTGCGCGAGGAACTCCGCCGAGCCGAACGCGACGCTCCGGATCTCCGTCCGGCTGGTGTCATCGCGGATCAGCTGCGCGAGCTTCTGGCCGATCCGGTCGGCCATCACGTCGGCGGTGGAGTCCTGGCGGGGCATCAGGTCGGACCCCCGGTCGTATTCTGGATCCACTCGGTAACGGCCGATCGAAGCTGCTGCTGGACGAACGGTTTCTGGCGCTTGACCGTGTTCGCGAACCAGAGGTCGGGCGGGGAACCCTTCTCCTTGATCGCCCGCGCCACGAGGAATGCCGCCGACCGCGCGGCCTCCTCCAGCGTCATGCGCTTGAACTTCTTCCGTCCGGACCGCGCCGCCGACCGCGCCCGCTCGGCGTTCACCTCGGCGCGCAGGCGCTGCGCGATCCCCTTGGTCTTGACCCAGCGCTGCAGCGGCGGGTTCTTCTCGGCCGGCAGCGAGCGATCCCAGGGAAAGTGCCCCGGCCTCGGCGGACGGGCCTGCTTGCCGGCACCGGCCGCGCGGAAGATCGAGTAAAGCACGCGGTTGAAGACGACGAGCGTCGTGCCGTCAACGACCGAGTCATGTCCCTGCCGAAGGTTGCCGGTCGCGCCGCGCGGAGCGGCGGACTTGAGCTCGCCGACGATGTGCCGGCCGATCAGTTGCAGGCGCCGGCGCATCACGCGCCGGAACTCCTTCTGGTACTTGGTCCGGAGCTTGTCCGCGACCTGGGCGACGTTGCTCTCGATCGTGAACTTAAGCATCGACGAGACCCTCCGCCAGGGTTCCCGTCTGGTACTCCATCCGGCGCTCGTCCGGATGATAGTCGACCCGCGTCACGGTGTAGGACTTGCCCTCGATCAGGAGCGCATAGCCCGCCCGCACGCGATGCGGGCCGTTCATCGTGAATGTGAGATCCGCCGCCGCCGAGAAGCCGAGGATGTCGGAGAGCAGCTTGCTCGTGTTCGTGACGGTCTCGATCCGGACCGGCACGCCGCGCGCGATGATCTGTCGGATCTCCCGCTCGCGCTGATTGCCTAGCACCTTGCGGCGGAGCAGGACGTCACAGCGGCGGTCGAGGGCGGCAGTCGGGATCAGCATAGAGAGACCCCGTTCCGCGAATGCTGCTTCAAGATTGCGAGCGCTCGCACCGGCATTCCAGCCTGGACGTAGGACATCGTCGCGCCCGGCAGGTTGAGGGATTGCAGCGTCTGGTTCAGCCCCTCGTTCGACCAGTACCAGTTCGTCAGGAGCTGTTGCGCCTCGGCCATCTGGTAGTAACGGTCGTCCGTGGTGGCGTAGCCGGCCTGGTAGGTGATCCGGATCGACCGGCTCTGCCGCGGCCAGACATCGCCGTCCACGCGCTCAAGGATGGCGGCGCCCTCGTCCGCCACGATGACCGCGGCGTTCTCGGCGTCCTCGCCGCTGTTGCCGTTCCAGAACGCGAGGTCCGACTCGCTGTCCCACGCCCGGATCGCCGAGACGCGGACGGTGATGCTGTGGCTCGGGACGATCGGGTACTCCGGCAGGCTGAGGAGGACCGTGCCGTCGCCGGTCAGGTACTGATTCGTGTGCGTCGTCTGGATCAGGATGCGCCCGGTGATGCTGGTCATCAGGTGCGCGGCTGCGTTGACGCACTCCTCCAGACGATGGTCGTGCGCCCGGTCATCGATCGGGATCCGGAGATGACGCCGGGCGTCTTCCAGAGTGATAAAGGACTGGGCGACGACGGACATCAGGTCTCGTTCAGGTTGTTCGGGACGATGTAATAGACCTGGATCGTCGGCGTGTAGCTGCCGGGATCGGCGACGTAGTTCAGGTGCAGCCTCGCGATTCCGCCGCACATGATGGTCGAAGGCCCGCTACGGGTACCGGGAGCGGATGAGTAGAGCCCGATGTGGTAATAGATCTGCGTGCTCGACGTCCCAGGAAGCAGGCCGAGCGTGTAGAACGAGGACGCGCCGTCATCCTGTTCGCGAACGAACGCCCAGTCGCTTGCGCTTGCAGCGGATGCGCCGGACATCGCAATCCCTGGGCGCAAGAATTGAAGGCGGATCTCTGCGTTCGGTCCGCTGTCACCGTCCCAGTCAATCCAGAGCGCCGAATCCCGATGGAATCGAAAGGCGGGGCTGGTGTTGGCAGTGTGGCTGGTGGCATCAGCAAAGCCGCCGGCCTTCTCCCAGATGATGCGTTCGTTCGTGCTCCAGAATCGATTCATGCTCTACCGCCCTCCCCGGGGGCTCACCCCGGGGCCGAAGCCCCGGGGATCGAAACCTGCAGGATGGAGAAAACCATCAGCTCCGGGCCGCCGCCCGAAACGGAGGATCAGGTGAAGCTGGTCAGGGTCGAACTGACGCCAATCACATTCGTGATGCAGCGCTCGCCCGAGCTGTCCGAGTAGGTCTGCTGGATGTCGCCGCGCCACGTCCCGACCACGACCACGCGGTCGGTCTCGATGTCCTCGGCCGAGCGGATGGTGATGTCGCGCCGGTCACCGACGACGAAGGCGTTCTTGTGCAGCTGGAGCGCGTGCGTGTAGACGTCGAGGCTGCCGGAGCCGCTGTTCACGCCCGACACGTTCAGATCCGTGCGGATCTTGCCGCTGGTGATCGCCGGGGCGCCGAAGATCGTGCCGACCGTGCCACGCGGGAGCGTCGCCAGGTTGCCGATCTTGTCCATCCCCATCAGGTTCGAGTCGCCGACGAGGTGCGTCATGCAGACCGTGTTGAACACGATGAGGAGGTTCGACGCCGGATCGTCGGCGTACTTGCCCATCAGCGTCCGCGCCGCGAGGAAGTCGGTTGCCTTCAGCTGGCCACCCGAGTCCTGCACGGTGTGCTTGCCGTCGGACGCCACGCGCACGCGCAGACCCGTCATCGAGGTCCGATGATCGGTGCTGCCCTCGGTCACGTCGTTGTCCTGATGCGCCGAGCTGCGGTCGGAGTTGATGAACGCATCCTCCGCGCCGCCGCCGAGCGAGCGCCCGATGTTCGAGCGCAGGTAGGGCAGCATCGCGATGATCGAGTCCTCGGTCGCCTCCTGCGTGATCCAGCTGCGGATCTTCAGCGCCCGAGCCGTCCAGGTGACCTTGCTGGTCGTCATGTTCCGGTTCGGGATAGTGTTGCTGGTGGTGGCCGTGGTGTTGCTGGTGGACTCGGTCACGTAGTACGGGCTGATCTCGACGCCCTCGAGCGGGCTGTCGAAGGTCGGGCTCGTCATGGTGATGTGCGGCAGCGCCGAGCCGACCATGAGCGGCTGGCGGAAGTCCGGGATCAGCTGGCTCGACAGGTTCGTCGGCACGAAGTCACCGCCCGAGCTCGCCGAGCCGGACTGGAGGATCTTGCCGACGAGCTGGCGGTGCAGCCCCTGGAACTCCGGCCAGTACTTGCTGTGGCGGAGGCTGAAGTCCTTCAGCGAGACGTCCGCCAGGAGCAGCGCGTCGTTCAAGTCCTGGAAGCGCTTCCACTTCGCACGGTCGAACTCCGTGTCGATCTGGTGAACTTCCTTGTCGCCGGGCGAGTACGCCACCAGCATCTTGCTGGCGGTGCGCGCATCCATCGGCGAGGACTTGCGCGACGGTCCCGGGTCGTGGAACCGCATCGGAGGAACCGTCGAGATGGAGTCGTTCTTCGGCTCCATCCGGCGACGGTAGTCCTCTTCGAGATCGTCCTCTTCGAGGGCGGTCCGGAAACGGTCCTGCGCCTTCTTGCGCTCGAGGCCGTTGTCCTGCACCGCCTTCGTGAGCTTGGTGAAGAGCTCCTCGAGGTTGTCTTTCTTGACCTTGATCTTGGCGGACTCGGAGTCACCCTTCCGCCGGATCGTCACCCTCTTCGTCATCGGATTCGTCGTCCTCGATGACGAGTTCGATGTCGAGAGCTTCCGCCAGGGATTCGAGCACGCTCACCGCGTCTTCGCGGTCGAGTGCCTCGCCGGCGCCGGCCTGCCGCAGCAGCCGCTCGAGCTTTCCGAGCGCCTGCAGATCGATCTCGGCCTCCGCCTCCGGAGCGTCACCCTCGGTCTCGTCCTCGCCTTCGTCGGTGGCGTCGGAGTCATCCGTGCTGGGTGGCTCAGGGTCCTCT
>Ga0102953_1002067_pt1 | contig 12245 bp, 9 predicted proteins | sample SalPon2A_C_D2_MG_FD_78509 | JGI IMG/M metagenome (GOLD analysis project Ga0102953, IMG submission 78509) | Soil microbial communities from South San Francisco under conditions of wetland restoration - Salt Pond MetaG R2A_C_D2_MG | ecosystem: Environmental > Terrestrial > Soil > Wetlands | place... | reverse complement strand
GGGCGGGCAACCGGGGATGTAGACGTCGACGGGGAGGATCTGGTTGACCCCCTGGATGACGCTGTAGACGTCGTACATGCCGCCGGAGTTGGAGCAGCTGCCCATGGAAACCACCCACTTGGGGTTGGCCATCTGCTCGTAGAGGCGCAGAATCGACGGTCCCATCTTCTTGAAGGGGGTCCCCGAGATGACCATCAGGTCGGCCTCGCGGGGGGTGCCGCGCAGCACCTCGGCGCCGAAGCGGGCCAGGTCGTGGCGGGGGGTCATGCTCGTCATCATCTCGACGAAGCAGCAGGAGAGGCCGAAGAACATCGGCCAGAGGGAGTTCTTGCGCCCCCAGTTGATGGCCTCGTCGAGGCTGGCGAGGATGACGTTGGGGGGAATCTCGTTGCTCATGGGCGCCCCCCTTCGCGCCGATGCCGGTGGGCGCTCGGTCCCCAGTCGAGGCCGCCCATCTTCCACAGATAGACCAGGGCCAGGAAGAGGACGACGATGAAGAAGGTGATCTGGGCAAACCCGGCCCAGCCGAGCAGGTCGTAGGCCACCGCCCAGGAGACGATGAAGACCGCCTCGACGTCGAAGACGATGAAGAAGATGGCCACCAGGTAGAAGGGGACCGGCTCGTGGAGGCGGGAAACCCCGCTGGGCAGGACCCCCGATTCGTAGGGCTGCCCCTTGGTTTCGGACCGGCTCTTGTGGCCGAGAAAGCGGGCAAGAAAGAGCAGGACGCCGATCAGCAGGACGGCAATGGCGACATAAAGTCCCAGCGACAGCAGGGCCTCGAAGGAAGGCGCACTCTCGCCTCCGGGAGGCGCCGAGGGCAGTTGTGCTCCGTTAACGGCAAAGGGCATGACAGGTGGTATCCGCAGGCGCCCGCGGCGGTTGCCGCGGGCGCCGATTGCATTCGATTGGAGGTTCGGGCAGCGTCGGCAAAGGCGCGATAAACGCGGCCTCGCCGCGACTCGTTCAGATCCTAAAAAATAGCACAGATTTCCTGCCTGTCCAGGCGCTATTCCCCCCTGCCGGCGCTTATGGCGGCCCGCGCCAGTTCGTCGCACCGCTCGTTTTCCTCGTGGCCGGCATGGCCGCGCACCCAGCACCACTCGACCCGGTGCTTTTCGGACAGCGCCAGCAGCCGCTCCCAGAGATCGCGGTTGGCGACCGGCTTCTTCTGGCTGTTTTTCCAGCCCCTCCTCACCCAGCCGTCGATCCACTCGGTGATTCCCTTCTTGACGTACTGGGAATCGGTCGTCAGGTGCACATTGCACGGACGCTTCAGGGCCTCGAGGCCGGCGATGACGGCGATCAGCTCCATGCGGTTGTTGGTCGTCTCCGGATCGTAGCCGGAGAGTTCCTTTTCATGGCCGCCGCAGCGCAGGATGGTCCCCCAGCCGCCGGGGCCGGGATTGCCCGAGCAGGCTCCGTCGGTGAAGATTTCGACCAACTGGTTATTAGACATGGAGGGTTGCCTTTGTCGTTTGCCGAAAGGGTTGGTGTCACGGATGGTTGAGCGTTTGCCGGGGCTCCGGCACCGGCGCCACCTTAACACAAAGTACCAGCGAAAACAGCCCCTACTCATTGTGCCGGGTAGCCTTGCTGGTCGGCGCTGTGGGATGGGCAGATTCGTACGGGTCGGGAGTGTTCAGAGGTTCGGCATGGGAAGGCGGCCCCAGGCGTTCTCCCCGCTCGGTTCGAACACCCCGACCACCTCGTAGGTTTCGAAGTCCAGGTCCACAACCAGGGCGGGCGTTCTTCCGACCCCCACCTCGAGCGCCCGCTTCGCCGGGACGGGGTCGCCCGAAAGACTGTGGGCGCTGACGAAGACGAGCCGCTCGTAGTCGTAGACCCTGCGGGTGGTCCCGATCGTCCTGAAGTACTTGTATCCCAGCCGGAAGAATTTCTTCAGGTCCCCCCGGTGCCTCTTCTTCGGCCAGTCGCGCAGGTGGGGCCAGCGCCGCAGCTGCTGGGGGGTGAAGCGGGGGCCTTCCCGGAGGACCAGGCCGGTGAGGAAGAAATCGCCCGGCATGAGGTAGGTGAGGTGAAGCCCCTTTTCGGCCACCGCCCGCCGCACCTCCGGCACTTCCATCGCCTTGCCGTAGAGCATCCGGACGTGCTCCATGTCCCGCGGGTAGACCGATACCAGAAGCGTCTCGTCCACCCGGGCCGCCGGCAGATGGTCGATGGCGTAGGCCCGGACGCCGAAGGCGGCGGTCACGGAGAGCGCCAGCGCCGCCAGGTAGGCGGCGAGAAGGCCGAGTCCCTTCGGGCGAATCCGGCCGAAAAGTCTGTCGTAGAGCCGGCCTCCCGGTTCGCCGGGCAGGAACATCCAGGTGCCGGCCATGTATTTCTCGTAGCTCTCCGGATGCTCCCTTCGCATCCGCCATTCCTCGTTGCGGGCCAGCAGGTAGTAGACGAAGAGCATGGTGACGTAGAAGATCAACACGATGAAACGGGGCCAGTAGAGCAGAAGGCCGAAGCCCGAGATGGCGAGGAAGAGATACTGGGGGTGACGAATGCGGGAGTAGAAGCCGCAGGAGACGACGCCCTTGCCGGTGAGCCGGCCGTAGTAGAGGGGGACCGCCGCGGCGCAGAAAAGGAGAAGGCCGACCACGAAGAGGACCTGCAGCCAGGAGAGCCCGACGAGGAAGGGGTCGGAGACGAAGATCATGTGCGGCATGAAGAATTCCGTCGTCCAGGCGCTCAGGCGGTGGGCGGAGAGGAATTCGAGTATCGGCCCGTAGACGCCGTAGAAGAAAAGGGCGAAGGGGGTGATCATGAACAGGACTTCCAGGGCGATGAGAAAATAGGCCAGGGTCGTTCCCAGCAGGAGCAGCTTGCCTTTGTTCGCCTCGTCCATTCTCGATCCCCTTTGCCTGCGATTCGACCGAAGAGTTGACATTTTCATTGTACCGGCGATTGGCGGGATTGCATCCCGGCCGGCCGCCGGGAAGGCAGAAGGGCGACGAATCCGGGTGCCGGGCTTGACCCGCTCGTTTTTTATGTTGTTATTCAACAGAGTTGCCGAGGCCGAAAACGGCTGTTTCCGCGATCCGATCGCCACATCGATCGCATCGCCCGCGGAACGTTACGGGGAGGGGGCGCCATGCTCAGATCCAAGCTCTTCATCAATGCTTTTTCGACCATCGTCGTCGGGGTCATCCTCTTCACTATCGCCATTTACCTCTTTTCCGTGCCGTGGATCGGCAAGATGGTGGCCAACATGGAGGAGCGTTCGGGGCAGGCCGTTCTTAACAGTGTCTGCGAGCTCGCGGAGAACGCCCACCTCGACATCGAGGCGTGGCGGGAGTCGGCGCTCGCCTCCCACAAGAAGGAACTGCGCAACATCACCCTGCTGGTGGAGAGCTACATCCGGCAGGTTCAGGCCGAGGTCGCCCGGGGCAGGATCGCGGAGGACGAGGCGAAACGGCGCCTTCTGGAGGAGGTGCGGCAATTCAAGTACGGCAACAACGATTACGTCTGGATTTCCGATTACAATTCGCGCCTCATCTCCCATCCCGACCCCAAGCTCCACGGCGCCGACTTCTCCGCGGTGAAGGACATCTACGGCAATCTCATCGTGCCCCCGATGGTCAGGGGGGCACGACAGGATGGCGAGGGCTACCATTCCTACTGGTGGCGGCGGCTGGGTGAGGAAAAGGCGTCGGAGAAGCTCACCTACTACCGCAACATCCCGGAATGGGGGTGGGTCATCGGCACCGGGGTCTACGTGGATGACGTCGAGAAGGAGGTGCAGGCCAGGAAGAAGGCGGTCACCCGCAGGCTGCGCGAGCACCTCCATGCCACCCGCATCGCCAATACCGGCTACCTCTATGTGTTCGACGCGCAGATGGATATGCTCATCCACCCCAATGCGAATATCGAGAACACGAACTTTGCCGGGCTTGTCGACCCGGCCACTGGGCGCTCGATCGCAAGGGAGCTCATGGCCGTCGCCGACCGCCCGGAAAACAGGCTTGTCTATCAGTGGGACAAGCCGAGTGACCCAGGACACTACGTCTACGACAAGATCGCGTGGGTCCGCTACATGCCGGGATTCGACTGGTACATCGCCTCCTCCGTCTACCTGGACGAGTTGAGGAGCACGGCGGATACCCTGACAAAGCGCATCCTGGTGGTGGCCGTCCTTGCCCTGGGCGTCGGTATCCTCGGCGCCTACCTCTTTCTGCGCCGGCTCATCGTGCCCATCTCGCGGCTTGCCGACACGGCCCGAAAGATCGGCGACGGCGATCTTTCGGCCAAGACCGATATCGCCCGCGACGACGAGATCGGCACCCTCGCCCGGGTTTTCAACACCATGGTGGACAAGCTCAAGGACCAGATCGAGCACCTGGAGGAGCGCGTGGCCGAGCGTACCACCGAACTCTCCCGGTGGATCGGTGAGCTCGAAAGGCGCAACCGCGAGTCCGTCGTGCTGAGCCGGATGGGCGACCTTTTGCAGGCTTGCCGCCTTCCCCGCGAGACCTTCGAGGTGGTCGCAGCGACGACGGCGGAACTCTTTCCGCGGGACTCCGGCCGGGTCTACCTGCTGGACGAGAATCGCGAGCACCTGGCACTCGCGACCTCCTGGGGAGACACGCTGTCCCCTGCCTCGGAAGAATGCTTCGATCCGCGGGAGTGCTGGGCCATTCGGCGCGCCAAGTCCTACGGCGAGCCGCCCGGCAGTCGACAGCCCCTGTGCCGCAACAGTCCCTCCGACGAGGCCGGTTTTCTCTGCGTGCCGCTGCTTGCCCAGGGGGGCGTCCAGGGGGTGTTGAAGCTGGTGATCCCGCCCTCGGCGGGCGCCCAGCAGGAAATTCAGGCGCGCACCGGCCTGTGCGAGGCCATCGCGGAGCACGCGGCGCTCGCGTTCGCCAACCTGCAATTGCGCGAACGGCTCCATAAGCAGTCGATCCGCGACGCGTTGACCGGGCTTTACAACCGGCGCTATCTCGACGAGACTCTCGAGCGCGAGCTTTCGCGGGCCAGGCGCCACGAAAAGTTCCTCGGGCTGATCATGATCGACGTCGATCACTTCAAGAAGGTCAACGACACCTACGGACACGACACCGGCGACGCCGTTCTCCAGAAGCTCGGATGTTTCATTGCCGACAGGAGCCGCGGGGAAGACATCGCATGCCGCTTCGGCGGCGAGGAATTCACCGTTTTGCTGCCCGATTCGGACCCGGAAGCGGCGCGCTCGAGGGCGGAGCTGCTGCGCATCGCGGTCGACGGGGAGCTGGTCGTGCCGGCGGGCGAGCACACCCTCGAATCGATCACCATCTCACTCGGGGTCGCCACCTGGCCGCGCGATGGAGAAACGGCCCGGGCCCTCCTGCAGGCCGCGGACCAGGCACTGTACGAGGCCAAGCGCAAGGGACGCAATTGCGTCGTGTGCGCCTCGAAAGGCCGCATTGCGCCGGTAAGCGGCTCCTGAGGGCGCGCCGGTTGTTGATTTCCCCGAAACGGGGACCGTTGGCGGCCTGCATGGACGGTCTTCACCGATGCCGGGAATGGTCCGGGGGGGGGTGCTCGCTGCCGAACCGCCTTTCATTTCTTCGGGATGCGGGGAAGGGGAATGACATGGAAAGGCACCTGCTCATCACCGGCGCGCCCGGCTGCGGCAAGACGACGCTCATCCGGCGCCTGGCCGCCGAGCTGTCGGCATATCGTCCGTCCGGGTTCTTCACCGAGGAGATCCGTGAAGAGGGTGTGCGGAAGGGCTTTCGGCTCAATTCGCTCGACGGGCGCGAAGGTCTGCTCTCTCACGTCCGTATCAGGGGGCGGCAGAGGGTGGGGCGCTACGGCGTGGACGTGAGAGGCTTCGAGTCTTTTCTCGAGGCCCTCGACCTTGCCGACTGCGATGCTCCCCTGTTGCTTCTCGACGAAATCGGCAGGATGGAATGCCTCTCCTCGCGCTTCGTCTCCCTGGTGGAGCGGCTGCTCGATGGGGACAAGGTGGTGGCGGCGACGGTGGCCCTGCACGGTCCGGGACTGATCGCCAGGGTCAAGGCGCGGCCGGACTGCCGCGTGGTGGAGGTGCGCCCGGCCGGACGGGACAGGCTCCCGGTTGAGCTGGTCCGGTGGTTGCGGGAGAGGTTGGGATCATCTTCTTTCGAAACGTAGACCGGAATCAGGGAAGCGTTCCCGGCGCCGGCCTGAAAATCATCCTCGCGCATGCTCGCTCAAGACGCAAAGTTCGCCAAGAAGATTTTTTCCACCACCCGTTCGCTTCGCGCACTAGAGAGCACTGAAGAAGGGCATGATAAAAGCTGATTGCATGAGCTTCAAAGCTCTGAAAACCGGTTTCGAGATTTCTCGGTGTCCTCAGTGGTTCAAATGTTTTTCTGATCGAGCCTCACCTTAACTTACGTAAATAGCCAGGTCTCAACTTCTTCAGCACCGAGCGGGCGGCGTGGTAGCCGCACATGCCGTGAACCCCGCCGCCGGGCGGGGTGGAGGAGGAGCAGAGGTAGACGCCCGCCAGGTCGGTGGCGTAGGGATCGAGGCTGAGCACCGGCCGGCCGAAAATCTGCGCCAGGTCCTGGACGCCGCCGTTGATGTCGCCGCCGATGCAGTTGGGGTTGTAGGTCTGGTACTGCGCGGCGCTGCGGGTATGGCGCGCCAGGATCAGCTCGCCGAAGCCCGGAGCGAAGCGCTCCACCTGCTTTTCGATGGCTGCGGTCATGTCGACGGTGGAGCCGTTTGGCACGTGGCAGTAGGCCCAGCCGGTGTGCTTTCCTGCCGGGGCGCGGGAGGGGTCGAAGAGGCTCTGCTGGGCGAGCAGGACGAAGGGTTTTTCCGGATGCCGGCCGCGCCAGACTTCACTTTCTCCGGCGGCGATCTCCTCCAGGGTTCCGCCGAGGTGCACGGTGCCGGCCCGGGCGCAGGCGGCGGCCTTCCAGGGGATCGGTCCGGCAAGCGCCCAGTCGATCTTGAACACCCCGGGTCCGTAGCGGTAGCGCCGCAGGCGGCCGCGGTAGCCGGCCCCGAGGCGTTCGCTTGCGAGCTTCAGGAACTGGCGGGGGGTGACGTCGAGCAGGACGGTTCTCCCTTGCGGCAGTTGATCGAGGGAGCGGATCAGGGTTTTCGTCTCGATAATCCCGCCCAGGGAGCGAAAATGATCGGCGAGGGCGGCCGAGAGGCGGCCGGCTCCGCCGCGGGGGATCGGCCAGCCCGCCGCATGGCCGGCCAGGGCGAGCACCAGGCCGACGGCCGCCGAGGCGGGCCGGTCCAGCGGCAGGAAGGAATGGGCCGCCAGCCCCGCCAGCAGGGACGGGGCGCGCCGGCCGGCAAACCGCGCCTTCGCCAGGGCCGCGGCCGAGCGCAGCCCGTGGCGGGCGAAGCGGGCCAGTAGCAGCGGATGGCGGGGGAGGTGCGGGGGGGCGAGGATCTCCACGGCCAGTTGCGACCACTTCTCGGCCAGCGGTTCCATCAGACCCCGGTACGCCCCGGCGTCCCGGCCCAGGTGCTCGCCGGTCTTCTCGATGGAGCGCTCCAGCAGGACCGCGGTGCCGTCGTCGAGGGGATGAGCGAGGGGGGCCGCCGGGTGGATCCACTCAAGGCCGTGCGCGGCCAGGGGGAGGGTGGCGAAGAAGGGGGAGCCGTAGCCGAAGGGGTAGATGGCGGAACAGACGTCGTGGACGAATCCGGGAAGGGTCAGCTCCGCCGAGCGAACGCCGCCGCCGATCTGCTCCTCTGCCTCGAGCACGGTGACCGAAAGGTCCGCCCCGGCCAGTTCGATGGCCGCGGCCAGGCCGTTCGGGCCGGAGCCCACGACGATGGCGTCTGTCGACAGATGAAGTGTGTCCATGGAGGCCTGACTACCCGGGTTGTTTTAACCCAAAAAAAAGCAATTGGGCACGACTGAACACGGATAGGTCTAAAGCAAACACCCTTTTCACTGCCTGACCCTTCGGGTTGTCGATCTGGATTATCGAAAATTCGTGAAAATTCGAATAAATCAGATTTGACCCGCGTTCAGATGCTTTTTCCTGATTCAACCATATCAGGAAGAGCGTTTCATGCAAACTCAGGTAGAGCGACGGAAGGTTCGGCCCTTTTCGGCAGTTTCGGGCGTCGGACGGACTCGGCTTTACCCCGGAGACCCTCCTCCTCGCATCAGCCTTCGACCCAGCAGATGAAATTCTGATTTGACACACCGTTGGCCGTTTCAATGGGCTCCGGAGCCAGGGCCATCCACCGAACCAGGTCCGCCGCCGCCATCGGGGCTCCCAGGTAGAAGCCCTGAACTTCCTCGCATCCGTGTCCCCGCAGAATCTCCAAATGGGCCCGGCTTTCCACCCCCTCGGCCAGGACCCTGATCTTCAGGGTGCGGGCCAGGGCGATGATTGCCGCCACAATGGCGGCATCGCCCTGGTCGCCGTCGATGCCGGCGACGAAGGTCCGGTCGATCTTGATCCGGTCGACGGGGAAATGCTTCAGGTAGTTCAGGGAGGAGTAGCCGGTGCCGAAGTCGTCGATGGACAGGTGAATCCCCATCCCTTTTAGCGCTTGCAGCACGGAGACGGTTTTTTCGCTGTGGTCCATGAGGACGCTTTCGGTGAACTCCAGCTCAAGACCCGAGGGATCGAGCCCCGTCTCGTCCAGGATGCGCTCGACGAGATCGGAAAAATCCGGCTGGCGCAACTGGTGGCCGGAGATATTGACCGCTACCCTTCCGACCGGATAGCCCTTTTCCGCCCAGGCGCCGGCCTGTGCACAGGCCGAACGCAGCGCCCACTCGCCGAGACGGAAGATCTGGCCGCTGTTCTCGGCCAACGGGATGAACCGCCTCGGCAGGATCTCTCCGAACTCGGGATGCCGCCAACGGAGCAGGGCTTCGACGCCGCATTGGCGCCCCGTCTGAAGATCCCATTGGGGCTGATAGAAGAGGGTGAGCTCCTCCTGGTCGAGAGCGTGGTGGAGGGCGGATTCCAGAGCCACCTTCTCCACGATCTCCCTGTTCATCCTGGCCGAAAAGAACTGGTAGTTCTGTCGCCCCCGGGCCTTGGCCTGGTACATGGCCGTATCGGCGCTGCGCAGCAGGCCCTCCACGTCGGGAGCGTCGTCGGGAGAATGGGCGATGCCGATGCTGAAGCCGGCGAAGGTCCGCCGTCCCTCGATATCGAAAGGGGTACGAAAGGTCTCCAGGATGCGTTGGGCCGTAATGCCGGCCGTTTCCCGGCCTTCGGCGGCGGCCAGCATGACCACGAACTCGTCCCCTCCCAACCGGGCCAGGGTGTCGGCCTCCCGGAGGCAGCCGGAAAGGCGCCGGGCCACCTCCATGAGGAGCTTGTCGCCGAAGTCGTGCCCCTGGGTGTCGTTGATGTCCTTGAAATTGTCGAGGTCGAGGAAAAGGACGGCGACCGTCTTTCCCGAGCGTTCGGCCTGGGCCAACGCCTTTTGCAGGCGGTCCAGGAAGAGGGCGCGATTGGGAAGGCGGGTGAGGGTATCGTAATAGGCAAGATGGTGAATCTTCGTCTCGTTTTGCTTGCGCTCCGTGATGTCCTCGCAGGCGGTGACGATGCCGAGGAATTCTCCTTCCGGGCTGCGGACGGAGACCGAAGAGAGCTGGACCTGAAATTCCTCGCCACGTTTGCGCCGGTTCACGCTTTCCCGCCGCCAGACGCCGGATTTGTCGAGTTTTTCCTGCAGCCAGGTGCTGTGAAGACGTTGCGGCGCCAGCTCCCGGGCGTCTCTTTGCAGCAGCTCTTCAACTTCGTAGCCGTGCATTGCCGCCTCGGAGGGATTGGTGTAGATGATCCGCCCCTTCGCGTCGCTGATGGTGATGCCGATCGGCAGCGATTCCACCGCCGCCCGTAGAAGCTGGAGGTTGGCCTCGCTTCGGGCCAGCTCCTTAAGGGCCCTGCCGGATCGCAGCAGGTAACGGGACCGGTACTCCAGGACTTCGGAGCTCACCGGCTTGGAGATGAAATCGGTTGCCCCGGCCTCGAAGGCCCGGTGGATGGACTCGGCGTCGTGACGACCCGTGACCGCCAGAATAGGCGTGTATCTCCCCTCTTCGCAGCTTCGCAGGGCGGCGCAGGTCTCGAACCCGTCCATTCCCGGCATCACCAGATCGAGGATCACCAATTCGGGGCGCAGCCGCCGAAAGGCTTCGACCGCCTCCTCGCCGCAGCAGGCCTCCAGCACCTGCCATCCGGACGCCTCCAGGGCCGTGCGAAAGGTCATGCGGATGAAGGCCTCATCATCGACAACCAGAACCGAGGGCATGGTGTTTTCGCCCCTGGTGGCCGGTCGCAAGGTCGTGCACGATGCCTGCTTCATACATCCTCCGGCAAATACATGGCAAAAGGGGAAAGGCGCCAGCCTGCAGGTCGGTTCACGGGTTGTGGGAAAGGAAGCTCCGGACCAGGCCGACAAGGGCATCGGGGCTCAGCGGTTTGGCGATCCATCCCTCGGCCCCTGATTCCCGCGCCAGACTCTCAAGGCCTTCCGGAGACTTGTGGGACATGAGGATGACGGGGATCTCGCGGGAGTTTTCCGCCGCCTTCAGCAGCCGAACCTTGCGGTCGCCCCGCAGCATCGGCAGCTCGACGTCGATCAGGATGAGGTCGGGCCGCGGCAGACCGAAGATGTGGGGATTGGCCTCGATACCCGATTCGGCCGTGAGTACCTCGAAGCCGGCCTCCTCAAGCATGTCCCGGGCCATCGCCAGGGTCAGTCGACAGTCATCGATGACCACGATGCGCTTTGGCGTCATTAACACTCCTGCAGTTGCCCGCGAGGGAAATCTCCGGTCAGGGAAAGTCGGGAAGGGAACCGTTGACGACAGCCGGACTCGATCTTTATTGCATCAGCCTAATATAACTAAACAGATGAAGAAAGATCTATCAGGAGTTCCCTGATTTAGTTGTAGGGAAAACCCTTGTTTTTCCCCAGATGACCTCCCTTCAGCAGTCGAGAGATGGCAAGAAATGCATGGATGCCCCGCGCCTGACAGCGCAGGTTCCCCGGATGGCGGATCGGTTCAGGAAGGCTGGGCCCTGCAGCGCCATTGTCATCGGGCTCGATTGCAATACAGTTTTTCTGCCGGCGACCGGCAAAAACAGCTCATCATCGCCGGGGTGGTGACCGAGGTCTGCGTCGCCTTTCCGTCGCTGTCGGCGTTGGAGGAGGGTGTCGAGGTCTTCGTGGTGACCGATGCCTCGGGGACCTTCAACGAGCTGACCCGGCGTTTCGCCTGGGATCGCATGTCGGCGGCCGGCGCCCAGCTGATGACCTGGTTCGGTGTGGCCTGCGAGCTGCATCGCGACTGGCGAAATGATATCGAGAGGACGCTCTTCTCCAACCACATCGCAGGCTACCGCAACCTGATCACCAGTTACACCACGCTCAAGCCCGGACGGTGATTGCCTGGTGGGCGCCGGTTCCGCGTTCGGGTTGCCGAAAGGGGGGCGCAAAGGTTGTCCCGGATCGGTCCCATAAATCCAAAGGTGAAGTAAGAGAAAGCAATTTAGTGCAAGTTATAGGAAAGCCCCAATCGGGGAAAAGGGGTTGGGGCTTTGATTTTCTGGAAATGGTGATATGCGAGACAGCAGGGGACTCCAGGGACATTCTTTAGTCCCTGGAATACACAAGCTTGCTCGCCACAGCAGAAGGTGGTGCCGATAGGTAATCGATTGACAAACGGCCTCGATTGGCGTAATCAAAGGGGAGTTTTTTCGCTGACATGGAGGAGTGATGCCAATATCACGACCAGACGGCCTCAGCAAAACCCTGCTGCTCAAGGGGCTGCGGTGCCCCAAGGCGCTCTGGCTCGCCAAGAATTCCCCCCCTTTTGAATTCCCCCCGCAGCGTGGTCTCGAAGCGATATTCACCGCCGGTAACCAGGTCAATGCGCTGGCACAGCGGCTCTTCCCCGGAGGCGTCGAGGTGCCCTTCGAAGATCTCTCCGTTTCCGCGCAGGTAGCGCAGACTGTCGATCTCATCAACAGCGGCGCCACAGTCATTTACGAAGCGTCCTTCGCCTTCGACGGCATCTTCATCAAGGCCGACATTCTCGTCAAAGGCCCCGATGGATGGCAGATCCATGAGGTCAAGATGGGGACTTCGGTCAAACCGGTCAACCTCGATGACGTTGCCATCCAGTACCATGTCTTGGCTGGCTGCGGCCTCCAGGTTTCCGGTGCGTTCCTCGTCCACATCAACAACCAGTACGTTCGCCAGGGGACAATCAACGTGCTGCAGCTGTTCACCAGCGAGGACGTGCTGACCGAAGTGCT
>Ga0102953_1002066_pt1 | contig 12248 bp, 11 predicted proteins | sample SalPon2A_C_D2_MG_FD_78509 | JGI IMG/M metagenome (GOLD analysis project Ga0102953, IMG submission 78509) | Soil microbial communities from South San Francisco under conditions of wetland restoration - Salt Pond MetaG R2A_C_D2_MG | ecosystem: Environmental > Terrestrial > Soil > Wetlands | place... | reverse complement strand
CTGGTCGTCCAGGTCTCGCGCTGGGACCGGCTCAAGGACCCGGTCGGCGTGCTGCGCGGCTTCGCCGAGGTGGAGAGCGACGGCCACGGCGCCTACCTCGTCCTCGCCGGGCCCAGCCTCGGCGCGGTCACCGACGACCCCGACGGCGCCGCGGTGCTGACCGAAGTCGCCGAGGAGTGGCACCGGCTGCCGGAGGAGATCCGCTCGCGCGTGCTGCTCGCCTGCCTGCCGATGGACGACCTCGACGAGAACGCGGCGATCGTCAACGCGCTGCAGCGCCAGGCGACGATCGTCGTGCAGAAGAGCCTCAAGGAGGGCTTCGGCCTGACCGTCACCGAGGCGATGTGGAAGGGCCGGCCGGTGATCGCGACGGCGACCGGCGGGATCGAGGACCAGATCGAAGACGGGGTCAACGGCGTGCTGCTGAAGAACCCGCTCGACCAGGCGGCCTTCGCCGCCGCCGTCGGGGGCCTGCTCGAGTCGCCCGAGCGCGCCCGCGCGATCGGCGAGGCGGCGCGCGAGAGCGTCCGCGCCAAGTTCCTCGAGAACCGCCACACCCTGCAGTACGTCGAGCTGCTCGAGCAGCTGCTGGGATGAAGTACGTCTACGCGTTCGGGGAGGGCTCGCGGGAGATGCGCGAGCTGCTCGGGGGCAAGGGCGCCAACCTGGCCGAGATGGCGCGCCTCGGGCCGCCGGTCTCGGTGCCGGCGGGCTTCACCGTCACCACCGAGGCCTGCGTCGCCTACCTCGAGGCGGGCAACGAGTTCCCGTCCGGACTCGAGCGCCAGCTCGACGAGGCGCTCGCGCGGCTGGAGGAGCAGGCCGGCAAGCGGCTGGGCGACCCCTCGGATCCGCTGCTCGTCTCGGTGCGCTCGGGGGCACGCGAGTCGATGCCGGGGATGATGGACACGGTGCTCAACCTGGGGCTCGGCGACGGCGCGGTCGAGGGGCTCGCCGCCCGCACCGCCAACGAGCGCTTCGCCTGGGACTCCTACCGGCGCTTCGTGCAGATGTTCGGCAACGTCGTCGCCGGGCTCGACGGGATGCTGTTCGAGACGGCGATCCGCGCGGTCAAGTCCGAGCGCGGGGTCGCCCTGGACACCGAGCTCGACGCCGCGGATCTGCGCCGCCTGGTCGCCGACTTCAAGCGGATCTTCGCCGAGCAGACCGGGCGCGAGTTCCCGCAGCAGCCGCGCGCCCAGCTGCTCGAGGCCGTGGCCGCCGTCTTCGGCTCCTGGAACGGGGCGCGGGCGGTCGAATACCGGCGCCTCAACCACATTCCCGACGAGTGGGGCACGGCAGTCAACGTGCAGCAGATGGTCTTCGGCAACAAGGGGGACGACTCGGGCTCCGGCGTCGCCTTCAGCCGCGACGAGATCAACGGCGAGCCGCACCCCTCCGGCGACTTCCTGCTCAACGCACAGGGAGAGGACGTCGTCTCCGGCACCCGCGACACCGCCGACCTGGCGGAGATGGCGCGCCTGCTGCCCGAGGCGCACGCCCAGCTGGTCGAGATCATCGCCGCGCTCGAGCGCCACTTCGGCGACATGCAGGACGTCGAGTTCACGGTCGAGGAGGGGACGCTCTACATGCTGCAGACGCGCTCCGCGAAGCGGCCGCCGCACGCCGCCGTGCGGGTCGCCGTCGACATGGCGAACGAAGGGATCCTGACGCGCGGCGAGGCGATCGCCAGGCTCGACGCGGCGAAGCTGGAGGCCCTGCTGCATCCGTCCTTCGACCCCGACTTCGAGCTGCAGCCGCTGGCCACCGGGGTGCCCGCCTCGCCCGGCGCCGCCAAGGGCGCGATTGTCTTTACCGCCGAGCGCGCGGTCGAGCACGCCGAGCGGGGCGAGGCGACGATCCTCGTGCGTCCGTTCACCGAGGCCGACGACGTCGCCGGCTTTGACGCGGCGCGCGGCATCCTCACCTCTGAGGGCGGCAAGGCCTCGCACGCGGCCTTGGTCGCGCGCGGCATGGGGCGGCCCTGCGTCTGCGGCGCCTCGACCCTGGAGATCGACCTCGAGGCGCGCCAGATGCGGGTCGGCGAGACGCTGCTGCGCGAGGGCGAGGAGATCGCGATCGACGGCGGCAGCGGAACGGTCACCGCGCAGGATGTGCCGCTCGTCCCGGCTGAGGTCGATGAGCACTTCCGCACCGTGCTCGAGTGGTCGGACGAGGTGCGCCGCCTGGAGTTGCGCGCCAACGCGGACCGGCCCGAAGACGCCGCCGTCGCGCATCGCTTCGGCGCCCAGGGGATCGGTCTCTGCCGCACCGAGCACATGTTCCTCGGCGAGCGCCAGGAACTGATGCAGCGGATGATCATGGCCGAGGGGGAAGAGGCGCGGCGCGCGGTGCTGGCCGAGCTGGAGCCGCTGCAGCGCGCCGATTTCGAAGGCCTGTTTGCCGAGATGGCGGGGCTGCCGGTGACGATCCGGCTGCTCGACCCGCCGCTGCACGAGTTCCTGCCGCGGGTCGAGGACCTGGTGGCGGAGATCGAGCGGCGGCTGGTGACGGGTCGCGAACCGGCGGTCGAGCGGCTCGAGCGCCAGCTGCAGCGGGTGAGACAGCTGGAGGAGACGAACCCGATGCTGGGCACGCGGGGCTGCCGGCTCGGGCTCGAGTTCCCGGAGATCTATGAAATGCAGGTGCGGGCGATCGTCGCCGCCGCTGCCGCGGTGCGCGGGCGCCAGGGCAGCGCGCCGGAGTTGGAGATCATGATTCCGCTGGTCGCCTACGAGCGCGAGCTGGTCGAGCTGCGAGCGCTGGTCGAGCGCACCGCGGCGGCGGCGAGCGAAGCGACCGGCGGCGAGCCGGCGCCGTTCGCGGTCGGCACGATGATCGAGCTGCCGCGCGCCTGCCTGATCGCCGAGCGACTCGCCGAGCACGCCGAGTTCTTCAGCTTCGGCACCAACGACCTGACGCAGACGACGCTCGGCTTCTCGCGCGACGACTCCGAGGGTCGCTTCCTGAGCGAGTACCTGCGGCGCAAGATCGTCGACCGCAGCCCCTTCGAGACGATCGACGGCGAGGGTGTCGGCCGCCTGGTCGAGACCGCGGTCGAGCGTGGTCGCGGCGCCCGCCCCGGGCTCGGACTCGGGATCTGCGGCGAGCACGGCGGCGACCCCGACAGCATCGCCTTCTTCCACCGCGCCGGCCTCGACTACGTCAGCTGCTCCCCCTTCCGGGTGCCGATAGCGCGGGTCGCCGCGGCCCAGGCGGCGTTGTAGGGCCGCGGGCGGAGGCGCCAGGCGGGCGAAAACCCGGCATTTTGCGGACGGCGCGTCCGCGCAGGGGGGAGAGAATTCGTCGCTGCGCCCTTGGCGGGGCATGCTTCCACAGCGACGTGAGATCGCCAGTGTCGTCGTCTGCGAGGACGACGGGCCGACGCTCGAGCTGCTCTGCGAGAGCCTGACGGCCGATCGCTTCGGTGTGCTGCCGGCGCCGAGCGCCGCCGACGCGCTGCGGCTCTGCCGCTTCAAGCAGCCGGACCTGATGCTGCTCGACCTCACCCTGCCCGACGCCTCCGGGCTGGATGTGCTGCAGGAGATCCGCGACGCCGACGGCGTCGTCTCGCGCTTCGACCCGCGCCTGCCGGTAATCGTGCTGAGCGGTCGGGGCGGCGACGAAGAGCGCGTCCGCGGGCTCGAGTTCGGGGCCGACGATTACGTAGTGAAGCCGTACCTTTACGGGGAGTTGCGGGCGCGGATGACCGCGGTGCTGCGGCGTGGCCGCCACCCGCTCGGCGGGCCGATCCGGGTCGGCGAGATCGTCGTCGACCCGGGCCGGCGCCGGGTCTTCGTCGATGGCCACGAGGTGGTCCTCTCGCAGAAAGAGTTCTCGCTGCTGCACGTGCTGGCGACCGACCCGCACCGGGTGTACTCCAAGCGCGAGCTACTCGGTCGGGTCTGGGGACTGCGGGCGCCGACGAAGACCCGCACGCTCGACTCGCACGCGAGCCGGCTGCGCCGCAAGCTCGATCCCGAGCGGGCGCGTTTCGTCATCAACTGCTGGGGAGTCGGCTACCGGCTCCTCGATGGATGATCGAGCTGGCGCCGACATTCGCCGGCTGGCCGCTGGCGGCGACGATGGCGGCCGTGGTGGCCGCCCAGGGGCTGCGCGCCGGGCGCCGCCGCAGCTCGCTCAACGAGGCGCTGCACGAGCTGCGCCGGCCGCTGCAGACGATCGCCCTCGCCGGGGTCCGCGCGGACGCCTCGCCGCCGGCGCTGGAGAGCTCCGTGCGGCTCGCGGCGGCGGCGCTGGAGCGGCTCGAGCGCGAGGTCAACGGGGGGCCGGCGCTGCGGCTGCCGCCCGAGCCGATCGAGCTGCGGGCGCTGCTCGACTCGGCGGCGCGGCGCTGGCGCTCGCGCGTCGGCCTCGGCGGCGGTTCGCTGCGGCTGCGCTGGCGGGCCGGCGAGGCGGTCGTCAGCGGCCACCGGGTCGAGCTCGCGCAGGCGCTCGACAACCTGATCGTCAACGCGATCGAGCACGGCGGCCCGCGGATCTCGATCGACGTGCGCCCATACAAGGCGCGGGTGCGGATCGTGATCGCCGACTCCGGCCGCGCCTCTCGTCCGGTGGCTCGCCGGGCGACGCCGGGGGAGACGATCGCGCGGCTCACCGGGCGCCATCGCCATGGCCACGGGCTCGCGGTCGTCAGGCGGGTGGCGGCGGCGCACGGCGGTCGTTTCGCCCTGCGCCGCTCCGAGCGCGGCTCGCTGGCGATGCTGGAGCTGCCGCTGCACTCCGAGCGGGACGACCTGGCGGCGTGAGCCGGCGTCGCCGCGCACTGCTCTTCCTGCTCGCGGCGCTGCTCGCCGCGGCGCTCGCGGCGGTGATCGCCGACGGCTACGGCGCCGGCGCGATCCGCGGCTACGGCCCGCTGCGGCCGGTGGTCGTGGTCGAGAAGGCGCTCGCCGCCGGGCAGCGCCTCGGCCCCGGCGAGGTCGCCGCCGGCCTGGCGCTGCGCCGGGTGCCGCGTCGCTTCGCGCCGCCGGGCGCGCTGACGGCGCCCGAGGAAGCGCTCGGCCTGGTCGCCCGCGCGCCGTTGCCTGCCGGCTCCTACCTGCTCGGCGCGCAGCTCGGCGTCGCGCGCAAGCGCGGTCACCGGCGACGCCTCGGCGGCGGCCGGCGCCCGGTCGAGATCGCGGTCAGCGGCGCCGGCGCGCTGCTCGCCGCCGGTCCCTCGCCGGCCGGTTCGAAGGTCGACGTCGTGGTGACGAGCGAACCAGGCGGCGGCGGCCCCGGGCGCACCTACGTCGCCGCGCCGCATGTGCCGCTGCTGGCGCTGCGGCCCGGCGAAGAAGGAGCGGGACCGCAACTCGCCGAGGCGACGCTCGGCCTGACCAGGCGCGAGGCCCTGCGCCTGATCGCCGCCGAGAGCTTCGCCCGCCGGGTGACCCTGCTGCCGGAGGGATGAGCGGTGGAGCCGCGGCAGCGCCACCTCGAGGACCTGGCCGAATCGCTGCGCGGCCGGCTGATCGAGGCGCGGCGCGAGGCGGCGGCGGCCGGCGCCGCGCCGCAGGCCGAGCTCGGCGAGCAGGTGCGCGAGCTGGTCGAGGCCGAGGCGGCGCTGCTCGGCGAGGCGGACCGCGAGGCGCTGGTCGCCCGAATCCTGCGCGACACGGTCGGGCTCGGGCCGCTGGAGGATCTGCTCGCCGACCCGAGCGTCGAGGAGGTGATGGTCAACGGGCCGCAGCGCGTGTACGTCGAGCGTGGCGGGCGGATCGAGGAGGTCGCCGCCTGCTTCGCCGACGAGGAGGAGCTGCGCAACGCGATCGAGCGCATCCTGGCGCCGCTCGGGCGTCGCATCGACGAGCTCAGCCCGATGGTCGACGCCCGCCTCGCCGACGGATCCCGCGTCAATGCGGTGATCCCGCCGCTGGCGGTCGACGGGCCGGCGCTCTCGATCCGCCGCTTCGGCAGGCGGCGGCCGGGGCCGCGCGAGCTGCTCGATCTGGGCACTCTGACCGAGGCGCAGCTGGCGCAGCTCGAGCGCGCCGTGAGCGAGCGCCGCAGCCTGCTGGTCAGCGGCGGCACCGGCTCGGGAAAGACGACGCTGCTGGGCGCGCTCTCCCGTTTCATCGGCGAGGGCGAGCGGGTGGTGACGATCGAGGACGCCGCCGAGCTGCGCCTGCAACGCCGCCATGTCGTCCGGCTGGAGAGTCGTCCGGCCGGGATCGAGGGCCGCGGCGAGGTGACGATCCGCGAGCTGCTGCGCAACGCCCTGCGCATGCGCCCTGACCGGATCGTGATCGGCGAGGTGCGCGGCGCCGAGGCGCTCGACCTCTTGACCGCGCTCAACACCGGCCACCGCGGCGCGCTCTCGACCGTCCACGCCAACTCGCCCGCCGAGGCGCTGGGCCGGTTGGAGACGCTGGCGCTGATGGCCGGGCTGGGGCTGCCGCACGCGGTGATCGCGCAGCAGGTCCGCGCCGGCATCGACCTCGTCGTCCACATCGAGCGCCGGGCGGACGGCTCGCGCCGCGTCACCGAGATCGCCGCGGTGGGGGAGGCGGCCCTCGCATGAGCTCTGCCGTGGGACCGCTGCTGCCGCTGGCCGGCGCCGTCGCCGGCGGGCTGGCGGCGCTGGCCGCGCGCGAAGCGGTGCTGGCGACGCCGGCGATCGCCGCCTGGCTGCGCCTCGCGGTCGAGCCGCTGCGCCGGGCCGGGGAGGAGGGCTACGCGCCGTCGACGCCCGAGCGCCGCCGCCTCGCCGCGGTCGGCGCCGGCGCGGCGCTGCTCGCCGGCTGGTTCCTCGCCGGCGCGGTCGTCGCAGCGCCGCTGGCGGTGGCCGGGCCCGCGGTCGCCGGCTGGGCGGTGTCGAGCCGGCGTCGGCGCTTTCGCCGCCGGGTCGAGCGCGCGCTGCCCGAGGTCGCCGCGGCGGTCGCCGACTCGCTCGCCGCCGGCCGCTCGCTGCGCGCCTCGCTGCCCGGCGCGGCGAGCTCGGTCGACGGACCCGCCGCGGTCGAGCTCGCCCGGCTCGGCGCCGAGCTCGAGCTCGGCGCGCCGACGGTCGATGCGGTCGAGGGCTGGCGGCGGCGGATGCGCTCGCCGCGGGTCGACGCCTTCGCCGCGGCGCTGCTCAGCCAGCGCCGCGCGGGCGGCGACCTGGCCGGCCTGCTGCGCCGCTTCGCCGCCGGCGCGGCGGAGCGCGACCGGGCGGTCGAGGACGCGAAGTCGGCGACCGCGCAGGCGCGCTTCACCGGCCTGCTCGTCGTCGCGATGCCGAGCGGCGGGGCGCTGTTCGCCGAGCTGATCCAGCCCGGCTTCATGCTCAAGGTCCTGAGCGCCCCGGCCTCGGCCGTGCTGCTCTCGCTCGCCGCGGCGCTCCAGCTGGCCGGCTTCGTCGCGATCCGCCGCTTCGCCCGGGTGGTCGAGTGAGGCGGCGCCGCCTGCCGCGTCGGCGACCGCCGCTGCCGTCGAAGCTCGCCTGCGCCGCCGCCGGCGTGCTCGCCGCCCTTGCCGCGGCGCCGGCCGCGCCCGGCCGCATCGCCTGGTTGGTCGCCGTCGCGCTGCCCGCGGCCGGCTTCTTCGCCCCCGACGCCTGGGCCGAGCGCGCCGCGCGCCGCCGCCACCGCCGCCTGATCGCGGCGCTGCCCGACGCGCTCGACCTGCTGGCGATCGGCTCCGCCGCCGGTCGCGGACCTGTCACGGGGTTCGGCGAGATCGCCGCGGCCGGCAGCGGTCCGCTGGCCGAAGAGCTGCGCGCCGTCGTCGCCGAGGTCGAGTGCGGACGCCCCCTTGCCAGGTCGCTCGCCGGACTGCGCGAACGCGTCCCCGGCGGCGAGGTCGCCACCCTCTGCGCTTCGATCGAGCGCTCGCGCCGCCTCGGCTCGCCGCTCGCCGACCAGCTGCGCCGTCAGGCGACGTCGCTGCGCCGCGACCAGCGCCGCGCCACCGAGGAGCACGCCGCCCGCGCCGCCCCCAAGATCCAGCTCGTCGTCGCCCTGGTCCTCGTCCCCTCGGTCCTGCTGACGATCGCCGCCGCCCTGCTGGCCAACGCCGACATCCTGCTCGGCGGCTTCTGACCGGCGCCTCCTGCCTGCTACTCCAGCGCCTCCTCGCGCAGCCGCGCGGCCACCTTGGCGGTGCAGGCGCGGAGGATGTCGAGCTGGACGGCGGTCTTCTTGTGGCCGCTGACGTAGCAGCAGAGGTTGCCCCCCACGAGCTCGAAGGCGAACTTCTCCGGAGGCGCTTCCGACAGCCAGACGATGAAGGTGGGGGAGAAGAGCTGGCGTAGGCGGTTGGGGTCCTGGGCCTTGCCGGCGAAGATCTCGTAGCGCTCGTCGAGCGCCTCGCTCTCCAGCTTGACTCGCTCCTTGGAGCGGCGGAAGACGTCCTCGAGTCCCTCCAAGGCGCGTAGCCCGACCTTGCGCTGGCAGTAGAGCTCGGGGACGAAGCCGGCGCACTCGGGCAGCTCGGCGACGCCGACCGTGTAGCGGTGGTAGCTGGTCTGGCGGTCACCGTCCGCGTCGGTCGATTCCTCCTCGTAGGTGTAGAGGGCGAGCAGCCCGTCGACGCCGTCGCCCAGCGGGCCTTCCAGCGAGCGCTCCGCGTAGCGATCGTCGCCCTTGCGCAGCAGCGGCGTCGCTTCCGGCAGGCGGCTCCGGCCGTAGACGGCCATGTTCCGCTGTTCGCCGTAGAGCTCGAAGAACGCCGTCTCGGAGCGCGAGTCGGCGATCGCGAAGACGACCGCCAGGGCGACCAGGAGGCCGCCGAGGAAGGCGACCGCGCCGACGCCGGGTCCGGCCGCCGCGGCGCCGATCAGCGCGGCGGCGATCGCAGCCGCGGCGATCGCCGCCTGCGTGCTCGCCTTGCCGAGCAGCAGCCGGAAGTAGAAGCCGCGTAGGTCGTCGGCGTCGTCGGGCAGCTGTGCGGCGGGGCGTTCGAGCCGGTTCACGCGGGGCAGCCTATTCCCACGCGGGCGCGGTAGAGGTTTCGATCGCATAGCGATCCAAACCTCGACCACGGTGCGGAGGGAGGCCGCTCCTGTCCCTGCAAGCGACGTTGCGATTTGGGGCGTTCGATTCGGTCGGTGTTGCAAAGTGGGAGAGAGTGGGTTATTGTGGCCATCGAGTTGAAGCCCAAGGACCGGGGTGGTGAGGCTCCTCCCACCTCATCACTCCGGTCCTAACTCTCTTCCCAGCTCTTCCCAGCGCGCAGAAAGGACACCGAGGGATGGCATTTCGGGGTCTCTACGAGCACAGTCTCGACTCCAAGGACCGCCTCACGGTCCCTTCGCGCTTCCGCGCCGCGCTTGCTGACGGCATCGTTCTCTCCAAGGGCTTCGACCCCTGCGTCTGGGTACACACGACCGAGGAGTTCGAGCAGCTCTCCGATCGCTTCCTCTCGCCGCACAGCCCCTTCGGCAAGGACGCGCGCAGCCTGCGCCGCCGCTTCCACGGCGGCTCCTTCGACGAGAAGCTCGACTCGGCCGGGCGGATCCGCGTGCCAAAGCCGCTGATCGAGCACGCCGCGCTCGACGGCCCCTGCGTCGTGATCGGCGCCGGCGAGTACCTGGAGATCTGGAACGCCGAGGCCTGGGCGAAGCAGGAGGAGGAGCTCGACGCCTCCGCGCCCGAGATCGCCGAGGGCCTCGCCACGACCGGAGCGCCTGCCTGAATATGACCCCCCATGCAACCCACCAGCTACCGCCGACGGGACGAAAACCCACCTATATGGTGGGAAATCGGCCCGTCGGCATCGTCGGCATGAGCCACGAGCCGGTTCTCGCCGACGAGCTGACCGCGCTGTTGGCGCCACAGCCGGGGCAGGTCGCGATCGACTGCACCTTCGGCGCCGGCGGCCATGCGCGGCGCGTCGCCGCCGCGCTCGGACCCGAGGGGACGTTCGTCGGAATCGACCGCGATCCCGCGGCGCAGAGCCGTTTCGAGGACTTCGCCGCCGAGGTCCCCTGCCGGACGCGACTGCTTTCCGGCGACTACGCGGCAGGGCTTCGCACCCTGCGCGGCGAAGGCATCTGCCCAGACATGGTCTACATGGACCTCGGAATCTCCTCGATGCAGGTCGACACCGCCGGGCGGGGCTTCTCTTATTCCTATGACGCGCCGCTCGACATGCGGATGGACACGCGGCAGGAGTTCAGCGCCGCCGACCTGGTCAACGAGTGGCCCGAGTCGCGGATCGCCCAGGTGCTGCGCCGCTTCGGCGAGGAGCGCTACGCCGGCGGCATCGCGCGCGAGATCGCCCGCCGCCGGCCGCTGCACACGACCGCCGAGCTGGTCGCCGCGGTCAAGGCGGGGATGCCGGCCTCGGCTCGCTTCGGCGGCGGCCACCCGGCCAAGCGGACCTTCCAGGCGCTGCGGATCGCCGTCAACGGCGAGCTCGACGCGCTCGACGACGCGCTGCCGACGGCCTGGTCGATGCTGCCGCTCGGTGGCCGCCTCGCCGCGATCTCCTTCCACTCGCTCGAGGACCGGCGCGTCAAGCGCTTCCTCGCCGCCCGCGCCCGCGGTTGCGTCTGCCCGCCGGAGCTGCCGGTCTGCGCCTGCGGGCGCGAGCCCGAAGCCGAGCTGCTGACCCGGCGCGCAATCGCCCCCGAGGCGGCCGAGGTCGCCGCGAACCCGCGTTCGAAATCCGCCCACCTGCGCGGCGCGGTGAAGATCGCCGCGGCGCAGAGCGCCGGGAGCGCCGCCTGATGGCCGCCGCTGCCGCCGCCACTCGCCGCAGCGCCGCCTCTCCGGCCCGCGCCTCGCGCCGCAAACGGGCCCTCGCCGCTGCCCCGGCGCCGGCCCGCGCGCCGCGCCGCAAGCGGTCCCCGGCGCGGTCCCCGGCTCGCCGCCCCGGCGGTCAGCTGATCCCGATTGCGGTCGGCACCGCCAGCGCCGTGCGCGGCCTGCCGGACTCGAGCCTGATCGTGCGGCTGACCCGCGGCCGTGCCTGGATCGGCGTGCTCGGCGTGCTGCTCGTCGGCATCGTCGCGCTCAACGTGATCACCCTCAGCCTCGCCGCCGGCGCCGGCCACATCGACCAGAACATCCAGGCGCTCGCCGAAGAGAACTCGCTGCTGCGCAGCCGCGACGCGCAGAAATCCGGCGCCGGGCGGATCGCCCACGAAGCGGCGGCGCTCGGGCTGAGCGCCGCGGCGGTGGAAGAAGTCGGCGCGGTCGAGTACAGCCCGCGCGACGTGCGGACCGCGGCGCAGCGCCTGGCTGCCGCCGGAAGTGGCTACTGAATGCGGACGATCGAGCGCCGGATCGGGCTGCTCTTCGCCGGTTTCCTGCTCTGCTTCCTCGTGATCGCCGGGCGCGCCTTCTGGCTGCAGGGCGTGCAGGGCGCGAAGCTCGCCTCCGAGGCCACCTACCAGCAGACCGAGGCGGTAACCGTGCCGGGCCTGCGCGGCAGCGTGCTCGACCGCTTCGGCAACCCGCTCGCGGTCTCCGAAGACGCGAAGACGATCTACGCGACGCCCTACCAGGTGAAGGACCCGCCGCAGACGGCGGCGAAGCTGGCGGCGGTCCTCGGGCTGAAGCAGGGCGAGGTGCTGAAGAGCCTGAGCGAAGAATCGGGCTTCGCCTATGTCGCCCGCAAGGTCGGCCTGCCCGATGCGGCGCGGGTCGCGCGGCTCGAACTTCCCGGAATCGGCGAGCTGCCCGACAGCCGTCGCACCTACCCGCAGGGCGACATGGCGGCGCAGACGATCGGCGCCGTCGGCGAGGAAGGCGAAGGCCTGAGCGGGCTGGAGGCCGGCGAGGACTCGGTGCTGGCCGGCAGCGACGGCGAACGGCGGATCGTCAACGACGCGCTCGGCGAACCGATCCGGACCGAAACCGTGCAGGAGGCCAGCGACGGCGAAGACCTGCGGCTGACGCTCGACCCGGCGATCCAGAAGAAGACCGAGCAGGTGCTGGGCGAAGTCGGCGAAACCTACGCGCCGAAGGGCGCGACGGCGATCGTCATCGACCCGCGCAGCTCACAGCTCCTGGCGGTGGCCAACTGGCCGCCGGCGAACCTCGCCGACCTCGAACAGGCGAGCCCGGAAGACCTGATGAACCGCGCGACCGGATTCAACTACGAGCCGGGCTCGACCTTCAAGGCGTTCACCGTCTCGGCGGCGCTGGAGGAAGGCCTGGTGACGCCTACCAGCGGCTTCACGATCCCGCCGGCGCTGCACGTCGCGGACCGCACGATCACCGACGCCGAGGAACACGGCACCGAGGACCTCAGCGTCGCCGAAATCCTCGCCAAGTCCTCGAACATCGGCGCGGTGGAGATCGGGTTGCAGCTCG
>Ga0102953_1002065_pt1 | contig 12250 bp, 10 predicted proteins | sample SalPon2A_C_D2_MG_FD_78509 | JGI IMG/M metagenome (GOLD analysis project Ga0102953, IMG submission 78509) | Soil microbial communities from South San Francisco under conditions of wetland restoration - Salt Pond MetaG R2A_C_D2_MG | ecosystem: Environmental > Terrestrial > Soil > Wetlands | place... | reverse complement strand
GTGCAAGGCGATGAGCCGCTGATCGCGCCCGAGTTGATCGGCGACGTCGCGGCGGCGCTCGGCGGCGACGCGGAGGCGAGCGTCGCCACCGCGTGCCATTTGCTTCGCGACGCGGCGTCGATCTTCAATCCGAACGTGGTCAAGGTCGTGCTCGACGCGAACGGGCGCGCGCTGTATTTCAGCCGCGCCCCGATCCCATACGCCAGAGACGCCTACGCCGCGGGCGGGCGCGAGCCGCCCGCCGGACTGCCGTGCTACCGTCATCTGGGCATTTACGCTTACCGCGTCGGCTTTCTCAGGCGTTACGCCAGCCTCGCGCCGTCGCCGCTCGAGCAGTTCGAGTCGCTCGAGCAGCTGCGCGTGCTTTGGCACGGTTACCGCATTGCGGTGACGGTCTCGGCGCACGAGGTTCCACCCGGCGTCGACACGCCGCAGGACCTCGAAACGGTGCGCGCGCTGTTTGACCGAACTGGCGATTCCGGCTAAGGTCAGCGGCGTTTCCGGCGCCAGAAAAAGCGCTTGTGCGCCGCGCTTGAAGTCTCATACCGCCACGGAATTTCAGACATGCGCTTGATCCTGCTGGGGCCGCCGGGCGCAGGCAAGGGAACGCAAGCCGGCTACATCATGGCGCGCTACGGCATTCCGCAGATCTCTACCGGGGACATGCTGCGCGCAGCCGCCAAAGCCGGCACGCCGCTCGGTATCGAGGCGAAGAAGCTGATGGACGGCGGACAGCTGGTGCCGGACAGGATCGTGATCGACCTGGTCAAGGAGCGGTTGAAGCAGCCAGACTGCGCCAAAGGCTACCTTTTCGACGGTTTTCCGCGCACCATAGCGCAGGCCGAAGCAATGAAGCGAGCCAGCGTTCCGATCGAATTCGTGCTCGAAATCGACGTCCCGGACGAGGAGATCATCGTCCGCATGAGCGGACGCCGCGTGCACCCGGGCTCCGGCCGTACCTACCACGTCAAGTTCAATCCGCCGAAAGCGGACGGAAGGGACGACGTCACCGGCGAGCCGCTGATCCTGCGCGACGACGACAAGGTCGAGACGGTCAAGAAGCGCCTCGAGGTGTACAAGGCGCAGACGCGGCCGCTGCTCGAGTATTACGCCGGTTGGGCCGCGACCGGCGATGCCCGCGCGCCGCGCTGCTGCCGCATCTCCGGCAGCGGCTCGGTGGAGCAGATCCGCGACCGCGTATTTGCAGCACTCAATGGAGGCAAAGCATGACCCGCGCCAAGCTGCGCAACGCCCTTTATGCCCAGTCAGGCGGAGCAACCGCCGTTATCAACGCCTCGGCCTGCGGGGTGATAGAGGCTGCGCGCCGCGCCAAGGGGCGCATCGGCAAGCTGTATGCCGCGCGCAACGGCATCCTCGGCGCGCTCAACGAGGAGCTGATCGACACTTCCAAGGAGAGCGCCGCCGCGGTGCGCGCGCTCAAACACACGCCGGGGGCCGCGTTCGGCTCCTGCCGCTACAAGCTCAAGAGCCTGGATCAAGACCGCGCCAAGTACGAGCGCCTGGTGGAGGTGCTGCGCGCGCACGACATCGGCTGGTTCTTCTATAACGGCGGCAACGACTCTGCCGACACCACCTGGAAGCTGTCGCAGATCAGCGCCGCGATGAACTACCCGCTGAGCGCGATCGGGGTGCCGAAGACCATCGACAACGATCTGGTCGGCACCGACTGCTGCCCGGGCTTCGGTTCGGTGGCGAAATACGTCGCCACCTCGATTCGCGAGGCCGGGCTCGACGTGGCCTCGATGGCGAGCACCTCGACCCGCGTATTCGTGCTCGAGGTGATGGGGCGCCACGCCGGCTGGATCACCGCCGCCTGCGGCCTCGCCGCGGAGCGCCCGGGCGAGCCGCCGCACGTGCTGCTGTTCCCCGAGCTGCCGTTCGACGAGGCGGCGTTCCTCGAGCGGGTGAAGCAGACGGTCGAGCGCATCGGTTACTGCGTGGTCGCGGTGTCCGAAGGCGTGCGCGACCGGCAGGGCAGGTTCCTGGCCGAAGCGGGCTCGGTCGATGCCTTCGGCCACAAGCAGCTCGGCGGGGTCGCGCCGGTCATCGCGCAGATGGTCCAGGAGCGCCTGGGCTACAAGCCGCACTGGGCCGTGGCCGACTACCTGCAGCGTGCCGCGCGGCATGTCGCCTCCAAGACCGACGTCGACCAGGCCTACGGCGTGGGTCAGGCCGCCGTTAAGCTTGCGCTCGAGGGCCGCAACGCGGTGATGCCGGTGATCGTGCGCACCTCGGACCGGCCTTACCGCTGGAAGATCGGCATGGCGCCACTCGATCAGGTGGCGAACCGGGAGCGGCGCGTGCCGCGCGACTTCGTCAGCGCGGATGGCTTCCATATCACCGCGGCGTGTCGGCGTTACCTCGCGCCGCTGGTGGTCGGGGAGGCGCCGCCGCCCTTCCGCGGTGGGCTGCCGGACTACGTCGCGCTGCGCAAAGTGGCGCTGCGAAAGCGGCTGCGAACCGCCTTCAAAGCCTAGCCGCGCCGCGGCCGTCGCGGCTTTTCTGCTAAAATCCGCGCCTTTCCTGCGGGCGTCCCCGCCCGCAAGCCCAAACGATCAAACAAGGGGAGCAAGACCATGTCCGGAGGAGTCATTTTCGCGCTGGCGTGTGCCGTCATCGGAATCCTTTATGGCGCCATCTCGATCAAGTGGATCCTGGCGCAGCCCGACGGCAACGAGCGCATGCGCGAGATCGCGGCGGCGATCAAGGAAGGCGCGACTGCCTACCTTTGGCGCCAGTACACGACCATCGCCATCGCCGGCCTGGTTCTGTTCCTGGTGATCGGCTTCATTCCCCAGCTCGGCTGGGCGACCGCCTGGGGCTTCTTCATCGGCGCGGTGTTCTCGGGCCTGTCGGGCATCATCGGCATGAACGTCTCGGTGCGCGCCAATGTGCGCACTGCCGAGGCTGCGCGCACCGGGCTGAACGAGGCGCTGAACATAGCGTTCCGCGGCGGCGCGATAACCGGTCTGCTGGTGGTCGGACTCGGCCTGCTCGGGTGCGCCGGCTACTTCGCGCTGCTGTACGCGAATGCGCTCGACAAGTCCAATCTCGCTCACCTGATTCATCCGCTGGTGGGTCTGGGCTTCGGCGGCTCGCTGATCTCGATCTTCGCCCGGCTGGGCGGCGGGATCTTTACCAAGGGCGCCGACGTCGGCGCCGATCTGGTCGGCAAGGTCGAGGCCGGCATTCCCGAGGACGACCCGCGCAACCCGGCGGTGATCGCCGACAACGTCGGCGACAACGTCGGCGACTGCGCCGGCATGGCCGCCGACCTGTTCGAGACCTACGCCGTCACTCTCATCGCCACCATGCTGCTCGGCGCGCTGCTGGTGAAGGACGTCAATGCGCTCATCTATCCGCTGGCGATCGGCGGCTTCTCGATCCTGGCTTCGATCATCGGTACCTGGTTCGTGAAGGCGAAGGCAGGCGAGAAGAACGTGATGCCCGCCCTGTACAAAGGCCTGTGGGTCGCCGGCATCCTGGCGGTGATCGCGTTCTGGCCGATCACGCAGGTCATGATGGGCGACATCGTCGCCAACGTGCCGTTCGAGATTTCCGGCCGCGACACGATGATCGGGGTCTGGAACCTGTGGGGCGCCGCAGTCGTCGGCCTGGTGCTGACCGGCTTCATGGTGTGGATCACGGAGTACTATACCGGCACCCAGTTCAAGCCGGTGCGGCACATCGCGGACGCCTCGAACACCGGCCACGCGACCAACATCATCGCCGGACTCGGCGTGTCGATGAAGTCGACCGCCTTCCCGGTGCTCGCGGTCTGCGTCGCGATCTTCGTCTCGTACTCGCTGGCGGGCCTTTACGGCATCGCGATCGCCGCGACCTCGATGCTGTCGATGACCGGCATCATCGTCGCGCTCGACGCCTACGGCCCGATCACCGACAACGCGGGCGGCATCGCAGAGATGGCCGACCTGCCCGGCACGGTGCGCGCGATCACCGACCCGCTAGACGCGGTCGGCAACACCACCAAGGCGGTGACCAAGGGCTATGCCATCGGCTCGGCCGGCCTGGCGGCACTGGTGCTGTTCGCCGACTACACCCACGCCCTCGACACCGCGGGCCACACGCTGACCTTCGACTTGTCGAACCACATGGTCGTGATCGGGCTGCTGATCGGCGGCATGGTGCCGTTCCTGTTCGGCGCCATGGCGATGGAGGCGGTGGGTCGCGCCGCCGGCTCGGTGGTGGTAGAGGTGCGCCGGCAGTTCAAGGAGATTCCCGGCATCATGCAAGGCACGGCCAAGCCCGACTACTCGCGCGCGGTGGATATGCTGACGCGCGCGGCGATCAAGGAGATGGTCGTGCCCTCGCTGCTGCCGGTGCTGGTCCCGATCGTGGTCGGCCTGATCCTCGGGCCGCAGGCGCTCGGCGGCGTGCTGATGGGCACCATCGTCACCGGCCTGTTCGTCGCCATTTCGATGACCACCGGCGGCGGCGCCTGGGACAACGCCAAGAAGTACATCGAGGACGGCAACTTCGGCGGCAAGGGCTCCGACGCGCACAAGGCGGCGGTGACCGGCGACACGGTGGGCGACCCCTACAAGGACACCGCCGGCCCGGCCGTCAACCCGCTGATCAAGATCATCAACATCGTTGCCCTGCTGATCGTGCCGTTGATGGTTTGAGCGCGCGCTTGATGGGCAGTCACAAAGGGGCGGCTGAGGCGGCCCCTTTTTCTTTTATCGCTATCCGCCCGCAATGAGCAAGATCCTTATCCTCTACTCGACGATTGATGGGCACACGCTGAAGATCTGCGGGCGGCTGCGGCAGGTCGTCGAGCAGGCGGGGCATGAGGTGACGTTGGCCGAACTGCGGGGCCGGCCCGACATCGAGCTCGAGCCCTTCGACAAGATCGTCATCGGCGCCAGCATCCGCTACGGCAAGCACCGCCCACAGGTTGCAGAATTCATGCGCACGAATCGCCGGATTCTGGAGCGCAAGCCGAGCGCGTTCTTTTCCGTCAACATCGTGGCCCGCAAGCAGAACAAGAACACGCCGGAAACAAACCCCTACGTCAGGAAATTCCTGCGCCAGATCGAATGGCGCCCACGGCAGGTCGCCGTGTTCGCGGGCATGCTCGATTATCCGAGATACGGTTTCTGGGACCGCCAGATCATCCGCTTCATCATGTTCCTGACCAAGGGACCGACCGACCCGAACAGCGTGGTCGAGTTCACGGACTGGCGGCAGGTCGAGGCGTTCGGGCAGCAGATCAGTACGATGTAGGTGGGCATGAATGGGCAGGAAACTCAAACCCGGCCGCAGCGGACGCCTCGCTGATCGAAACACTCCTCCGGCCTCGCCCGCACACTGATACAGTGCGCAGCATCATGACGGCGGGAACCGGCATCCGCGAGGCGATCTTCGGCGCGCTGCAGCGGCGCGCCTTCTACGGCTGGACCATCCTCGCCGTCGCCGGACTGGGGATCTTCGCCAGCGGCCCCGGCCAGTCGCACACCTTCAGCGTTTTCGTGGGTCCGATCGGCAGGGACCTCGGCCTGTCGAAAGCGGCAATCGCTTCCGCCTACGGCCTGGCGACGCTCGCCGCGGCGTTCCTGCTGCCGAAGATGGGCCGGCTGGTCGACCGCCACGGCTCGCGTCGCATGACCGTCGTGGTCGCCCTGCTGCTCGGCGTCGCCTGCGCGCTTTTCGGCGCCGCTTCCGGGCTGATTACGCTCGCGGTCGGTTTCGCGCTGCTGCGCTTCTTTGGCCAGGGTTCGCTCATGATGAACTGCGCCACCCTGGTGGCGCAGTGGTTCAGCCGCCGGCGCGGTTTCGCCATGGGACTGATGGCGCTTGGATTCGCCACCTCGATGGCGGTGCATCCTCCGCTCGGCCAGTATCTGATCAATCAGCTCGGCTGGCGCTGGGCCTGGGTTGTGCTCGGCCTGATGACCTGGGTGATCCTGCTGCCGCCGGTGCTGCTGCTGGTCTATGACAAACCCGAAGACAAGGGCCTCGCCCCCGACGGCGAGGCCGCGCCTGCCGATGGCGCGCCGGCCGCCGCGATCGACGGGCTGACGCTGCGCGAGGCACTCGCGACACCGACCTTCTACCTGGTCTCGGCGGGCTGGTTCGGGATGGCGATGCTGGTGACGACGCTGCATTTCTATCAGGTATCGATCCTCACCGCGCAGGGGCTGGCGGCGGCGACCGCGGCGCGCGTGTTCCCGGTTTCGGCGCTCGTCATGGTGCTCACGATGCCGATGGTCGGGCGCATGTTCGATCGCCTGCGCACGCGCTACGTGTTCGCCGCCGGGCTGCTGGTGCAGGCGGGCGCGCTGGTCGGCGTGACGCTGGTGGCGGACACCGCCTCGGCGATCGCGTATGCGGCCTGGTTCGGGCTCAACAACGCCTTCAGCATGACCATGTTCGGCTACCTGATGCCGCGCTTCTTCGGCCGCAAGCACCTCGGCAGCCTGCAGGGCACGGGACAGATGGTCGCCGTGGTCGGCGCCTCGCTCGGCCCGCTTCCGGTCGGCCTCGCGTTCGACCTGCTCGGCAGCCCGACGCTCACCCTGCGCCTGCTCGCCCTTTATCCTCTGGCCTGCGCTGTGCTCGCGGCGCTCTGGCTGCGAACACCCGCCGGCGTGACCCACCCCAGCCATCTGGAGTAGCCATGTCCACGCTCGAAATCGCTCCCGGCGAGAGCCTGCACTACGAGTACGACCCGCCCGCTGCCGCGGGGCGCACTTTCGTGTTCGTCAACGCGCTGACCGGCAGCACCGCGGCCTGGCAGCACCCCGAGATCGGCCCGCGGCTGCGCGCCGCGGGCTACGGCACGCTGGCGTGGAACTTCCGTGGTCAGGTCGATACGCGCTTCGGCGAGCGAACCGCGCTTACACCGGAATTGGTGGTCGAGGACCTGCTGCGGCTGCTGAAGAAGGTGGCGCCGCCGCGGCCGATTCTGGTCGGACTTTCGATCGGCGGCTTGTATGCGGCGCAGGCGCAGCTCGCCGGCGCCGGGGCCGAGGCGCTGGTGCTCATCAACACGCTCAGGAAGTCCAGCACGCGCCTGGAATGGATCAATCGCGCGGTCCTGACGCTTGCGCGGCTGGGCGGCTCTCGACTGGTGATGGAGGCGAACCTGCCGATGCTGGCCAACCCCGATCAGCTCGAGGCGATGCGCCCGGGCGCGTTCGGCCCCGAGCCCTACCGGCCGGCGGATCCCGCGGATGGGCTGTTCCGGTTGCTCGAGGGGTCGCTCACCGCGGATTGGGACCTGGCCTACGAGCAGCTGCGCGTTCCGGTTCTGCTGATGACCGGGCGTCACGACCGCGTGTTCTACGTCGCCGAGGACTTCGCCGCGCTCGCCGCGCGCATCCCGGAGCACAGATCGGTGGTGTTCGACGACGCCGGGCATCTGATCCCGATCGAGCGTCCTGCGGCCTTCGCCGCGGCACTGCTCGAATTCGCCCACACGCTGTAGTGCGGCTGGGAGCCGAGATGCTGCGGGCCGGGCGGGCGGCGGCGGTCGCCTTTCTCTTCTATTGCGCTGCCGCCGTCGCGCAGCCGGCGCCCGAGGCCGCAAGCGGCTGGAGCGCGAAACAGGCGGTCAGTGCCAGGCACGAGATGGTCGCGGCGGCGAACCCGCTCGCGGCCGAGGCAGGGCTCGAGATCCTGCACGCCGGCGGCAGCGCGCTCGACGCCGCGATCGCGGTGCAGGCGGTCCTCGGCCTGGTCGAGCCGCAGTCGTCGGGCCTCGGCGGCGGCGCTTTCATGCTTTACTGGTCGGGCGCCGAGCGGCGCGTGCGCAGCTACGATGGGCGGGAGACCGCGCCGCGGGCCGCGCGGCCGGATCGTTTTCTCGACGCGGACGGCCAGCCGCTGCAGTTCTACGACGCGGTGACGAGCGGCAAATCGGTCGGGGTACCGGGCGTGCTGCGCATGCTCGAGCTCGCGCACCGGCGCCACGGGCGCCTGCCCTGGGGGCGCCTGTTCGCACCCGCGATCCGGCTCGCCGAGAGCGGATTTTCGGTCTCGCCGCGTCTGCACCGGCTGCTCGAGCGCGACCGCTTCCTGCGCGACGACGCGAATGCGCGCGCCTTGTACTACCTGGCCGACGGGCGCGCCCTGGCCGTGGGGGCGCGCCTGGTCGACCGGGCTTACGCGGTGACTCTGCGCAGCATCGCCGCGCGCGGCGCGGACGCGCTTTATTCGGGACCGATCGCCGAAGACATCGTGCGCGCGGTGCGGGCCCGCGGCGGCGACCTGACGCCGGGCGACCTCGAGGGCTACGCGGCGCTCGAGCGCGAGCCGGTGTGCGGCGCGTACCGCCGGCGGCGCATCTGCGGCATGGGACCGCCCAGCGCGGGCGCGGTGACGCTGCTCGAGCTACTCGGCGTGCTCGAGCGAACGGCTTTTAATCGCGCGCCGCCGCTGTCGGCGCTGGCGGTGCACTTGTTCAGCGAAGCGTCGCGGCTTGCCTATGCCGACCGCGCGCGCTACATCGCCGACCCCGCGTTCGCCCGGGTGCCGGTGCAGGGACTGCTCGATCCCGCCTATCTCGCGCAGCGCGCGCGCCTGATCGGCGAGCGCTCGATGGGGGCGGCGCAACCCGGGCAGCCGGCGCTGGCGCCGCTTGCCGCCGACGTGCCGGACACCGAGCACGAAGGCACCAGTCATGTCTCGATCGTCGACCGCGACGGCGACGCGTTGGCCATGACCACCACGATCGAGAACGCGTTCGGCAGCCGCATCATGGTGCGCGGCTTTCTGCTCAACAACGAGCTCACGGACTTTTCCTTCCAGCCGCAGGCGCGCGGGCTGCCCGCGGCGAACCGCGTCGAGGCGGGCAAGCGGCCACGCAGCACCATGGCGCCGACGCTGGTGTTCGACCGCCACGGCGCGCTGCGCATGCTGCTCGGCTCCCCGGGCGGGCCGGCGATCGTCGATTACGTCGCCAAGACCCTGGTCGCGGCGCTGGACTGGGGCTACGACATCCAGGCAGCAATCTCGACGCCCAATTTCGGCAGCACCAACGGCCCGACCCTGCTCGAGCGCAACTCCCCGGTTCAGGACCTGGACGGCGCGCTCGCCGAACGCGGTCACGTGCTCAACTTCGCGCACCTCACCAGCGGGGTGCAGGCAATCGAGCGCGTGCCGGGCGGCTGGCGCGGCGGCGCCGATCCGCGGCGCGAAGGCGTCGCGCTCGGCGACTAGGGGGCGGGCGGTGCGGCGAGCGGAAGGCGCACCGCGACCCTGAGGCCGCCGGCGCCGCCGGCGTCGTCGAGCGTGATCGTGCCGCGGTGGTGCTCGACGATCTGCTTGACGATCGCCAGGCCGAGCCCGCTGCCGTCGGTAGCCGCGCCGGCGCGGCGGTAGAAGCGGTCGAACACCCGGTTGCGCTCGTCGGGCGGGATTCCGGGCCCGCTGTCGCTCACCTCGAGCGCGGCCTGCGCGCCGTCGCGGAACGCAGCAATGTCGACGCGACCCGGCGCCGGCGTATAGCGAACCGCATTGTCGACCAGGTTGGAAAGCAGCGCCCGCAAAGCCGCGGCGGCGCCCGCCGCTGCCACCGGCTCGACGCGCGCGAGGCCGAGATCGATGCCCCGGGTCTGCGCCAGCGGCGTGTACTCGGCAACGACATCGCGCGCGAGTTCGTCCAGGCGCACCGCAGTCGGCGCGTCTTTCGCCGGCAGGTCTTCCTCGCGCGCGAGCGTGAGCAGCTGCTGCACCAGGTGGCTGGCGCGCTCGACGCCCTGCTTGAGGCTGCCGAGCGCCTCGCCGCGCTCGGCCTGGTCCGTGGCGCGTTCGGCGATCTGCGCCTGCAGGCGCAGCGCGGTGAGCGGCGTGCGCAGCTCGTGCGCCGCGTCGGCGACGAATGCGCGCTGGGTCTGCAGCGCGCGTTCCAGCCGCTGCAGCAGGTCGTTGAGGGAGTGCACCAGCGGCCGTACCTCCTGCGGCAAGCCGCGCTCGGGAAGCGGTTCGAGCGCGTCGGGCGAGCGGCGTCCGACGTCGCGCGCCAGGCGTTCGAGCGGGGACAGGCCCCTGCCCACGGTGAACCAGATCAGCAGGCCGAGCAGCGGCAGCACGGCGACCAGCGGCCACGCGGTGCGCAGCGCGACGGTGGCGGCGATACGGTTGCGCACGGCGTAAGGCTGGGCGACCTGGATGACGTGGTCTCGCACCTGCACCGAGTACACGCGCCAGCGGCCCTCGCGCGAAGCGACGTCCGCGAAGCCGAGCTGGGCTCGGTCCGGGATGCCGGACCTGGGATGCGACAAATAGAGCCGCACGCCTTGCTGGTTCCAGATCTGGACCAGCACCTCGAGCCCCTGTCCCGGTTCGTCCTCGTGCGGGATCAGGCCGCTCGCAAGCGCGTGGTCGCGGAACGATAGCGCCATCTGCTGCAGCTGGTAGTCGGCGAGCGCGTTGGCTTCCTGGCGCGCGACCAGGTAGGTCGATATTGCGCCCGCCGCGACCGCGAGCGTGGCGCTGCCGAGCAGCCACACCAGCAGCTGGCGCCGGATCGACGAGGTCATCGCGCCTTGGGCACCATGTAGCCTGCGCCGCGTACCGTTCGAATGAACTCCGCGCCGAGCTTCCTGCGCAGGCTGTGAATGAACACCTCAACCGCGTTGGATTCGACTTCCTCGCCCCAGCCGTAGATGCGCTCCTCGAGCTGCGCGCGCGACAGGATCGCGCCGGGGCGCGATATCAGCGCCTCCAGGACCGCGAATTCGCGCGCCGAAAGCGGCAGCGGCTGGTCGCGGTAGGTCGCCTGGTGCGTTCCCGGATTGAGCTTCAGGCCGAGGTGCTCGATGACGGGCTCGGCGCGGCCCTCGCGCCGGCGCACCACCGCCCGTACGCGCGCCGCGAGCTCGTCGAGATCGAACGGCTTCAGCACGTAGTCGTCGGCCCCGGCGTCGAGGCCCTTGATGCGGTCGGGCACCGCGTCGCGCGCCGTGATCACCACCACCGGCGCGGCGTCGCGTCTGGCGCGCATTCCGCGCAGCACGTCCATGCCGTCCTTTTTCGGCAGCCCCAGATCGAGCAGCACACAGTCGTAGCGCTCGGTCTCGAGCGCGAGCTCGGCGGAGCCGCCGTCCTGCACCCAGTCGACCGAAAAGCCGTCATGGCGCAGGCCCTTCTGCACGCTCTCGCCGATCATGCGGTCGTCTTCTACCAGCAGCAGCCGCATTCGCCCACACCTCTTCGAGTCCGCGTGCAGCGGCTATTTTAACTATGTAGCCATGCGCGCATCGATCGTCCATTCGAACACGGCGCGATGGTGGCCATGACCGACGAAGACGCGGCGTTCGAGCTTCCTGCCGTGGTACCGGGCGGTGACCGTATAGTGCCCCTCGGGCAGACTGAGCAGCATGAACGGGCCGTTCGATGTCGCGCTGAAGATCTCTTTACCGTGGCCGTCGGTGACGGTCAGCGGCACAGCGGCGGTAAATTCCGCCGGCGCGCCCTTGCGCTCGGGCTTGAGCAGGAATTCGAGCGTCAGCGGGTAGCGGCTGGCGGCGTGCTCGAACGCCTCGGCCTGGGTCTTGCCGATGCCGCCGGAGATCCAGCTGATGTGGCCGCGGCTCTGCAGCGGGGGTAACGCAGCCTCGTCCTTGACGGCGGCATGCGCGACGCCGGCGCACAAAACGGTGGCGAGAAATGCGCTTGAAGTCTTGATCATAACGACCTCCTGTCGCATTGGATTGAGAAAGAGAAAGCGGGGCGGCGCCGGCAGGGGGTTGGGGGGGGAAGCCGGCGCCGCCCGCTCTTCGTCGGCGGCGACTCAGCCGAGGTCCACCGGAACGAAGATCTTCGCGTCCTCGCGCTGGATCAGCAGCGCGACGTGCTTGCCTGATTTGGCGACGAGCGCGCGCAACTGCGTCACGCTTCTCACCCGGTTGCCGTTTACCGCCAGAATGACGTCGCCCTGCTGGATACCGGCCGCGGCGGCCGGGCCGCCAGCGTTCTCGACCACCAGGCCGCCGTCTATCTGCGATTGCCGGTGCTCGTCGCTGGTGAGCGGGCGCACCGCCAGGCCGAGGCGGCCATTGTCGCCGCCGCGTCCCGCGGCGCTCGCCACCTTGGTGCCCTTGAATTCACCGACCGTGACAGTGATCTTCTTGCGGCTGCCCTTGCGCCAGATGTCGAAGCTTGCCTTGGTGCCGGGCTTGACGTTGGCCACCAGCGGCGGCAACTCGGCCGAGCGCTCGACCTTCTGGCCGTTGATGGCGAGGATCACGTCGCCCGACTGCAG
>Ga0102953_1002064_pt1 | contig 12256 bp, 12 predicted proteins | sample SalPon2A_C_D2_MG_FD_78509 | JGI IMG/M metagenome (GOLD analysis project Ga0102953, IMG submission 78509) | Soil microbial communities from South San Francisco under conditions of wetland restoration - Salt Pond MetaG R2A_C_D2_MG | ecosystem: Environmental > Terrestrial > Soil > Wetlands | place... | reverse complement strand
TGCTCGGTCCCTGGCCGTCGGCGTAGTCCGGCGCCGACGTTCACGGTCGGGCGCCCGCCGACGCCCGCTCATGGTCATCGGGAATGTCGCCTGCATGCTCAAACTGAGTGTCGCCCTACAACGGGGCGACCCCGCCCGGCCTGGGCCTGAGCGTCGCCGAGGTCCTCTCCGATGACGGCAGGGAGGCCCTGACCGCGGCGCGCGTGTACCTGCCCGCCCTGCGGCGGGCGCTGGAGCGCTATCTGGTCTTCGGCGGCCTGCCCGCGGCCGTCGCTGAGGCTGCGGTCGGGCGGCCCGAGCCGAGCGAGGAGACCCAGCGGGTGCTCTGGGACTCGCTGGTCAAGGAGGCGCAGAAGCGCGGCGCCTCGATTCCCGCCGTCGAGGCGCTGCTGGAGCGGATCATGCGCTCGCTCGGCTCCAAGCTCAGCTGGTCGCGGCTGGCCCGGGAGATGGATGTGCCGTTGGGTCGGCCGCGGCGTCGCGGCGCCGGCGGTCACGCCGACCCCCGGACCGTGCAGAGCTACGTCGAGCTGCTCGCGGTCAACTACTTCGCCCTGGTCCTCTACTTCTGGAAGCGCGACTCCGGCAGCGGCGATGTGGCGAAGGACAAGAAGGTCTACTTCGGCGACCCGCTCCTGCAGACGATCGTCGCGGGCCGGATCGGTCTGCCGCGCAATCCTCACGCCGAGGTGGAGAACGCCCTCGCCCTGGCGCTCTACCGGCGTTACGAGCCGCGCGAGCGCCGCGCCGAGAACATGCCGGCGCCCGAGCGGCTGCATGTCTGGGGCACCCGCCGCGGCGGTGAGGTCGACTTCGTCTGCGGCCCTCGCGAGGCGATCGACGCGGTCGAGGTGGCGGACTGGGCGTCCTCGCTCGACCGGCGCAAGGCGACCGCGCCGGGGCGGGCGCTGCCCGGGCGCCCGGCGCTCGTGGCGACCCGCGACGAGCTCGAGCTCGGCGGCTCGACGAATCTGATCCCCGCTGCGTCGCTGCTCTGGGCGCTGTCGGGCTAAGAATCGATCTTCGCCACTCTGCGCGGTAGAGGTTTGAATCGCTAGGCGGGGCAAACCTCTACCGCGCTCTTCTACCGCGCTCTTCTACCGCGCTCTGGGCGAGATCGTGCGCCGCGCGCCTGCGCGGCTCAAGCCCTGGGGCCGATTTGTCGAACTTGTAAGCGAACGTATGAGAGAGGCACTCAACAGCAACCCGCTGGTCCAGCTCGGCGTCGTCGGCGTGCTGCTGGTCGCCGTCGCCATCTTCCTCATGTCCTCGGGCGGCGGCGAAGAAGAAGAATCGGCGGGCGGCGGTGCGACGAGCGAAGCGACCGTCGCGGTCGCCGGCACGAACGCGACCGGCACCGCGACCGGCGCGACGCCTGGCGAAGCGGTCGAAGGCGCGGTCGAAGCGGCCGGCGAAGCCGCCGGCTCCGAAGCGCTCGGCTCGGCCCTCTCCGGCGCCGCCCCCAGCGGCATCGCCGCGCCGCCGCTGCCGAAGCCGGTGCTGCGCGCCTGGAAGGCGAACAAGACGCTGGTCCTGCTCTTCGTCCAGAACGGCGGCATCGACGACAGGCGGGTCAAGGTCACCACCAAGGGAGTGGCGGGCTTCCGCGACGCCAAGGTCTTCATCGTCCCGGCGAAGCAGATCGCGCGCTACGCGGCGATCAGCGAGGGCGTCGGCGTCGACCGCGTGCCGGCGCTGGTCGTAGTCGCCCCCAAGCACCTCGACAAGACGATCCCGACCGCCTCGGTCAGCTACGGTTTCCAGAGCCCCCAGAGCGTCGCCCAGGCCGTGATCGACGCCGGCTACGAGGGGCGCACGCTCGACTACCACCCGTGAGGGAGTGAGCGACGGTGGATTCGCGGGAATTCCCCAACCACCTGCGACCGGTCCCCGACTCCGGCGACTCGACCTCGCCGGCGCTCGACCCGCAGGCCGGCGGCACCCCGGGCCTGACGCCGCCGCACCAGCGTGGCCGCCACAGCGGCTTCGTCACCGACGTCCTGGTCGACCTCGGCTTCGTCGGCGACGACGTCGCCCGCACCGCGATCGAGGCCTCGCGCACCGCCGGCCAGCCGCCGGAGCGGCTGATGATCGAGCAGGGCTCGATCACCGCCGACCAGCTCTCGCGCGCGGTCGCCGAGCGCTACGGGCTCGACCATGTCGACCTCTCCGCCTTCCAGGTGGACATGGCGGCGGCCAACCTGATCTCGGTCAACACGGCGCGCCGCTACCGCGCCCTGCCGGTCGGCTTCGTCGACCAGGAGACGCTGCTGGTCGCGATGGCCGACCCGACCAACGTGCTCGCGGTCGACGACATCCAGATCGCGACGGCGCTCGACTGCCGGGTCGCGGTCGCCGCCGAGGAGGACATCGAGGCGCTGATCGGCCGCCTCAACACGCTACAGAGCGCGGTCAGCGAGGCGGTGACGGAGGGCGACGCGGCGGCCGACGAGGAAGGCGAGCTGGCGGAAGTCGCCGACATGGAAGTCAGCGCCGAGGACGCGCCGGTGATCAAGCTCGTCTACAGCATCCTCGGCCAGGCGGTGGGGGAGGGCGCCTCCGACGTCCACTTCGAGCCCGGCGAGGGGGAGATGCGGGTGCGCTTCCGCGTCGACGGCGTGCTGCGCGAGGCCGCGCACGTGCCGAAACGGATGGTCACCGCGGTCGTCTCGCGGGTGAAGATCATGAGCGACCTCAACATCGCCGAGAAGCGCGTGCCGCAGGACGGCCGGGTCAGCGTCACCGTCGAGGAGCGGCGCGTCGATCTGCGCGTCACCACGCTGCCGACGCAGCGCGGCGAGGGGGCGACGATCCGCATCCTCGACAAGGAGAACGCGCAGCGCTCGCTCGACGACCTGGGCATGGACGGCGACGGGCGGACGCGCTTCGCCGACGCCTTCGGGCAGTCCTACGGCGCCGTGCTGGTGACCGGGCCGACCGGCTCCGGTAAGTCGACGACCCTCTACGCGGCGCTGGGCGAGCTGAATGCGGTGGAGAAGAACATCATCACGATCGAGGACCCGGTCGAGTACCGGCTCGAGGGCGTCAACCAGATCAACGTCAACCGCAAGGCCGGGCTCGACTTCGCCACCGGGCTGCGCTCGATCCTGCGCGCCGACCCCGACATCGTGATGGTCGGCGAGATCCGCGACGGCGAGACGGCGCGGATCGCGATCGAGGCCGCGCTGACCGGCCACATGATGCTGACCACGCTGCACACCAACGACGCCCCCGGCGCGATCACCCGCCTGACCAAGATGGGGATCGAGGCCTTCCTGATCGCCTCCGCCGTCGACTGCGTCGTCGCCCAGCGGCTGGCGCGCAAGCTCTGCAGCCACTGCAAGCGGCGCACGATCGTGCCGCCGAACGTGCTGGCCGAAGCCGATGTGCGGGTGGGGGGCGACCTCGAGGCCTACGAACCGGTCGGCTGCAGCCGCTGCAACCAGAGCGGCTACCGTGGCCGCGTCGGGATCTTCTCGGTGATGGCGCTGAGCGAGCGGATCAAGGAGATGGCGGTCGGCCACGCCTCGGAGGCCGAAATCGCGGCGGCGGCGCGCGAGGAGGGCATGCTCACGCTGCGCGAGGACGGCCTGCACAAGGTCCGCGGCGGGCTGACGAGCCTGGAAGAGGTCGTCCGTGTCACCGCCTAAAGGGATCGGCCCGGAAAGCCGATTTAGCTGAGCATGGCCGTCGATTTCGCAGAGGTGCTGCGCCGCATGGTCGAGTCGCGAGCCTCCGACGTACACATCACGCCGGGGGTGCCGCCGTGCATGCGCGACAAGGGCAAGATCGTGCCGATGGAGGGATTCGACGTGCTCGCCGGCCAGGAGACGCGCGAGATCGTCTACTCGATCCTCAACGACGACCAGCGCAAGCGCTTCGAGACCGCCAAACAGCTCGACTTCGCCTACGCGATCCCCGGCGTCGCCCGCTTCCGCGTCAACTGCTTCTTCCAGCGTGGCGCGGTCAGCGCCGCCTTCCGCCTGGTGCCGCAGGACATCCCCTCGCTCGACTCGCTGAAGGTGCCGCAGGTGCTGCGCGAGCTGTGCGACAAACCGCGCGGCTTCGTCCTCGTCACCGGGCCGACCGGCTCCGGCAAGAGCACGACCCTGGCGGCGATGATCGATGTGATCAACGAAGAGCGCCAGGATCACATCCTGACGATCGAGGACCCGATCGAGTTCCTGCACCAGCACAAACGCTCGATCGTCAACCAGCGCGAGGTCGGCTCCGATGCGCCCGACTTCGCGCTCGGCCTGCGCGCCGCCCTGCGCGAGGACCCCGACGTCATCCTGGTCGGCGAGATGCGCGACCTGGAGACGATCTCCACCGCGCTGACCGCGGCCGAGACCGGCCACCTCGTCTTCGCCACCCTGCACACCCAGTCGACCGCGCAGACGGTCGACCGGATCATCGACGTCTTCCCGCCCGAGCAGCAGGGCCAGGTGCGGACGCAGCTCTCGATCGCCCTGCAGGGGATCGTCACCCAGCAGCTGCTGCCGACCGCCGACGGGATGGGCCGCGTCGTCGCCACCGAGGTGTTGGTGCCGACGCCGGCGATCCGCAACCTGATCCGCGAGGGCAAGACGCACCAGATCTACGCCGCGGTGCAGACCTCCGGCGCGGTCGGCATGCAGACGATGGACGCCGACCTGGCGCGGCTCGTGCGCGACGGGTCGGTCACCCGGGCGCTGGCCGAACAGCGCGCCTCGGTGCCCGAGGAGCTCAAACGGCTGCTCGGCGGGGCGCCGGTCCCGACCGCCGCGATGCAGGGCAACGGAGGGGCGGGGCAGGTCGCGCCGGCGCCCGGCCCGCCCACCTACACGGGGGCCTAGCCGATGGCGGGCGCCAGCACCTTCGCCTTCCGCGCGATGGACGTCGCCGGGGCCGCGAGCGCCGGCGAGCTCGAGGCCGAGTCGAAGGCCGCGGTCACCGAGCAGCTGCGCCAGCGCGGCCTGATCGTCCTCGACGTCAGCGAGAAGAAGGCGCCGTTCAGGATCGAGCAGGTCTGGCAGACCTGGAAAGGCGTCGACATGCGCGAGCTGGCGATCTTCTCGCGCCAGTTCGCCACCCTGGTCGCCTCCGGCATGCCGATGCTGCGCACCCTGCACACGCTCGAGGAGCAGACGCAGGACGAACGGATCAAGGCGGCGATCGGCGGCGTGCGCGCCGACATCGAGGCCGGCTCGACGCTGAACCAGGCGATGGAGCGCCACCCGGAAGTCTTCGACCGCCTCTACCGGGCGATGGTCCGATCGGGCGAGGAATCCGGCCGGCTCGAGGACGCGCTCGACCGCGTCGCCTTCCAGGTGGAGAAAAGCGACGGCCTGCGTCGCCAGGTCAAATCGGCGCTGATGTATCCGGCGCTGATCTTCGGCTTCGCGATGGTCGTGCTGGTCGCCGTCGTCGCCTTCGTGATCCCGGTCTTCGTCGGCATCTTCGAACAGATCGCCGAAGAAAACCCGGGGGAAAAGGCGGAACTGCCGATCCCGACGCAGATCTGCGTCCTCGCGTCGGACGCGATCACCCAGTTCTGGTTCATCCTGATCCCGGCGATCGTCGCCTCCTTCGTGCTCTTCTTCCGCTGGAAGCGGACGAAGTCGGGCAAAGAGGTGTGGGACCGCTTCGTCCTGCGCCTGCCGGCGAAAATCGGCGACGTGATCCAGAAGGTCGCGCTGGCCCGCTGGTCGCGCACCTTCTCCGGCGCGGTCTCGGCCGGCGTGCCGATGCTGCAGGCGATCAAACTGACCGGCGAGACGGCGGGCAACATCGTGCTCGAGCAGGCGATGGACGACGTCTACGCCTCGGCCAAGCGCGGCGGCTCGCTCGCCGGCCCGATCGAGCGCAACCCGATCTTCCCGCCGATGGTCGGCCACATGGTCGCGGTCGGCGAGGAAACCGGCCAGCTCGAACACATGCTGACCAAAATCGCCGACTTCTACGAGACCGAGGTCGACGCCAAGGTCAAGGCCCTGACCTCGCTGATCGAGCCGCTGATGATCGTCTTCGTCGGCGGCGTAGTCGGCTTCATCGTAATCGCGATGTACCTGCCGATCTTCAGCCTCTACGACAAGATCCGCTGAGGTCGGGGCGCAGTCCTACGGTAGGCGTGATCTCTGCACAGCGGCACGAAATATACAACTTCCGTATATTTCGTTATAGATGCCCATAGAAGCCTCCGGCAACCCCTATACGCCCGACATGGGCGCTCGCCCGCCGTTCCTCGCCGGTAGGGACTTGGAGCTCGCCTACTTCGACGAGATCGTCCAGCAGCTCGGTGCCGGTGGCACGCAGAGACATCTGATCCTCACCGGTCTGCGCGGGGTGGGCAAGACCGTGCTGCTGAATGAGTTCGAGGCTACATGCGACCGCGAGAACTGGCCGGGGGAGGCGTTCGAGATAGCCGCCGGCGCGGACATCGGCCCGGTAGTGGCGCGATTGGCTCGCAAGGCGTTGCTTCAGATGAGTGCGACGCGACGCGCCGGCGATGCGGCTCGGCGAGCGCTCAGTGTCCTCAAAGCCTTTTCCGTGACCGTCGGCGACGCCACGTTCAGCCTCGATGTGGCTGCGCTGGAAGGAGTCGCGGATTCCGGTGACCTCGCCTCAGACATGCGCGATGTCATGGTGGAGGTCGGATTCGCCGCCCGGGCTCATGAGCTTGGCTTCGCCCTCATTCTCGACGAGATGCAGAACCTGGCCAAGGCTGATCTCGAGGCCCTGATCGTCGGCTTGCACAGGGCAAAGCAGAAGAACCTTCCTATTGCTCTCGTGGGCGCGGGACTTCCCTTGCTGCCGGCGCTGACCGGCAATGCTAAGAGCTACGCGGAGCGGGGTTTCGAGTTCCGTGAAATCGGCGCGCTCGGTCATGTCGCGGCGGCGGCTGCCTTGGAGGAGCCCGCCCGCCGTCAGGGCGTCGCTTGGCAAGGGGACGCCGTGGAGCGAGTCATCGAGCTGGCGGACGGGTATCCCTTCTTTCTCCAGGAGTACGGGCGCGTTGCCTGGAAGGTGCGTTGCGACACCGAGATAACCGCCGCTGACATCGCAGCTGCGGAGCCGATCGCTCGCGATTTCCTCGATGAAAACTTCTTCAGCCAACGAATCGGCAAGCTTCCGATCGGCGAGCAGCGCTACATGGCCGCAGTCGCCAAGCTCGGGGACGGGCCACAGGGCACCGCGGAAGTCGCTGAGGTTCTCCGTCGGCGACCGGAAGAGATCTCGGGCTGGCGTGACAGGCTGATACGGGCGGGTTTGCTCTATGCGCCGAGCCGAGGAAAGGTCGCCTTCACCGTCCCGATGTGCGCCGACTACATCCGTCGCGCGATGCCGGAGACCCGTTCGAGCGACGAATTGCTCGACGAGATGCGCGAAGACCGCGTGTAGCTGCTTGTAACCTTAAGTCGTAAGCTTACAAAGCTAAGCGGACTTTGAAAGGTTGACGGCGATGTCGGGGGACGAAGCGGGACCCGAATTCGGACGCTACATCGAACGCGTGTGGCAGCCCAATCCCGCGGGGCAGGGGCGCCGCGCACGCCGTGGCGGTCGCTACCGGGCCTTCGTGCCTGAGTCGATCGCCGAGCGCGGTTTCCCTCTGGGCGCCGGCGCGACCGCCGCGTTGAACCAGGCGACCAAGGCGCTCGAGCGTCTGCAGCACACGCCGACGCGGCTGGCCACGCTCGGCGCCGTGGCGCAGAACCTGCTGCGCTCGGAGAGCGTCGCCTCTTCGCGGATCGAGGATGTGCTGATCTCGCACTGCTTGACCCCGCCACGACTCGGCCGCCCAGCGCCTGATCGCCGCGCTCCCCGAGCAACCGGTCCTGAGCTCCGCTGACGCCCAGCACCTGACCGGCCGCTCCCGCGTCTCCGTGAACAAGGCCCTGGAGCAACTGGAGAACGCCGGCATCCTCCGCCGCCTCAACCAGCGCAAGTGGGGCCGCGTCTGGGAGTGCGACGAGCTGCTCGACCTTGTCGAAGACTTCGAGCGGACCGTCCGGGGCTGATCTTTTCGCCGCCGAGCCGGCCACATCATTTCACCGCCGGCCGAAGCCTCGACCCCTCCCGCGGAGGAACCGACCGCCCAACACGGTCGCAAGGCGTTTCGCCTACACGTGAGCAGGCCCCAGCTCGGCGATGTAGCGCCGGAAGAAGGGGTCGGTGATCCGCCAGCCGCGGCCCTCGCCCTTGGGCTCCACCAGGCCCGCCTCGCGGAGAGCCTCGACCGATCTGCTGACCTCGGCGTTGGCGCCGCGCTCGGTGTAGAGGGCTTCCTCCCGTGCGATTGCCCGGGCGACTCTCAACGCCCGGCGGCCGGTCGCCCTGCCTCGGAGCTTCCTGATCCGGTCGATCGTCTGCTCATGCTTGCCGCGGTCGCGCTGGCGCGCGGCCTGGAAGCCGGCCTCGACCAGGTTCGCGTCGATCTCACGCACCTCGGCGAAGATCGAGGCCAGGTGCGTCTGCTGGGCGATCAGCATGGTCGAGCGAGGGTGGAGCTCGCCGAGCTCGATCAGCCGCCGCATCGCTGCGTCGTCGATCATGCACTCGTCCTTGGAGAGGCGCTCCCGAATTCCGCTCTCCCAGGCAGCGGCGACGATCGGCGTCAGCTCGTAGAAGCCGCCGAAGTTGCTGAAGGGGCGGCGGTTCTCGCCGAAGATGTCCTTCATCAGGTGCTCGATCGAGCCGGCGAAGAGGAAGGAGACGCGTGTGGACCGCTGGAAGGCAGTGCGCATCTGCTGTTGCCGCGTCTGACCTTTGCCGTCCTCGAAGTCGAGGATGCTCTGGAACTCGTCGAGGAAGAGGACGACGCGTCTGTCGTCTCGTTGTGCGACTTCCTCGGGCAGGCGCAGCGCGTACTCCCAATAGCGCTCGGGATCTCGCCTGGCGAAGCCGGGCTCGAAGGCCATCTCGATGTCCTCGCCGAGCTCGCCGCTCAGAGTCGCCATCGCCCTCACCTGTGCGTTGCTCAGCGCCCGGCGCCCAGTCGAGCGCACCTCATGGAGCAGCCGCTTCAAGGCCGGCCGGTTGGCGATCGTCTGGGTGACGATCGCCTCGGCGAGGTCGGTCAGGTCGGTGGCCTCCCACAGGTCGACCGAAGCTGCGTAGAGGCCCCGTTTCCGTAGATGCTCGATCGCAGCGTCGCAAACCGTGGTCTTCCCCGTGCGCCGCGGAGAGGCGAGGACCAGATTGGTCGCCGCCTCGAGTGCCGCCGCGATCTCTTCGACATCCTGTCCGCGCCCGATCAGCTCATCGGGTGGAATCGGATCATCGGTCGGAAACAACTCGCCTGACGGAAGCCGCTGCATACGAAAGAATCCTAGCAGATTCTGCTACTAATACACTCATATTTTGTTACGCACGTTGGCGCGTTCGCTCTCCGTTTGCGCCGCGCGACGAGCTGGAAATGCTGTGTGACGCGCATTCTGTGGGTGCTGCCGTATATATATATTGCCGAAAAAACCCCAACTTTTAGGGATCAAGTGCGCTATATTGTGCCTGTCATGAATGATGCCTCGACGATTCACAGGACGACGATCGAGATCGAGGTTCCGGCGTTCGAAGGGGCGCGCGAGGTGCTCGGTACGAAGGGCTACAAGGAGACCGTCAATGAGGCGTTGCGCGTCGTCAGCCGTCGCGAGCAGCTCCGCCGTGGCGCCGAGCGGATTCGCTCTGGCGCGCTCAACCTGACCACGCCCGAGGAACTAGAAGAACTGCGCAGGCCGAGGTTCTAGCGTTGTCTCGCTATCTCGCTGACACATCGATCTGGGCATGGGCGCGGAAGACGAGCCGGCCCGATATCCGCGAGAAGCTTTCGGCTCGCTACGAGCAGGGGGAAATCGTCACGTGTGTCCCGGTCGTGTTGGAGACTATGCACCGGGCGGAGACCGCTGCCCAGTTCCGTGAGCACTTCGACCAGCTATTCGCACCGCTGGAGCGGCTTCGCTTGGAGAATACGAGCGTCGAGCGGGCGCTCGCGGTGCAGCGCGAGCTGGCGAGAGCATCCGACGGGAACCACCGCCGCGCACCCATCGACTTCCTGATCGCCGCTGCGGCCGAGGCCGCCGGCGACGAAGTCACGCTCTGGTGCTTCGACCGCGACCTCGAGGTGATCTGCGGTCACACCGGCCAGTCGTGCGAGCCGGAGCAGTCGACCGACCCAGGGCATTGAGCCGGTGCGGTACCTCCGCCTACGTGAAGCTGGTGCCGCCGCGCGACGCCCTCCACCTCGCCACGGCGCTCAGCAGCCGGCGTCGGGCGTCGGGGTCGCTTCGCCGCTGCACTCGACGTAGTACTGGGCGGTGTAGACGGGGGGGCCTTCTTCTTCTTTGAACGGGTCCTGCTCTTCGGGCAGATCGAATCCATCGTCCTGCTTGACGACGACGTTGTTTTCGAGGTGGATCGTTTTGCCGGCGATCATGCCGACGAAGACGGCGTTGTTCTGCAGCTCGATGTGGCTGTTGGGCGCGTAGAGGATGAGCTCGTTGTTGCCGCTGTTGTTTTTCCATTCGACCCTGGTTTCGATCGAGGTGGAGCCCTGCACGTAGAGGCCCGGGAGGGAGAATTTTTCTTCGTCCGGCTGGTAGCCGGTCGAGGTGATGTTGGCGTTGTTGGAGAGATAGATCTGCTTGACGCCGCTCGACATTTCGCAGTTCTCCGGCGTGTCGAAGAAGATCCGCACCAGCGAGTCTTTGGCCATGATCAGGTGCGAGTTGTTGCTGAGTTCGAGCTTGCAGATGAAGTAGTCGCCGCCGCCGAGCGTCAGCGTCGCGTTGTTGAAGGTCGAGATCGTGCGGGTTTCCGGGTTCCAGGGGATACTCGATTTCCATTTGCCGCTGTAGGTGTCTTCCTCGCAGCCTTCCGGGTTGTTTTCGGAGACGCAGTTGACGAGCCGGTAGTTGGAGTTGTTGGTGGCGATGTCGGAGGGCATGAAGCTGCTGACCGCGGGCAGATCGACGTTTTCTTCGGTTTCGGTGTAGCCGCTGCACTGGGTTCCGTTGTTGTGGAAGTCCGTCGACGGTTCGCCGACGCCGTGGCGGATGTTGCCGCAGACGTTGCCGTTGTTGTGTACCGAGACTTTTCCATTGGTGCCGACGCTGACCCGCACATCGGCGTTGTTCTCGATCTCGATGTCGTCGTCGCCGATCAGACCCTCGGGTCCTCCTTCGCCACCTCCGCCGCTCGAATTCGCGCCCCCGGATTGGGTGAAGGTGACCTCCACCCGGCGGGTTACGCCGCCCGTGATGCCGGTGGAGACCACGCAGAGGCCGGACGCTTCGCCGCAGGCGATGCCGGCTTCGCTCAGCTGGTAGCTGTATTCGCCGCCGCCGACCTCGCCGGTCACCGGCGAGCACCAGCCGTTGCCTTCCGGTCCGGAGCCGGACAGGCAGGCGCTTTCCGCCAGCTCCCCCGAGTCGCGCCCGAGCCGCAGCAGCGCCACGTTCGCGCCCGCGTCGGCGACCCCGATCGCGCTCTTCGAGTCGTTGTCGCGGTGTGAGCTGTGCTGCACGTTGACGGTCGAGGTGACCGCCGCACCGGCCAGCGCCAGCGCAGCGACGGTCGCGAGCATCGCCGTCGGCAGCGCTATCCCCTGCTCGCTGCGAAGCGACGGGAGCAGGCGGAGACGGATCGAGCGCGCGATGGTCACGCCGAATAGATCGGCCGCAGGCGCGGACGCTTGAGCCATGGACACGATCCGGGCAGGGAACCTGGACGCAATGACTACCCAACTCTTGAACACGAGACCGCAAAAACTCGGGGGAATCGCCGGATCCGAACACCCGAATGGATCGGGCAGGTTGACCTGTTATCGGCCTTCACAGGCGCGCCGAGGCCCCGAAACCTGAGTTTTGCTTTCGATGCATCACGAATTTCGGGGATTCAGGCGATCGGGGCCACTGCCGATCAGGTGACTGTGAATCTGCCAGTGCCTTGGTGCAAAAGGCAAACCCGCCGCGAGGCGGGGGCGCAAAGCCGTCGGGACTCCCACGCGGGAGTCAGCCGGGCTACCACCGGGGTCGACAGACACCACGTGGCTTCAACGCGACGGGGCTCTGGCGAAATCGACATGACCATAGGAGGTCACTGATGTTTCTCCAGAATCTCCGGGCCAAAGTAGGCGCCCGGCTCAACGGCGACGGGGAGGCCGGCTTCACGCTGATCGAGCTCCTCGTCGTGATGCTGATCCTCGGCATCCTCGCCGCGATCGCTCTGCCCGCCTTCTTCAACCAGAAGGAAAAGGCCGGCGACGCGAAGGCGAAGGAGTATG
>Ga0102953_1002063_pt1 | contig 12257 bp, 12 predicted proteins | sample SalPon2A_C_D2_MG_FD_78509 | JGI IMG/M metagenome (GOLD analysis project Ga0102953, IMG submission 78509) | Soil microbial communities from South San Francisco under conditions of wetland restoration - Salt Pond MetaG R2A_C_D2_MG | ecosystem: Environmental > Terrestrial > Soil > Wetlands | place... | reverse complement strand
TCGACACCTTTGTCGGGCATTCGAAGGCGCAATGCCTGGAAAAGGTCGAAGCGATGATCGGCCGGCCGCCGCCGGACGAACTCGAGCGTCGCTACCGCGAGGACATCAATCAGGCACTGGCCGGCTCGGTGCAGGCCATCGACGGCATCGAAACCGTGCTCGAGAAACTCTCGCTGCCTTATTGCGTCGCTTCCAGCGGCTCCCATGACAAGATGCGGCTGACGCTCGGCAAGACCGGTCTGATCGATTATTTCGACGGCAATATTTTCAGCACCAGCGAGGTGGAACGGGGCAAGCCGCACCCCGACATCTACCTGTACGCGGCGGCGCGCATGGGCGTGACCGACCCGGCCCGCTGCCTGGTGATCGAAGACAGCCCGCTCGGCGTGAGCGGCGCAATCGCCGCCGGCATGCGGGTATTCGGCTTCGCCGAGCTGATGCCCGAACCCAGACTCCGCAGGGCTGGTGCCCACGAGGTATTCAGCCGCATGGCGGACCTCCCCACCCTGATCTCCCATAATTTTTTGGCATAATTTTTGGTCAGATTAAAAACTCTGGCGATAGTAAATTTGGGTCAGAGTAAAATTTCATGGAAGTCGCATCGATCCTGCTCCGACCCAAATTCAAGGAAGTGGCGTAAGGTTTTGGTATCCGGTCGGTATTTGGGCTAGAATGCGCGCCCTTTTTCATTAATATGACGTGATGGATTTCAACAGGCGTTACGATGTCATCGTGGTCGGCGGCGGGCATGCAGGTACCGAGGCCGCGCTCGCGGCTGCGCGCATGGGCGCGGCGACGCTGTTGCTGACCCACAGTATCGAAACCCTCGGGCAAATGTCCTGCAATCCCGCCATCGGCGGCATCGGCAAGGGCCACCTGGTGCGCGAAATCGATGCACTGGGCGGTGAAATGGCGCTCGCCGCGGACAAGGCCGGTATCCAGTTCCGCATCCTCAACCGTCGCAAGGGGCCCGCGGTGCGCGCGACCCGCGCCCAGGCCGACCGCCAGCTTTACCGCATGGCGATTCGCGAAAAGCTCGAAAACCAGCCCGGGCTGACGATTTTCCAGCAGCCCGTGGTCGATCTGATCGAGGACGGCGGCGCGATCGACGGCGTGATCACGCAAATGGGCCTGTGCTTCCACGCACCCGCCGTGATCCTCACCGTCGGTACCTTTCTCGACGGCAAGATTCATATCGGCGATTCGAATTACGCCGGCGGCCGGGCCGGCGATCCGCCCGCCTCGGCGCTCGCCGAGCGCCTGCGTACGCGCCCGTTCCGGGTCGACCGCCTGAAGACCGGTACGCCCCCGCGCATCGACCGCAAGACCATCGATTTCGAACGTCTCGAGGAACAGCCCGGCGACGATCCCCTGCCGGTGTTTTCGACCATGGGCTCGGTAAACATGCATCCCGAGCAGGTCAGTTGCCACATCACGCACACCAATGCGCGCACCCACGACATCATTCGCGAAAGCCTGCACCGCTCGCCGCTGTACAGCGGCCAGATCGAGGGTGTCGGCCCGCGCTACTGCCCGTCGATCGAGGACAAGGTAGTACGTTTCGCCGACAAGACCTCGCATCAGGTGTTCGTCGAGCCTGAAGGCCTGAAGCTGGGCGAGGTTTATCCCAACGGAATTTCCACCAGCCTGCCCTTCGACGTGCAGCAGCGAGTGGTCAATAGCATGACCGGCTTCGAGCAGGCACAGATTACTCGTCCGGGCTACGCGATCGAGTACGATTATTTCGATCCCCGCGACCTGCGGGCCACGCTGGAGACGCGTTTTATCGAGGGCCTGTATTTCGCCGGGCAGATCAACGGCACCACCGGCTACGAGGAAGCCGCCGCCCAGGGGCTGCTGGCGGGCGCCAATGCCGCGGCCCGCATCCAGGGCAAGCCGGCGCTGGAGCTGAAGCGTTCCGAGGCCTATCTCGGCGTGTTGGTCGACGACCTGATTACCCGCGGCACCAGCGAACCCTACCGCATGTTCACGTCGCGCGCCGAGTATCGGCTGATGCTACGCGAGGACAATGCCGATCTGCGCCTGACCGAGCGCGGCCGCGCGCTGGGCCTGGTCGAGGACGAGCGCTGGCGGGCATTCGAAACCTACCGCGAACGCCTCGAACACCTCAACCGGGCATTGCACGACCAGTGGCTGCGCCCGCAAACGCCGGCCGCGGCTGCACTCGAAAACTGCCTGCAGGCGCCGCTGGCGCGCGAATTTCGTCTGACCGAGATCCTCAGGCGCCCGGAAGTCCGCATCGACGATCTGATGCCGTTGCTCGACGGCGAAGATTACCCGCCGGCGGTGCGCGAGCAGGCAGAGATCAATGCCAAGTACTCGGGCTACCTGGCGCGCCAGCAGCAGGAAATCGACAAGGCCAGCCGGCACGAGGAAACCAAGTTGCCGGCGACGCTCGACTACGCCGAGGTGCGCGGCCTGTCCGCGGAGGTCAGCCAGAAGCTGGACCGGCACCGCCCCGCGACCATAGGTCAGGCAAGCCGGATCTCGGGCGTGACCCCGGCCGCGATATCCCTGCTGCTGGTGCATTTGAAGCGACAGCAGTACCGGGAACAGAAGTCTGCCTGAATGAGCCTCGCCCTGGATCTCCGCTCGGGTGTCGAGTCGCTGGGACTCAGACTGCAGCAGTCGCAATACGACCAGTTGCTCGAGTACCTTGGGCTGCTGCAGAAGTGGAACAAGGTCTACAATCTCACCGCGATCGACGAGCCGGACAGGATGCTCTCCCATCACCTGCTCGACAGCCTCTCGCTGGCGCCCAGTCTCGAGGGTGCCAACAAACTGCTCGACGTCGGCAGCGGTGCCGGTCTGCCGGGCATTCCGCTGGCCATCGCCCTGCCCGAAACCCTGTGGGTCATGCTCGACAGCAATGCGCGCAAGACGCGTTTTATCCGCCAGGCGATCGCCCATTGCGGCCTCAGGAATGCGCAAGTTGTGCAGTCCCGGGTTCAGGACTATCATGCGCCGGACTCGCTGGATTTCATCGTCAGCCGAGCCTATGCGCCGCTGGCCGAGTTTTGCGACAGCGTCGCGCACCTGATCGGGCCGACCACCCGGCTGGTAACAATGAAAACCGGGCTCAAGCCGGAGGAAACGCGCCAGCTGGACGGCCGCCGATTCGCTTTCGAGGAGCACGACGTCAGCGTGCCCGGCATCGGTGAATCCCGCAGCCTGGTGACGATAAGAGCGATATGACCAAAACGATTACCATTGCCAACCAGAAAGGCGGGGTCGGGAAGACCACCACCGCGGTCAATCTCGCCGCCGCGCTGGCCGCGACCCGCCGTCGGGTACTGCTCGTCGACATGGACCCGCAGGGCAATGCGACCATGGGCAGCGGGGTCGACAAGAATGCGCTCCAACTGAGTGTCTGCGATGTATTGCTCGGCGACACTAGCGCGGCTCAGGCCCTGTTGCACGCCGCCGAGGCCGGCTACGATATCCTGCCGGCAAACGCCGACCTGACCGCCGCCGAGGTGCAGCTGGTCAACAAGATCGGCCGCGAGCGGCAATTGACCCTGGCTCTCGAGGGCCTGCGTGCCAACTACGACTACATCCTCGTCGATTGCCCGCCGTCGTTGAACATGCTGACCGTCAATGCGCTGGTCGCGGCTGACGGCGTCGTGATTCCGATGCAATGCGAGTATTATGCGCTCGAGGGCCTGAGCTCGCTGCTCGACACGATCGAGCAGATACGCATCAGCGTCAACCCGCAAATTCGCCTCGAGGGCCTGCTGCGCACCATGTACGATCCGCGCAACAATTTGTCGAACGACGTATCCAGCGAACTGGTGCAGCATTTCGGGGATCGGGTCTACCGTACGGTGATCCCGCGCAACGTAGCGCTCGCCGAAGCGCCGAGTTTCGGCCAGTCCATCCTCAAATACGAAAAGAATTCGCGCGGATCGATGGCCTATCTCGCGCTGGCCGGCGAAGTTTTGCGCCGCGACGCCAAGCAAAACCATTACGTTACTCAATAGGTATCATGAAAAAGAAGCGCCTGGGAAGGGGACTCGGCTCGTTGATCGGCAATCTCGACGACATCGCCGGTATCGACGAGTCGGCACAGGCCGACGGTCTGGTGGAAATCGATATCGACCGCATCCAGCGCGGCAAATACCAGCCGCGCACGGTTTTCGATCAGCAGGCACTGGAGGAGCTGGCCGATTCGATCCGCGCCCAGGGAGTCGTGCAGCCCATCGTGGTGCGTCCCGAGGGAGCGAATTTCGAGCTGGTAGCCGGCGAGCGCCGCTGGCGCGCGGCACAGCTCGCCGGACTGCAGCGGCTGCCGGCGGTGGTCCGAGATCTGGACGCCCGCTCGGCGGCGGCGATCGGGTTGATCGAAAATATCCAGCGCGAGGACCTGAATCCGCTCGAGGAAGCCCAGGCCTTTTTGCGCCTGATCGAGGAATTCGACCTTACCCATCAACAGGTGGCGGACTCGGTGGGGCGTTCACGCGCCGCGGTCAGCAACCTGTTGCGGCTGCTCGACCTGGCCGATCCGGTCAAGGAGCAGGTCAACAAGGGGCTGCTGAACATGGGCCACGCGCGAGCGCTGCTGTCGCTGATCCGTCACGATCAGGTCGAAATCGCCAGGCAGGTCGTGAACCGCGGCCTGTCGGTGCGCGAGACCGAGTTGCTGGTGAAAAAAACCCTTTCCGCCCAGTCCGCAAAAAAGAAATCCCCGGCCGCGCCGGTCGATCCCGACGTGCGCCGGCTGGAGAACGAACTCAGCGAAAAACTCGGCGCGGCGGTCAAAATCAAACCCGGCAAAAAGGGTTCAGGGCAGCTCGTCATCCACTTTCACAGCAGCGCCGAACTGGAAGGAATCCTCGAGCACCTGGCGTCCTGATTTTATCGTGCGGGTCATTGATTATTCGCCGTTGACTCCGTTATACTCTGCATCCGCTTTTGGGGCGGGGCCCCCAGAATTTGGCTGTGCCCCGAAAAAGCGATGAAAAACCAGATATTGAGGACGCTGGTTTTTCAATTCATACTGGGGGGGGTATACCTGACGGCCATAGGCCTCTGGAACCCGGCGGAGATTCCGTCAGCTCTGGTGGGGTGCGTGGCAAGCCTGGTACCAACGGCGTATTTTGGTATCAGGGTAGTGCGCGCCGCGGATAAAATAAACGATGCGGCGCAGTGGTTGGGTCATGCGTATCGTGCCGAGCTCGGGAAATGGGTGATAATGGGGACGATATTCGCGCTCGCTTTCGCCTCTGATTATCCCTGGGATCCTGTTGTTTTGTTTGCCGGATATAGCTTGATCCAGTTATCCGGCTGGGTTACACCGCTTGTGATGAAAGGTAACTGATCGAATATGGCTACCAGCTACGACAGCGCTGAAGAGTACATCAAGCACCATTTGACCAATCTAACCTTCGGCCAGAAGGCCGATGGTCATTGGGGCTTCGCGCATGATATCGACGAAATCTCGGAAATGGGTTTCTGGGCGATCAACGTCGATTCGATGCTGTTTTCCATCGGGCTCGGTCTGTTGTTCCTGTGGGCCTTTCGTCGCGCCGCCAGGAAGGCGACTACCGATGCGCCGACGGGATGGCAAAACTTCGTCGAATTGCTGATCGAGTTCGTCGACGACTCGGTGCGCGGCTCCTTTTCGGGCAAGAATCCCCTCGTCGCGCCGCTCGCCCTGACGATATTCGTCTGGGTATTTATGATGAATCTGATGGATTTGATCGCGGTAGACCTGCTGCCCTGGCTGGCGGCGCTGTCGGGCGTGCATTTTCTCAAGATCGTGCCGTCCACCGACCCGAATATCACCTTCGGCCTGTCGCTGACCGTGTTCTTGCTGGTGCTCTACTACAGTTTCAAGATCAAGGGCCCCGGCGGCTTTTTCGCCGAGCTCGCGTTCCATCCGTTTCCGAAGTTCATGATGCCGATCAACCTCGTACTCGAGGGGGTCACGCTGATCGCCAAGCCCGTTTCGCTGTCGCTGCGACTGTTCGGCAACATGTATGCGGGCGAAATGATCTTCATCCTGATCGCGCTGATGTACAGCGGCGGCGTCGCGATGGGCTTTTCGGGCGGAATTCTGCAGTTGGCCTGGGCTTTGTTTCACATCCTGATCATTACCCTGCAGGCATTCATATTCATGGTCCTGACCATCGTCTACCTGGATATGGCATCGCAGACGGCGGATCACTAATTTTTAATCACAACACACTCTATATAAGTTAGGAGATAATCATGGAATCAGCTTTGCTTTATATCGCCGCGGCTATGATGATGGGCCTGGGCGCGCTCGGTGCCGCGGTCGGTATCGGCGTACTCGGCGGTCGTTTTCTGGAAGGCGCGGCGCGCCAGCCGGAACTCATTCCGCTGCTGCGCACTCAGTTCTTCATAATGATGGGCCTCGTCGACGCGATTCCGATGATCGCGGTAGGCCTGGCCATGTACGTCATGTTCGCGGTCGCTTAAACCTCTGGAAATCACCGAAACGAGGACAGCAACATGAATTTCAATGCAACGCTAATCGGGCAAATGATCACTTTCGCGATCTTTGTCTGGATCTGCATGAAATACGTCTGGCCGCCGCTGATGAAGATCCTGGAAGAGCGCAATGCACGCATCTCCGACGGCCTGGCCGCCGCGGAACGTGGGCAAAAGGATCTCGAGGAAGCCAAGGCAAAGGTCAGCGACAGCCTGAACGACGCCAAGAGCCAGGCGCAGGAAATTATCAACCAGGCGCAGAAACGAGCCAACGAAATCGTCGACGAAGCCAAGGTTTCCGCGCGCGAGGAAGCCGACAAGATCAAGACTGCCGCGAGCGCCGATATCGACCAGCAGATCACCGCCGCGCGCGAGCAATTGCGCAAGGAAGTCGCCGATATCGCGGTATCCGGCGCCCGGCAGATTCTGAAACGCGAAATCGATGCCAAGGCGCACGCCAAGGTGCTCGACGAGCTGGTCGAGCAAATCTAGGGTGAATCATGGCTGATTTCGAAACCGCCGCCCGCCCCTACGCCAGGGCCGTATTCGAGCTGGCCTCGGAAGAGGACAAGCTGGATTTATGGCAGGACAGGCTCGAGGGCGCCGCCGCGATCTCGGCCGACGAGCAGATGCAGGCCATGTTCGAGCTGCCGTCGATGCTGGCCAGCGATCTCGCCAAGTTGTTCGTCTCCGTGGCCGAGGGCGCCGAAGTCGACATCGACGAAAATTTCAAAAACCTGGTTGCGCTGCTGGCCGAAAACGATCGCCTCGCTGCGCTGCCGGCGATTGCCGAGAACTACCAAACCCTCAAGCGTGAAGCCGAGGGCAAGATCGAGGTGCGCGTGCGCAGCGCGCGGGAATTGACTGCCAAGCAGCAGGAAAATATTGCCAGGAGCATGGCAAAGCGGCTCGGCAAGGAAGTCAGCATTACGACCGAAATCGATGAAAGCCTGATCGCCGGAGCGATAGTCACCGCGGGTGACCTGGTTATCGATGGTTCGGCCAGCGGGCGCATGGACAAACTCGCCCTGGCGCTCAGTAAATAACAGACATTTATGATTACGGGATAAAACGCGATGCAATTGAATCCGTCAGAAATTAGCGAACTCATCAAAGATCGCATCAAGAACTTCGAAAGTGGGGCCGAGGCCCGGACCGAGGGTACTATCGTCAGCCTGATGGACGGTATCGCGCGGATCCATGGTCTCGCCGACGCCATGTCGGGCGAAATGATCGAGTTTCCAGGCAACACTTTCGGCATGGCGCTCAACCTCGAGCGCGACTCGGTGGGTGCGGTAATCCTCGGCGACTACGAGCACATCACCGAAGGCGACAAGGTCAAGTGTACCGGGCGCATCCTCGAGGTGCCGGTGGGCGAGCAACTGCTCGGCCGCGTGGTCAATTCGCTCGGCGAGGCGATCGACGGCAAGGGTTCGATAGAGTCGAAGCAATTCGAGCCGATCGAAAAAGTCGCGCCCGGCGTTATCGCCCGGCAATCGGTATCGCAGCCGGTGCAGACCGGCCTCAAGTCAATCGACTCGATGGTACCGATCGGCCGCGGCCAGCGCGAGCTGATCATCGGCGACCGCCAGACCGGCAAGTCCGCGGTGGCGATCGACGCGATCATCAACCAGAAAGGCACCGGCGTTAAATGTATCTACGTCGGTATCGGCCAGAAAGCCTCGACCATCGCCAACGTGGTGCGCAAGCTCGAGGAATACGATGCGATGGAACACACCATCGTGGTCGCGGCCAACGCCTCCGACTCTGCGGCATTGCAATACATCGCACCCTACGCGGGCTGCACCATGGGCGAATACTTCCGCGACCGCGGCGAAGATGCGCTAATCGTCTACGACGACCTGACCAAGCAGGCCTGGGCTTATCGCCAGGTCTCGCTGCTGCTGCGCCGCCCGCCGGGCCGCGAAGCCTACCCGGGCGACGTTTTCTACCTGCACTCGCGTCTGCTGGAGCGCGCCGCGCGCATCAACGCCGACTATGTCGAAAAGATCACCGACGGCAAGGTCAAGGGCAAAACCGGTTCGCTGACTGCATTGCCGATCATCGAGACCCAGGGCGGCGACGTTTCGGCTTTCGTGCCGACCAACGTCATTTCGATTACCGACGGCCAGATCTTCCTCGAGTCGGACCTGTTCAACGCCGGTATCCGGCCCGCGATCAACGCCGGCCTGTCGGTATCGCGTGTCGGCGGCGCCGCGCAAACCCCGATCATCAAGAAGCTCGGCGGCGGCGTACGCCTGGCGCTCGCGCAGTACCGCGAACTGGCGGCTTTCTCGCAGTTCGCTTCAGACCTCGACGAGGCTACCCGCAAGCAGCTCGAGCGCGGTCAGCGTGTCACCGAGCTCATGAAACAACGCCAGTATTCGCCGATGTCGATCGCTGAAATGGGCGTTTCGCTGTACGCGGCCAACGAAGGTTTCCTCGACGACGTACCGGTCAACAAAATCGTCAGCTTCGAGGATGCGATGCTCGCACATATCCGTTCCAACAACCAGGATATGCTCGACAAGATCAACGAGGCCGGCGACTACAACGACGATATCGCCGCCGAGATCAAGAAAGCGATCGAAAACTTCAAGGCCAACGGCGTCTACTAGGAGTTTCTGCAATGGCTGGTGGCAAAGAAATCAAGTCCAAGATCGCGAGTGTCAAGAATACTCAGAAGATCACCGCGGCCATGGAGATGGTCGCGGCGAGCAAGATGCGCAAGGCCCAGGACCAGATGTTCGCGACGCGGCCCTACGCCGATCGCATCGCCGAGGTGGTCAGTCACGTGGCCAAATCGCACGCCGAGTATAAGCATCCGTTCCTGATCGAACGCGAGCACAAGCGCGCCGGCATCGTCGCGGTCTCCACCGACCGCGGATTGTGCGGTGGCCTCAACACCAACATGTTCAAGAAGGCGCTCAATCATATCGGTGAACTCGACGAGAAAGGTATCGAAATCGAGGTCGTGACCTTCGGTAACAAGGCGCTGTCCTTCTTCAAGCGTATCGGCGCCAAGGTCATCGCCGAAACCAGTCATATCGGCGACTCGCCCGAGATGGCGAAAATCATCGGCCCGGTACAGACCTTGCTGAAAAGATACGAGGAAGGTGAAATCGACGTCATCTACCTGGTCCACAACGAATTCGTCAACACCATGACCCAGCAGCCGAAACTCAAGCAGCTGGTGCCGGTCGTGCCGGCCGAGGACAAGGAACTCGACCATTACTGGGATTACATATACGAGCCCGGATCGAAGGAAGTTCTCGATTACGTGCTCGACCGATACATCGAATCGCTGGTTTACCAGGGCGTGGTCGAGAACGTGGCCTGCGAAATGGCCGCGCGCATGATCGCCATGAAGAGCGCCACCGACAATGCCGGCGAGATGATCGATGAATTGCAATTGATCTACAACCGCGAGCGCCAGGCCTCGATTACGCAGGAAATCAGCGAAATCGTCGGCGGCGCCGCGGCACTTAAATAATCGAGATCCAGAACGAGGTTTAACAGATGAGCTCAGGTAAAATCGTGGAAGTAATCGGCGCGGTCGTCGACGTGGAGTTTCCCAGGGACGCAGTCCCCAAGATCTACGACGCGCTGCTGATCTCCGAGGCCGAGGGCCTGACGCTGGAAGTGCAGCAGCAGCTCGGCGACGGCATCGTGCGCACCATCGCCATGGGTGCGGCCGAGGGCCTGCGCCGCGGTTACGAGGTTTCCAATACCGGCGAACCGATTACGGTGCCGGTCGGACAGAAAACCCTGGGCCGCATCATGGACGTGCTCGGCAACCCGATCGATGAAAAGGGTCCGATCGGCGAGGAATCGCGGATGCCGATCCATCGCACGCCGCCGACTTACGACGAGCAGGCGACGGCCACTGAAATTCTCGAAACCGGCATCAAGGTCATCGACCTGATCATGCCGATCGTCAAGGGCGGCAAGATCGGCCTGTTCGGCGGCGCCGGCGTGGGCAAGACGGTAACCCTGATGGAGTTGATCCGTAACATCGCGGTCGAGCACTCCGGCTTCTCGGTATTCGCGGGCGTCGGCGAGCGGACGCGCGAGGGTAACGACTTTTACCATGAAATGACCGATGGCGGCGTTATCGACAAGGTAGCGCTGGTTTACGGGCAGATGAACGAGCCGCCGGGCAACCGTCTGCGCGTGGCGCTGTCGGGCCTGACGATGGCCGAATTCTTCCGCGACGAGGGCCGCGACGTTCTCATGTTCGTCGATAACATTTATCGTTACACGCTGGCCGGCACCGAGGTATCGGCGCTGCTCGGACGCATGCCGTCCGCGGTAGGTTACCAGCCGACCCTGGCGCTCGAAATGGGCGTGCTGCAGGAACGCATCACCTCGACCAAGACCGGTTCGATCACTTCTTTCCAGGCGGTCTACGTACCGGCGGACGACTTGACCGACCCGTCGCCGGCGACCACCTTCGCGCACCTCGACGCGACCCTGGTATTGTCGCGCCAGGTCGCGGAACTCGGTATCTACCCGGCCGTCGACCCGCTCGACTCGACCTCGCGGATCCTCGATCCCAACGTGGTCGGCAACGAACACTACGACGTCGCCCGCGGCGTGCAGGGAACGCTGCAACGTTACAAGGAGCTTAAGGACATCATCGCCATCCTCGGTATGGACGAACTTTCCGAGGAAGACAAGCTGGTGGTCAGCCGGGCGCGCAAGATCCAGCGTTTCCTGTCGCAGCCGTTCTTCGTCGCCGAGGTATTCACCGGTTCGCCCGGCAAGTACGTCTCGGTCAAGGATACCATTTCGAGCTTCAAGCAAATTCTCGACGGCGAAATGGACCAGTACCCGGAGCAGGCGTTTTACATGGTCGGCGGCATCGAAGAAGTCGCCGAGAAAGCCAAAAACCTGTAGGCTGTCCCGATGAGCACAATCCAGGTTGAAATCGTCAGCGCCGAGGAATCGATCTTCTCGGGCGAGGCGCAGATGGTGTACGCGCCCGCGGTGATGGGCGAGGTCGGTATCGCGCCGCGCCATACGCCGTTGATTTCGCCGCTGAAACCCGGCGAGGTTCGCCTCGACATGGGCGACGGCAAGGAAGAGTTTTTCTTCGTTTCCGGCGGTATTCTCGAGGTGCAGCCGCACATGGTCACGGTGTTGTCCGATACCGCGATTCGCGCGCACGACCTCGACGAGGCCGCGGCGCTGGAGGCGCAAAAACGTGCCGAGGCAGCGCTCGCCGACCAGCGCTCGGATCTCGACATCGCCAAGGCCAAGGCGGAACTGGCCGCCGCCGCGGCACAGATAGCCGCGATCAAAAAACTCCGCAAGAGGTAGCAATACGAAAAAATGGGGCTTGCACCCCATTTTTTATGTTTCCCCCCTGTTAAATTCAGGCCAAATGAGAACAGGTACGGTCGATCAGCCAGTTCTGTTTTTACCCTGATTCATGATTTGCATTGGCGCTGCGGGAAGACTCGCATGACATGGTGGACTACAATTATTCGCTTAATCTCTTCTAGAATTCATCTATGCCACTGAGTATCGTCATCCTCGCCGCGGGCCAGGGAACGCGCATGAAATCATCGCGTCCCAAGGTGTTGCACGAGCTGGCGGGCAAGCCGCTGCTGCAGCATACCGTCGATGCCAGCCGCGCGCTCGACCCCGGACAGATTATCGTCGTTGTCGGCCACGCCGCCGCCGAGGTGCGTGCCGCCATGGACGGGCAGGATTTGCAGTTCGTCGAGCAGCGCGAGCAGCTCGGCACCGGTCACGCGCTGCAGCAATGCCAGGACGTC
>Ga0102953_1002061_pt1 | contig 12262 bp, 11 predicted proteins | sample SalPon2A_C_D2_MG_FD_78509 | JGI IMG/M metagenome (GOLD analysis project Ga0102953, IMG submission 78509) | Soil microbial communities from South San Francisco under conditions of wetland restoration - Salt Pond MetaG R2A_C_D2_MG | ecosystem: Environmental > Terrestrial > Soil > Wetlands | place... | reverse complement strand
TAGGGATCTTTACCGCATAGAAAGGCTCGGCGCACGCAGCGCGAGGCGACGTGGTAGTACGGGGTTGTATCTAACGAAACGAGCGCCTTCCTGGGCCGGGTCATCAGTCAATTCCTTTTGTCTGAGTTCGGGTAACCCTATACCCGGGCGGCAATTGGTGTCAACGACTGAGTGTGTGTCCTTCTACTTTTCACTAGTCCATTGCAGAATTGTTGAGGGGCAAGGTCTCTTTTCTCCGTCTTTTCAGTCCAGTGCTCCATCGGCATCGCCGTCGCGGTAGACAACGCCGCCGATGACGAGCCCCGGCAGCTGCGAGCTGCTGCCGTAATTCCAGACGATCCGATCGCCGCCGCTGTAGGTCGAATCCCAGTCGAAATACATGTTCGGCGAGCAGGCCGGGTCGGCGGCCCGCGTCGGGCATTGCATCTGCGCGGTGGCGCGGACGAGAACGCCGCTGCCCTCGGTGCCGGTCGCCGTATGTATGTTGCCGAAGGCGCCGGCCGGGACGGTGCTGCTCGACACGTAATTGCTGTTGTAGGTGGCAGTATCGCTCCAGCCGACGAAACCGCCTGTATTGCTCGTGCCGGTGACGTTGTTGACCGCGAAACTCTTGCCGACGTTGGTCTGCAGATTGGCGTCGCCGACGAGGCCGCCGACGAAGTTCACGCCGCTGACCGCCCCGGTGGCGAAGCTGTCCTGCACGTCGAGATTGTAGGAAATGCCGACCAGCCCGCCCATGTAGCTTCCGTCGACAGCGCCGGCAATGCTGCCGGTGGCGAAGCTGCGTTGAATGGTGACCGGGCCGTCCGCCGTGTTCGTATTGGCGCGGCCGACCAGGCCGCCGGAGAAATCACCGGTGACGTCGACATCGCCGGTGGCGTAGGAATTGCTGATGGTAACAGTGTTTCGCGCACGTCCCGCGAGGCCGCCTGTCTCGGTGACGCCGGTGACGTCGCCGGCGGCGAAATTGTTGTTCACGCTGACGTCGTCCGACACCGACCCCACGAAGCCGCCGGTAATGCCGCCGCCGGATACTTGGGCGTCCGCGCTATTGCTGTTGCAGGTTACGTCTGTGGTCAGTTCTCCTGCGAATCCGCCAACGGCGACGTTGCCGGTTACGCTCCCGCTCGCGGTGTTGTTGTCGAGTGTGACGCCGGTTATGACGGTGCCGACCAGCCCGCCGACGCCTGCGACGCCGGACACCGTGCCGTCGGCGCTGTTGTTGCTGAAGCTGACGTCGACGGCGGCGCGCCCGACCATCCCCCCGACAGCGTCGTTGCCGGCGACGATGCCGGCGGCGCCGTTGCCGCTGATGTCCACGTCGGTAGTGGCGAAACCGGCCAGCAAGCCGACATAATCGTGCCCGCTGACGCTGGCGAGCGCTCCGTCGAGCTGCAAACCCCTGATCTCCACGCGACCGCCGGTGCCGTCGACCTGGCCGAATAACCCGACGTAGTCGTCGGCTGCGCGATCGATATACAGGTTGGAGATGGCGTGGCCGTTGCCATCGAAACTCGCGCTGAACGGCGTACCCGGAGCGCCGACCGGCAGCCAGCCGGTCGCGCTGCCGGCGCCGTCGTAGTCGAAAAAGGCATCGCCGGCGTCCATCGCGCCGTTGCTGTCCGTGTCGAAGTCGAGGTCGGCCACGAGTTCGTAGCCGTTGCAGCCGCCGACCGGGCAGCCGTTGGCGTCGGCGTTGCCGAGGTTGTCCTTCAGCGACGTGCCGGCGAGGTCGTTGCGCATCCAGTCGAGCTGTTGCAGGTTTTTGATCTCGATCAGGCCGTTGTTATCGTCGTCGACGTCCATGCGGTCGGCGAATCCGTCACCGTCTGAATCGGTGTCCATGTCGGTGGCGTTGTCGTCGCTGCTGCCGCTGTGGCCGCAGCCCGCGACAAGCACGGCCGTGAAATACAGGGCGAGTAGCCAGGAAAGCCGGTTTCCGCGCGGCATGATCATCCTCCTCGGGTCGTGTCTCCGAATTTCGCTCCTATTGCGAAAACAATATACCCATCGGCGGTGGCTCGCAAATGCAATGCAAGATAGAAGGGGTCGGAATTAAAGGGAATTAAAGGGGTCGGTGACAAACGATTCTCATTTACATTTTGCGAATGACTATCATTTGTCACCGACCCCTTTATCGAGTTTACTCACTCAAATCAAAATACTTTCTGCTGTCCCGCTCTCCTGAGTATGTACACTGTCAATGGAACTCGATCGGGTCCGCGTACCGTGTAGGCCGCCGTCCGCAGGCCGGCGAAGCGATCGCCGTCCATGGCGATCTGCGTGCGGTTCGTGCCCGCGAGACACGCGGGGTGCGCTTCACGCGGCGATGGCCGGAAGCGCGCCGATCTCGTCCAACAACCGCATTTCATTGATGTGCAGCCAGGTCTCCGCAATAAGGCCGTCCTCCATGCGGTACAGGACCATCCCGTCGAAGGTGACCCGGCGCCCGTCGGCCTCGACGCCGGCGAAGTCACCGACGAACGTTGCTTCGATTTCCCAGCGTGCACAGACAAACCGTTCGTCGGCGACCAGCGCGTGCACCGTCCAGTCCATGTCGTCGAAGTGCCGCCTGAAGAACCGGAAGAAATCCTTGTAACTTTCGTGGTCCACGATCGGTTGGCCGGGGAACCCGTGGCAAGTGATGTTCGGTCCAACCGTGTCGTCGATGACGTCGACATCTTCGATATGCTTCGAATGCGTCCCCGAGAGGAAACGCTCCACGGTGCGACGGTTGCGATCGATGGTATTTTGGTCGTAATTCATTTCGATTACCTCAAGTTAATTAATAAAATTTCATAAAACACTAGTGTTTTATGAAATATAACGGGATCCCGCCCTCTTGTCAACACTTCAATAAACAAGTATGTTTACCGAATGAAAAAGAAACGATCCTACCGGATGCGCAAGCGGGCCCGGTCCCAGGAGGAGACCCGCCAGCGTATCGTGGAGGCGACCATGCAGCTGCACGAGGAGTTGGGGCCCCGTGCGACGACCATCAGCGCCATCGCCGAGCGCGCGGGGGTGCAGCGGCTCACCGTCTATCGCCATTTCCCCGACGAGTCAGCAGTATTCCGGGCTTGCACCAGTCATTGGCTGGACCTCAACCCGCCGCCGGATCCGCAATTGTGGGAATCGATCGCCGACCCCTGGAATCGATTAAGTGCAGCCTTATCGGCGTTCTACGATTACTACACGGCAACCCAGGGGATGTGGGCCGCCTCGTATCGCGATGTGGACGCCGTCGAAGCGCTGCAGAAACCCATGGCCGAATTCGCAAGCTTCGTCACGGGGATCGCGGGCGACCTGGCCGGGTCTCTCCGGCCCGGGGCGAGAAAGGCATCTTCGGCCGCGGTAACGGTCAGGCACGCGCTCGCATTCTCGACCTGGAAGAACCTACAGGCACTTGGCCTGAAGAATTCGAAGAAAGTCGAGCTCGTAACGACCTGGTTATCCGGAGAAGCCCAGAAATTGCAAAACTGACGACTCCAAACATAAAAGGGGTCGGTGACAAATGATTCTCATTTTCATCTTGCGAATGATTTTCATTTGTCACCGACCCCTTTATTCTTTATTGCTTTCCGGGATTTCGTATCGGTCCGGGTTGAGCCATGTCAAATCGGTACTGCGGCTTTGCGATATAGTTGATTCAAAAGCGATAATCGATCCGGAGAAATATCATGTTCAAGAAAATGCTTTGCCCGATCGATGGATCGGATCAGGCCGAAAAGGCGCTCGAAGTCGCGATCGATATCGCGAAAATGTACGCTGCCGAAATGATCATCATGCACGTACCGCACCGTGCCGAAAACATCGAGGCCCTGGAACGATTTGCGGAGGTGGAAGGCTTGGCCAGTAAGGTCAACCTGGAACTGGACCGCTTGCGGGCGTTGGACTACAGGGTCGGCGTGATGAACGAATCGGACTTCGAGAAATCCGGTGTATCGCCGCGGTTGCTGATCGAGGTCGGCCAGCATATCGTCGACGAGGCCTGTACTCATGCCCGTAAACGCGGCGTGAATAAAGTCGATGTCCATCTCGAAGACGGCAAACCGGCCGATTGTATTCTGCGAGTCATCGACGAGAAGTCGATCGATTGCGTGGTTATCGGATCGAGAGGTCTCGGCCGGATTGAAGGCCTGTTTCTCGGCAGCGTGTCGCACAAGGTGGTCAATCACGCACTCTGTACCTGTATCGTGGTCAAGTAACCGCCTCGCCCCGGCGGCTGGCCGCAGCTTCGTGTGGGTGCATCAAAGACGCCAGTGTCGTTTGATTTCGATCCGGCTAGTCATCTTTCTTATCATAAAAGCATAAAAGGGGTCGGTGACAAACGATTCTCATTTACATCTTGCGAATGATTTTCATTTGTCACCGCTCCCTTTATTCGCTGTCGAATGGTTGCGTCTCTCTGCCGACTTACATCCGTTTATGCTATTGGGCAATGCCGGGGCAGCGGTACTGGTGGTGCTAGGATGGCGACGGCGGTTGGGCAAGTGCCAGGTTAGCAACCCAATGTGGCGAATTAAGCGCCGGATTATTTGAAACGGGCAACACTATGCATGAACGCGATGTGATTCCTTTTTTTCTCATGACCTTTGTCATTGCCTGGGGCATCCTTGGGCTCTATATTCTTGTACCGGCTGCCATGGGGGATGTGTTTGGTAATCTCACCGGCTCGCATCCGCTTTTTTATCTCGCGGTGTACGCACCGGCGATCTCGGCGGTGATTATGATTATCTATCGCCAGGGTCTTACCGGCGTGGGACGTTTTCTCTCACGTCTCTTATTGTGGCGAACCACATACTCCTGGTACCTGTTACTGCTGGTCGGCATGCCGCTGGTGTTTTATCTGTCGGCGCTATTGAAGGACGACGCCTATATCGATGGATTGTTTCCTTTTGCCTCGATCCAGGCCTATGGCTTGGTGTTGTTGCTGATGGCCATAAAAGGGCCGGTCGAGGAAATCGGCTGGCGGGGTTTTGCGCTGCCGTTGTTACAACGACGCATGGCCCCCCTCTATGCCGCGCTGCTATTGGGGGTTATCTGGGCCTTCTGGCATTTGCCGGCTTTTCTGCTCGGCGGCACACCGCAAAGTGCCTGGTCAATTACACCCTTTTTTATCGGCACTATCGCCCTGAGTGTGATCGTCACGCCGTTGTTTAATCGGTCGGGCGGCAGCATTTTGCTGGCAGGCATTTTTCACCTACAGGCGATTAATCCTCTTTGGCCAGATGCGCAGCCTTACGATACCTGGTTTTTTGTAGGCCTGGCGATTGTAATTGTCTGGTTGAATCGTCGCACTATGTTGTCGCGGGACGGCGCCGTCATCGAGGTGGTGCCGCAGTGAGGATTGTGCTCTGGCTGTGGTGTCTCCTGGCCGTATCGGCTTGTACTCTCAGTCCGCCACAGGAACAGGCCCTTCGTATCCAAACAACCGTGGAACAGGTGCGGGCAGAGTTTGGCCTCCCTGGCATGACCGCCGCTTATCATAAAAGGGGTCGGTGACAAACGATTCTCATTTACATCTTGCGAATTATTATCATTTGTCACCGACCCCTTTAATTTGGTCCAGAATCAAGTTAACTGCTGTCTTGTTTGTACTTATCCTTTACCGCGGGTGCGCGTCTTTCCCGGCTGCAGTGTTTCCAGGTTGGCGATCATCATGTCGGCCACGTTCTTGCGGGTTGCGGACTCAATCCCTTCCAGTTCGGGACTCGAAATGACGTCCGTCACCACGGGACCGCGCCTCGAACGCACAATATCGACACCGGCCACGTTCAAGCCGATGATGCGCGCGGCCCGGGTCGCGATGGAACGCTCTTGCGGCGTAATCCGGGCCAGGCTGGGTTTGCCGCCGAGATGCAAGTCGGTTCGAAACTCGCCCCTGGGGGCCTGGCGCTCGATGGCGGCGGCGACCTTGCCGCCGATCACGATACAGCGCAGGTCGGATCCCCCGGCCTCCGGCATGTATTCCTGGATCAGGATATCGGTTTTGACATCCATGAATCCCTCGATCACGCTTTCGGCCGCCTTTTGCGTTTCGGCGAGCACCACGCCGACATGCCGGGCTCCCTCCAGTAACTTGATTACCAGCGGCGCGCCGCCGACCATCTTGATGACGTCGCGAATTTCGTCGGGCCGGTTGGCGTAACCGGTCCTCGGTATGCCCATCCCCCGGCGGGCCAGTAACTGCATCAGCCGCAACTTGTCCCGCGCGCGGGTGATCGCGACGGATTCGTTCAGCGGAGCGACGCCCATCATCTCGAACTGACGCAGCACGGCGGTGCCGTAACCGGTCACCGAGGCGCCGATACGCGGAATGACGGCACCGAATCCCTCCAGGCGTTCGCCCCGGTAGTGAATCGTGGGACGATGCGAGGCGATTTTCATATAGGCCCGCAAGACGTCCAGGACCACGATTTCGTGGCCGCGATTTTCGGCGGCCTCGATGAGCCTTTCGGTCGAATACAGCTTCCGGTTTTGAGAGAGCAGCGCTATTTTCATCGATCTGTTCAGCGGCAATCCCTGTCAATTCCGGCGCCCGTATTCCTGGTAAACGAGCGCGCCGGGTCAACCGGTTGAATGGCTAGCGGAATGATGTCCACGGTTTCGAGCAAGATATTCGAATATGATGGCGTCACCTTGACGCAGGACAATTAACCCGGGGAGGGCAAATCAGAAAACTCCGGGACAGTACACCATGATGCAAACTCGTCGCCGGGATCGCTTTCGATTCAATTACCTATACTGTCACCCGATCTCCCATAAAAGGGGTCGGTGACAAACGATTCTCATTTACATCTTGCGAATGATTATCATTTGTCACCGACCCCTTTAATTTTTAATTACCGACCCCTCTAATTATGCGGCGGCGCTAACACCAGGCCATACGCGCGATTTTCGGTCGGCGTAGCGCCACCATCGCCAGGCAGGCGAGGCCGACGACGGCTTCGAGCACCGCTGCCTGGACCAGGCCCTCGGCAGGGGCGCCGTCGAGCAGCATGCTCGCGAAACGCGAACCGGCATAGGACAGGTAGATCATCGCCGCGAGCGCCAGGGCCGCATCCGTCAGCCCGGCGACGAATATCGCCGCCATCATGAACAGGCCGGCGACGAGCAGAAATCCGGCCGGTGCCTTGAGCTCGTTCAGCAGGCTCGTATTCGAACCCGGCTGGATATTGTTGGCGGCGTAAAATTCGCCGGGGGATACCAGGATGGCCACCGCGACGAGCACCAGCAGCGCACCCGCGATGAGCAGTACCAATGCACGGGATTTTGTAAACAGGGTTTTCATATCGGCTCTCCGCTGTTAACGATTCGGGGTCGGTATCGATTCGCTGCGTGCACTTCAGGCTTGTTGGCGCAGGCCGGATCGTTCCCAGGCGCCCGTGGCCAGGGTCTTTTCGACATAATCGGCAAAATCCGTCGCTGGTCGGCCGAGCGCTTCCTCGACGTCCTGGGCCGGCTTTGAATTACGGCCGTCGAAGACCTCGGTGAAGAGGTGTCGCAGCAGCCAGGTCATCTCTTCGGGTGCGCCCTGGTCTCGCATTGCGCTAATGTAATCGTCGACTGGAACCGGCGTGAAACTGACCGGGTAACCGACCGCCCGCGATATTTCCGCGGCACATTGCGCAAACGACAGCGCGCGCGGACCGGTCACCTCGAACAGGCGGTTGCGCAGTTCGGGACGAGTCAGTGCCGCTACGGCGACCTCGGCGATGTCGTCGATATCGATGAAGGGCTCGACGGTGTCGTCGGCGGGCAGCACCAACTCGCCCTCGAGAACCCCTTCGAGCATGAAGCTTTCGCTGAAGTTCTGCATGAACCAGCTGGCGCGGACGACGTTCCAGTAGAGCCCGCTGGCCTCGAGTACCGCCTCGGCGCGTTCGGCGCCTTGCTCGCCGCGCCCGGACAGCAGCACCATGTGCCGCAGGCCGACTTCGCGCGCCAGGACGGTAAACTCGCGGATAGTCTGCTCGGCGCTCGGAATTGCGAGGTCGGGGTAAAAAGTGACGTAGGCCGACTCGATCCCTTGCAGCGCCGCACGCCAGGTCGACGGGTCCTGCCAGTCGAAGGCGGGCGAGGTCGACCGCGACACGCCGCGCGTGGCGTAACCGAGGGCTTGCAGCCGGCGCTCGACGCGCTGGCCGGTCTTGGCATGTTTGCCGACGATCAATACGGGTGAATTTTGCATGACTTGCTCCTGTTTCGATTGACAGGCCACAAGATAAAGGGGACGCCGAAAGAAAGATTGACGGGTCAGGACAATTTTTTGACCCGCCGCGCCAGGCGGCGGTGGCAGCCTTTCAGGAGCGCGCGCCGATGCGATACGCGCGCGGCGTCTGCCCCTGCCAGCGTTTGAAGGCACGGGTGAACGCGCTCTGTTCCGAGAAGCCGGTCATGAAAGCGATCTCGGCGAGCGCGTAATCCGTCTGTTGCAGCAGGCTTTCGGCGAGCCGGCGCCGGGTCTCTTCGACCAGCGCCTGGTAAGAAACCCCTTCTTCCGCGAGCCGCCGCTGCAGGGTCCGCGCGCTCATGCCGAGCGAGGTCGCGATATCCGATATCAGCGGCACGCCCTCGCTCAGCGACCGGGAAACCTGGTCGCGTAGCCGCATGTCCAGCGAGTCGTCCCGCTGTGCCTTGTCGAGCTCGGTCTCGAGATGGGTCTCGAAGAATTTCGAGATGCTCGCATCGCCGAGCCGGTTCGGAGTTTGCAGGCTTGTCTGCGAGACCCACAGGGCGTCCATGTCCGCGCCGAAATGTACCGGGCAACCGAAATAGCGTTCGTGATCGGCCATCGAGCGGGGCGGCGGGTGTCTGAAATAAACCGCGACGGGATCGAATCCTTTTGTCGCCACCTCGCGGCTGATCGAGACGATGCTGGCAATCGTGGCTTCGTTGGACAGGCGCATGCCGAGATGGCGCTCGCCGGAACGATGCAGGTGCATGAGCGCGCCCCGGTCAGTGGTTTCGACTTCGTAGCGGGCGACGCTCGTCAGTACGCGGGCATAGCGTTCGGCGCGATCATAGGAACCGCGCAGGTTGGCAGCGGATTTCCAGGCCAGCCCGAAGACGCCGTAATCGTCACAGCGCATCGATGCCCCCGCGCGCAGCGGGAGCGTCGTGCCGCTCGGGTCGAGCGAGGCCAGTCGCGCAAGGAAATCGTAGTAGACGGTATCCTCTACCATGCAGCCGGGATCGACCGGGCTCTCCGGGTCGATTCCTATGGAGCGGAGCACGGCGTGCCGGTCGATGCTGTCGTCGACTATGCCGATCACCTTCCAGATGAACAGGGAAGTTATTTGACCCATTGATAAAAAAATTTGCGATATCGGGGACAGTATACCCAATTCGATTCTGTCGCCTGGCGAACCCTGGGCCTAAATGAGTATACTGTCCCCACAAATTTCCCGGAATTCAGCCGGATCAATCGCTGTCGCCGGCAAGGCCGTGGACGATTCCGGACAATTCCGCTTCCACCCCGTCCCAGTCACCCTGCCGGCGCTGGCGCAGCAGGCGCAGCGCGGGGTACCAGGGGACCGTCGGTCGACCCGACAGCCAGCGCCAATCGTGCACGGTAGACAGCAGCAGCGTCGCCGGCACGCCGAGACTGCCGGCGAGGTGGGCGATGGCATTGTCGATCGTGACGACGTGATCGAGACCCGAGATCAGCGCCGCGAGACCGTCGATGTCATCGTGAAGGTCGATGGCGTCGACCTGGTGCAGCATACCCTTGTCGCGCAGCGCGGCCGGCGGCGACAGGACCCGGTGCGCGTTGCTCTGCAGATCGACCAGTTCGATGCGGCCCTCGAATTCGGCAAAGACGTTCCACAAGCGTTCCGGCGGCATGCGGTGCTCCGCGTTCGAGCCGCTGGTGTGATACGACAGTCCGATCCGGAGCGACGCCGGGCCCGGTACCTCGATCGCGGCCGCCCGGTCAGCGTCCACGACCAGGGGAGTCGCTCCGGCGAGCCGGTTGTCGAGACCTGGATTCGTGTAGCGGACGAGATCACCGGCCGCGCACTGATACGCCGGGCCCCGCGCGGCGCCTGTGCGCAGGTTGCGGCCGCGGTCGATAAATTCAATTTGCGGGTAGGTGCGCGCGAGCAGAGGCCGCAGGCGCGGATCGCACTCGTAGCGGATATACTCGCTATGCGGCTGCAACGCCGGGATATGGGTCGCGAACAGCAATTCGTCGCCGATTCCCTGCTCGGCCCAGACCAGCAGGCCGTCGTCGGCCCCGGCGCCCGGTTTCCAGGCGGGCAGGCCGGTCTCGCGGTAGTCGATGTCGAGTGCCTCGAAGCGCTCGGCGAAGTATTCCCATCCGCGCTCGAAATCGCCGCCCAGCAGGCGGCACTGCCCGAGGAACCAGCGCGCTTTGGCTCCCTTGCCGGAATCGTCGACGAGTTGCTCGAACCCGCGCGCCGCCCGGTCGAATTCGCCCGCGTTCTTGAGCAGCATGGCGTAGTTGAACAGGGCCCCGGCGTCGGCGGGCGCGATCGCAAGCAAATCCTCGAGCAAGGCACGCGCGTGGTCGAACTCGCCGGTTTCGATGCAGACGTTGGCCAGGTTGTAGAGATACTGCGGATGGCGTGCGCCGCGCGCGGCGTGGGCGTCGAGCAAGTCACGGGCCTCGGCGGTGCGGCCCGTCTCGTGCAGCAGCGCGGCCAGGTTGATCGCGGCCTCGAGGTTCTCCGGCTGCAATTCGAGCGCGGCTTCGAACCGGCTCGCCGCCGCGGCACGCTTTCCCGCGTGCTTGTAGGCGAGCCCGAGGTTGCCGAGGTATTCCGCGGTTCGCTTGCTTGCGACCGCGCGCTCGAGGTAATCGGCCGCCTCGGCGTAGCGCTTGCCCTGCAGCTCGAGTACGCCGAGCAGGTTGAGCGCATCGGCATTGTCCGGTTCGGCGGCGAGCACCCGCAGGTAGCCTGTCCGTGCATCGTCGAGCGCTCCACTCCGGTGCAGCCTGACGGCCTCGGAGAGTATTTCCCGCGCGCTCGACACGGTTCCGTCCCGTACGGCTGCGGTCAGAAGGTGGTGAAGATCCCGATACTCAGCGCGTCGCGGGAAATGTCGTCGAACTCGGCGAGAACCCCGGTCACATTGCCGACCAGGCTGACGTTGTCGTCGTAATCCGTACGCGACAACTCGGCGCGGATGGCGAACCGGTCGGAGAGGAAATAATCGAAGCCGATCGCGTACTGCAGATCGGTAAAGGTCTTGTCCTTGCTGTCGACCTCGACGCTGGATGCGCTCAGGGTCTTGAAATCGAACTCGGTCTGGATGTAGCCGATCCGTCCGTACAGGCGCGCATTCTCGAGCAGATCGATCCCGCCGATGATGGACAGGCTGAGGCTGCGGTTGTCCTGTATCTGGCCGCGCTGGCCCGGGCCGGGCGAGGGAAACGTCGAAAAATTGATGGTCTCTTCTGCCTGTCCGTTCTCCAATGCGGCCTCGACTCCGTAAAAGCCCGGGCCGGCCCGCGTGATCGCGCCGCCGAAAAGCCGGAGCCCGTCCGCGGTATCGTCGCCGGAGTTGCCGGAAGACGGCGTCGTCGGCACGAAATCGAGGCTCGCTTCCAGCGTCGTTTGCTGCAGTGCGGCGCCGCCGTAATAGGTCAGGTCGAGGGCGTGCGCCGGCGAGCCCATCGCCAGGCTGGTTGCTACGAAAAGCGCTTTCTTCTGCATGACTGTGGCCCCGTGACGAATCTTTCGTGGCCGAAACTATGACACATTTTCGCCCACGATCCTAACCGCATCGCCGCGGTCGCGAGGCAGGCGAGGCCGACGACCGCTTCGAGCACCGTCGCCTGGACCAGGCTCTCGGCGGGGGACGCCGTCGAACAGCATGCTCGCGAAACGCGCACCGGCATAGGACAGGCAGATCATCGACGCAAGCACCAGGGCCGCATTCGTCGGCCCGGCGGCGAATATTGCCGCAATCATGAATATACCGGCGACGAGCACCAGGCTTGCAATCCGGGGTCGGACCACGACGACTAATTGATCTATGGAAGCAAAGAAAGCAAAAGCTGGCGATATTTCGCCTTAAACCGTGCTTTTTTCTATCAAAAAGGCCTTTTTTGCAATTTCGTACGAATCGGAATCAGGCTTTTTTTGAATCTGGAGTCTTCCGGTGGGATTCAGATTTTCTACCTACAAAATCAATTGTAATACCCGTCATTACAAGATCCCCGCTTTCGCGGGGATGACGTCTGTGAGCGGGGATGAGGTTTGGGAGGGGGGATGAGGTTTGGGAGGGGGGG
>Ga0102953_1002060_pt1 | contig 12265 bp, 5 predicted proteins | sample SalPon2A_C_D2_MG_FD_78509 | JGI IMG/M metagenome (GOLD analysis project Ga0102953, IMG submission 78509) | Soil microbial communities from South San Francisco under conditions of wetland restoration - Salt Pond MetaG R2A_C_D2_MG | ecosystem: Environmental > Terrestrial > Soil > Wetlands | place... | reverse complement strand
TGTCGGGGCAAACCTTGTTCATTTGGTGCAGGATACCGCTTTCAGTGGCCACGATGAATTTTTTAGACGGGCTCTCCTGAACATGATTTAACAAAGAAGCAGTGGAGCCAATATGTTGAGCCAACAAAAGTACCGGCTTTTCACATTCAGGGTGGGCGATAAATTCAGCATCCGGATGGGTGTCCATCAGTTCGATGATTTTCTCCAATGAGTATTTTTCGTGCACCATGCAGGCTCCGTCCCAAAGAACCATGTTGCGTCCGGTGATGCTGTTGATGTAATTACCCAGGTTTTTGTCCGGAGCAAAAATCAGCTTGGCATCTTTGGGGTAGCTTTCCACAATTTGTTTGGCGTTGGATGAGGTACAAACAACGTCTGTCATTGTTTTTAGGTCGGCTGTGCAATTGATGTACGAAATGACTTCGTGGTCGGGATATTGTTTTTTAAACTCGGCAAATTTGTCGGCAGGAGCAGATTCGGCCAACGAACAACCTGCTTTCAGGTCGGGCAAAATCACTTTCTTGGAAGGATTGATAATCTTAGCAGTTTCCGCCATGAAATGAACTCCCACGAACACAATGACGTCTGCGTCGGTTTCTGCAGCTTTTCTCGCCAATTGCAACGAATCACCCACAAAATCAGCGATGTCCTGTAATTCACCTTCTACATAATAGTGGCTTAAAATGACCGCATTTTTCTCTTTTCTCAGGCGATTGATTTCTTCAACCAACTGCAATTTCGGATCTATTTGTTCGTCGATAAACCCTTTCTCTTCCAGCATTTCCTGTACCAATAACTTTTCCATCTAAAATTCTCCTTTCTCTGGAATGAATACGCTTTTATTGGTTTATTTTTTGGTATAAGGCTGCAAAATTACGAATTCCTATAAAAAAACACTTAAGAATCCTGAAATGTTTTGAGAATGAAACCTTACCGTAAGATTGAAAATACCAATCCCGATAGCTATCAGAACAAATTCCAAATTCACTCATCAAACTCCAAAAAAAAGCCCTGGCAATAAATCAGCTGGCCAGGGACTTTTTTTGATTCGTTATGTCGTACTAATTGAGTTTTTCTTTTGCGAGTTTGACGGGATCATCACCTGAACTGATTGGCTTCATCCGGAATGAATAGTCGTAACTTTTCTTGGTCAACCGGTACTCGCCGTGTGTCCATGCACCCCAGCTGGTATCGCCGCCAACACCCATTTGTTTGTAGTCAACATTTACTGAAGTCAGATCGCGCGGCTTCACGTCGTTGGTGTGGCGATTGACGAGCTTATTGACTCCTCTTTCAGTGCTTCTGCCCGGTCGTGGAACTGATTCAAAGTCTTCCATGATGTTGTGATGGGCACTCACTGAAAGCAGTGGTTCACCAACAAACAGCAAGCCTTTGCCCACGTTGTCTGTGATGGTCATCCAACGAACGTCGGTTTTATTGCCGTTTTCCTGCGGGCGAATGTAGGCCCAGCCTTCATCGGCAACAGCTCCTGAATACAGACCGACAAATGCACCGGTTTTACGGTCCCAATAAGATTCTTGTGGGCCACGTCCGTACCAGGTCATCTGGTCGAAGCTGCGAGGCATCACCAGGTTCATCCCCATGCGGACGATTTCCGGTAGTTTATCTTTGGTGATTTGGAAATGGTTGCTCACGTACACGTCACCACTTCCATAGACTGTGTATTCTGACGTGTAATCGGCAATTTTCTCGCCGGCTTTGTTCGTCAGGTCGAACTTGAATTTGACAACTGCTTCGTTGTTCGACTTTTTAGTCCGTTTTACCGAAACAACTTTTCGGTTTTGACCGGCTTTCCGCCAAACACGACTGCGCATATCCAAGCCGTTTCCGAAATCGTTGTCGGTTGGTGCCCGCCAGAAATTTGGGACCGGACCATTTTTCAACAGCTCAGTATCATTCGATTTGAAGCTGCTTATCAATCCGGCAGTTTTATCAAACACAACGCTGAAATGGTCGCCTTTAATGGTGATGTCCTTGTCGGTTTCCTGGCTGCTGATGGCCGGGAATTTCGCTACGTTTACGGTTGGTGCTGCTTTGTGATATGGCAGTTCCATTTGTTCGGCTGCGATTTCGTAACCGGCATCAATCAGGCCTTCTTTCTTCAATGTTTTGGCTGAGAAATTCAGGAAGTACTCGGTTCCTGGTTTCGGGTCGATATTGTATTTGATGGCGTAATTTTTCGTTGTTTGTGGCGCCAGGTCAATCTGTCCGAGATCACCTTTTTCAACCACTTTCCCATCTGCTGTGATGTTCCAGCTAATATCGAAGTCAGAAAGGTTGCGGAAAGCAAAATCATTCTTGATTTTTATTTCGCCTCTTTTCAGGTTAACCGGCCAAAATTTGACATTCTGATAGACCTTTTTCACTTCCAGTAATTCCGGTTTTACCGTGCGATCCGGATTAATGAGTCCGTTAATGCAGAAGTTGGCATCGGACGGAACAGTGTCCGGTCCGAAGTCGCCTCCATAGGCCCAGTATTTTTCACCTGTTGAATCGGTTTTCACGAGTCCTTGATCAACCCAGTCCCAGATACAACCACCTTGTAATACGGGGTATTTTTCATAGGCGTCCCAATAATCTTGCAGGTTGCCTTCACTGTTTCCCATAGCATGAGCATATTCACATTGGATCAGTGGTTTTGTTGGGTTTGACTTTGCATATTTGATCACACCTTCAATACTTGCATACATCGGATCGAAGATATCCGTATCGTCTCCACCGTGTGCTTGTTCATATTGAACGGGACGGGTTTTGTCTATTTTTTTCAGATACGCATAATCGGCTTCAAAATTGACGCCATTGCCGGCTTCATTACCCATTGACCAAATGATGATCGATGGTTGGTTTTTATCGCGCTGGAACATGTTAACCGTGCGGTACATGTGCTCTTTGCCCCAAAGTGGATTTTTGGCCAGCGATTCTTTTCCGTAGCCCATTCCATGCGACTCAATGTTGGCTTCGTCGATCAGGTAAAGACCATATTTGTTGCAGAGTACGTACCACATTTCAGGTTCCGGATAGTGTGATGTACGTACGGTGTTGATGTTATGCGATTTCATCAATTTGATATCATTCAGCATGGTTTGAGTGTTTTGCACATGGCCGGTGGTATCATTGTGTTCGTGCAGGTTGACGCCTTTCACATAGATGGCTTTTCCATTCACCAACAGCTGAGCATTTTTGATTTCAATGCGACGGAACCCAACATCCTGACGCAGAACTTCAATGGTTTTTCCATTGGCATCTTTCAGGGTCAGCAGCAACAGATACAGGTTCGGTGTTTCTGCGGTCCACTTCTTCACATCCGGGAATGTATCACCAAAAGTGATGGTGTCATTTCCGGGTTGGAGAGACACTTCTTTTTCGAATTTCTTCATCGATTTGTCGCCATTAAGCAGTTCGGCCTGCAGGGTCACATTTTTGGGTGCATCTCCCAGGTTCACCAACGCTGCAGCGACTTTGAAAACTCCGTTTTGGTAGCTGTCATCCAAATTTTCCGTAACGCGGAAATCACGAATGTTTTGCTTGTTGCGGGCCATCAGAAATACGTCGCGGGTGATGCCGCTCATACGCCAGAAATCCTGGTCTTCAACATAGCTGCCATCGCACCAACGCATAATTTGAACAGCCAGCGTATTTTTGCCTTTTTTCAGGTATTTGGTGATGTTCCACTCAGCTGGTGTTTTGCTGTCCTCGCTGTAACCAACGTAATGCTCGTTCACCCAAACACTCAGATTCGAGCTGGCGGCACCGAAGTGAATAAACACGTCTTTGCCATCCCAGTCTGCCGGAATTTCAAAGGTACGTTTGTACGAACCAACTGGGTTGTGTGGGCCGGTAATGATGGGCGGTGTTTTGGGATGCGGGTATTTTACGTTCGTGTAAATCGGGTAGTCAAATCCCTGCAATTCCCAGTTTGATGGTACTTTGATGTGGTCCCAGTCGTGGGTGTCATAATCGTCCTTAAAAAAGTAAAACGGACGTTGATCGGGGGTTTGCGACAAGTGAAACAACCAGGTTCCATTTAATGATTGGATATCCGGTGATTCCCATTTATCATTCTCCCGGGCCTGTTCAGTTGTGGCATAAGGAATATAGTAAGCACGTGGTGCTTCTTTGTTGATCTCTACAATTTGAGGATCATCCCAGGGTTTGGGATTGGGTTCTTCAAACGGAACGTTTTTGTACTTGCTGGTACACGAAGCGGCAATCAGCAACATGAAAAAAGTAATAATTGAGTAGTAGCGTTTCATTTTATAGCTTGATTAGTATTAAAACTATTTTCTAACCGGTTGGTACTGGTAGGTATGCAAAAATCTTAAAAATATTCTTTAAAAACAAGAAAAAAAGAACGCCGGAAGAATGTTTGACAACTTATTCGTTTCACAAAGAAAGGAGCTGATTTTATCAGCTCCTTTCTTTGTGAAAAACTTGCGCTTCAGAATTATTGTTTAATAAATTTTGTTCGTCCCGGAAGATTGTTGGCATCAATGAATTCCAACACATAGACGCCCGGATTCAATGTTGAAGTTTCAATTTGTTTTTGGTGGCTTTTAAGCGTCATTATTCGCTGACCATTCAAATTATAGATCGAAACTTGTTTCATCGGTTTTGGCGAATTGATGTGCAATATATCGTGAACCGGATTCGGGTACACGTTGACTTGGGGTTGTTTTGAGATAGAAACATCAGTTGCTAATTTTAGATCGTCCATGTTTCGTGGAATTAGTTGATAAGTGTTTTTGTATTGTTCAACAATTCCCGTTAAATCAACATTGTAGGTTGGTAGTGGCTTGCCCATCAATCGTGAACCACTGCTGATGAAGATTACGCCGCTTCCATTTGAATCAGTGAAAGTGAACGACGTGTTAGCATTCATCGTTTGTCCCGCTTTTTCAAAATGCACATTTTTCAGTGTCACCAACATGCCTTCGTAATCCTCATTCAAATCGGCCGATGTCAATGTCGTTGATGAAACTTCTTTTTGATCGTGGAAGTTATAGGTGTAGTTGATATCGCCAATTTCTGTCAGGTTGTTGTATTCTGAAATGGTTCCACGAACCACCAGGCTGTCTCCGGGTTTTCCCCTGAATAACGTATTGTAAACATTGATGCCGCTCCGTGTGGCGTCATTCGTTTGCAGGTAAAAGGAATAATCGAAGTTGGCTGTAACTCGGCCGGCAATCGTAACTTCTTGCCCAACCATCGGGCTTGCATCTCCGGTGCTTTGAACGTCTGAAATTGGCGTGATACTGGCTGCTTCCATTTTTTCAGGGAACTGGTATGTTCCGCGCCACGAATAGGTCGAGTCTGCTGTTTGGGCTTCAACGGTCATGTAGATCAGGTCACCCGGCTGGTAATTGGCCGGCTGAATAGTCGACGAATAGGTATTCCCGGAAGCTTGCATGGCCATTTGGTTGTCTGTTGCAGCGTCGGTTTTCCCCCAGTTTAATGAAACCTGGTTGACTGTTTTTTCCCCGGTAATATCTACTGAGATTGAAACTTGATCTCGCGGTGTTGGATATTCAGGATTCATGCTGAAGCTTGAAAAGCTGATGTCATCAGGTGTTTTGTTGTTCCAGATGAAATCGGCAAACTCCGGGTGATCTACAAATGGGTTCCGGTTTTGCTGGATGCGGTACAGCCGCTCATTCCGTCGACGTTCAAACGCTGTTGGCGGATATTCCTTGTTCCATTTCAGCAAAGCATCTAAATTTCCATGTTCTGGAAAAGGATAGGTATTGTTATGGCGAACCAGTTTCAAATCCAATTCTCCATTGTTCCCTTCGTATCTGGTAGCCATGTAGAACAGGATGCGGGCAACCTGGCCTTTGGTCATCGGCCCGGGTTCCCAAGTTGAATCGGTGTAGTAACATTCAGTTGCTTCGGCATCCTGTTGGCCGCCCGGTTGCACAATGTCAAAATCTTTGTTGCTACGATCTTCATTGACCGATGCATCTGCAGGACGAAGGTTTTGGCAGTCCGTGTACATGGGCAGCAGGTTGGTAAAACCACCGTGCGACTTTGCCCAAACGTGTTCCCGGTTGATGTAGTCACCACCGCTGCCGTAGTTGGAGGCATCGCGTGAGGTTTGGGAATAAAACAAAATCACATTGTTTGGATTGTCTGGATCAGCATCAGAATAATTAATGACGTATTTGGTAAACGTGTAACCAAAATCAACATGATGGCTGATAATTTGATTGAGAGCGTTTTTTAATTCATCCCCGGTTTTCCCTTCGGTACCATTGTAATAACCCACGGGTTGGGCATGACTAATCAAACCGAAAAAAAGCAGGGCAGCTAGTAACCCTATTTTAAGTTCTGAAATTATCATGATTCACTCTTTTGTTTGTTTTGCACTTTCAGTTTTTATACGATCGGAAAGACATATCATTGAAGAAAATCGTTAAAACGGATCACCCAAAAAATAAACAAGCCATCCCATTCGAGCAGGATGGCTTGTTATTAGTATGGGTTAAATTATTCTTTTGTTGGTCCGTCAACGTATGTAAATTCAGGATTTGGTCCTGATTTGGTACATTGAAATGTGATTACATAATTGACCATCTGGCCACTTTCATAAATAGCGAAAGTCACTTTGTAGTTGACGTCGATACCATCAACCTTTGCAGTTGCATTGGGGAATTTATCAGGAAGGAACGCAGTGCCAATCGCTTCTTTAACAGCATCCTGCCAGGTTGCAAATTGGTCATGGTCAAAATTGGTTGAGCCAATCTGGAATTCCGCATAGTGCGCATTTGTTCCAAAATAATCTTCACTGTCTCCATAGCTGGAAATGTGGCTCGGATCGATATTGGTTTTCACATAGTCGACAATGGTTTGATAATCATCGGTAGTCATGGTATAGTTCACTGTTGGATCGAACACCCACTCGTTTGTATTGGCCAGGATAAATTGATCCGTTTTCACAACAATTGGATCATATTTTTGCCACATACCATCTTTCACTAAGTATTGATCACCGTATGTTTTTACTTCACCACTATAATATTTATAGGCAACGTTCATGACATCACCTTCTTGTCCATATGGAAACTTCAACTGTAGCAATTGTGGCAGATAATTGTCCGGGTTGATTGAGCTTGAGAAATTGTTGTATTGACCCGGCTCTCCGGAACCTTCACCCATGGAGTCAAAGTCAGGAGTAGTCACATAATAGGCATCTGATGTTTTTTTCCAGTTAGAATTGTAAGTGTAGAATTCCTGGATAGCAATAGGATCAGTGATTTTCGCTGATTTTGTCGTCATAACCTTTTGTCCTTTTACGGCCAGATCAGTGATTTCCCAGGTTGCAGCAACATCAGCATTAGACACATATTTCATGGCAATGTAAATTTTTTCACCATCAAAAGCACTCAAATCAACATCACCTGAATTGACGTAGGTCCAGTCGTTTCCAGTTGGCAGGTTTGGTAAAGTCAGTGTCGTCCATGTAGCTGAAGTTGGATCTGTACCATTATAATCAGTTGATATCATAATAGACAATTGATCCCACTTGTCGTTGACATATTTTGCAGTTTGAGTCACATTGAAAGTGGTGTTTGTTGATCCTGTCAAGTCGATTTGCGGTGAAATCAGCCAATCCTCATTGTCAACGTTGCCACCTGCATATCCGGACATTTTAGCGTATCCATCGCCACTGTATGAATCTTGGATCCATACTTGATCACCGGTGATGCTGATTGGTGTGAAATCACCCAAGTCGTCCGTAAAATCAAAAGAAAAGATTGTTACGTCCTGAATAGTTGATTCTTTTGGTTCAACATCAGAATACATGTAGCTAACCAAATAAATGTCGCCATCTTGTGCGTCAGGAATTGCAGAGTTAAGGATGCTTGGTAAATACTTGTCAGCCGGATTGAGCGGTGAAAAATATTTGGCCACGCCAATGGTCGTTGATGCATTTTCGTAATCAGCATCTGATAATTCGTATTCCGGAGCTTTTGTATAAGGCGTTAAATCAGGGTAATCATTTTTCAATTTATAGGTGATATTGGCTACGGATCCCTCTGTTAATGCCGGGTGTAGATCTTTTAAAAATGCTGGGATATAATTTTTTGCTGGGTCGCTGGCACTAAATGCATGGTCTTTGGCCACATTCCCTTTCATGGCTTCATAGTCTGCGTCAGTCAAAGTAACAGCAATATCCTTATTGATATTCGTAATTGGGTTTTGGTCGTCTATTGCTTTATTGATATCCTCCATGGGATGGCAGGCCGAAAAAAGCAATGCCAAAGCGAACGAATATGATAATATCTTTTTCATTGTCTTAAATTTTTTCAATTTTCAATTAAAATTCAATCTTCAGTCCGGTTGACCATGTCATTCCAAAACCGTAGTAGACCAAAGAAGAGTACTGGTCATGATAGATTCCATCGGTCGCATCAGATACATATTCTGTATTCAGCAGGTTATTGACGTTGCCATATAGGTTGGCATTCATTCCTGCAATTTTAAATGCGTACTTCATGTTCATGTCAACCATGCCAACGTTTGGCATTTGCCATGAATCAACATTTTCGCTAGCTGTTGTGCGGTTTGTCGGATCGAAATCGGCATAGTTTTTAGCCAGGTACAGGTAATCAACACCAATACGCAATCCGGGTAACACTTCAACATTGGCTGTTACAGAAGCAGTAGATTGTGCGGAGTTTCCAACATGTACACCTTTAATGTAAGCCTGGTAGGTGTCAATGATTTCATGTTGATCGTTGTAAAGCGTGAAGTTGACATCGTCCTGCCAAATCCAGTCTCCTAAAGAAAGCATGCCACGGAAAGTAACCTTATTGATTGGCTTGTAAGTGACTTCTGCTTCCAGCCCCTGGTGCAAGGCATTGATTCCGGGAATATTGGCGTAAACGCCTTGCAGGTTTTTCACCAGCGCTTTGTCCAGCCAGTTTGTCCAGTAGTAGTCAATTTTAGCTTTCAGTCGTTTAGATTTGAAACCATAACCAGCCTCGGCGGTCATTACAGTTTCATATTTCACATCACTGTTAATTTCATTCGTGTAGTTCAGGAAAACATTACTGAAAGTCGGCTCACGCTTGATGTATCCTGCATTAATATAGAAGTTGTGTTTTTCTGTTACGTTGTAATTTACCCCCGCTTTGACATTCCAAGGCAGGAAATTTTGCCAATCGGTTTTTTGGTTTCCGGGTGTGTATTGGAAGTAGTCAATACGTTGGTAGCTTTTTTGAGAGGCTGCAACAGATAAGAATCCAGAAGTGATGTCGTTTTTGTATTCACCTTGTAGAAACAAGCCAGCCCATCTTACCACACCATCGTTGTGAAAATTGATTTTATCACCCACTTGAAGTTTGGTGTCATCAGCACGGTTCAAGTTTTTATTGTCCATGAAAAAGTCTCCGCCAAGCAGGTCTTTGATTTCATAGTAGTGTTTTCCACGGTAGTAACGTCCGTCAAACCCAGCAGTCCAATCGATACCTTTCCATTTTGTGGTCAAGGTTGAAAGTAATCCGTACCAGTCGTGGTTATTGACCGAAGCGCTGATGATCGCTTGAGAGCCTTCCAGTGAAGCTTCGTTGGCTCGCGCAACGGCAGCAAAATCGAGTAAGCCATCAGGTGTACGCTTGGTTTCGGCATAGTCTAGGCCGGTTTTGTAATTTACTCCCAGCCAGTTGGACTCGTTTCCGCTCACACGACGACCACCACCGGTTCCCACTGAACCGTACAATACGTTGCTCCAAAGTGTATTTTCGTTGATGTTCCAATAATAGTTCAATGAAGCCTGCGGCTTGTTGTAGTAGTTGTAGCCATAGGCACCACCAAATTGTTCACCTTGGTAAATCCCGTAATCCGAACTAGCTTTTACGCCGTCACGTTGATTACGGTACCAGGCAATGGTGTGTTTGTTTCCGCGTTGGTTGTGCGTTTGTGGTGCACCGAAAATGGTGAATGACACCATGTGTTTGTCGTTGATGCGTTTGGATACGTTTGCAAAGTAGTTGTAGGCATCAAAATTGGTACCGTCAACATAGCCGTCGCCGTACGTGTGGACACCAAACAAGGAAATTGCCCAGCCGTTGTCCATCATTCCGGTAGAAACAGAAAATGCGTTTTTCCGGTAGCCGTCGTTTCCGATTCCGGAATAAACAGTTCCACCCTTCCGGGCATCCGTTGATCGGGTTATGATGTTGATGGTTCCTCCGACAGAAGAAAGTCCGAGTTTGGAAGCTCCCAGTCCCCGTTGAACCTGGATGGTTTGCGTCACATCCGATAAGCTAGCCCAGTCAGACCAGTAAACTTTCGAGCTTTCCATGTCGTTTACCGGGATTCCGTTGATCAGAACACCCACGTTGTAAGTATCGAAACCACGAAGAGTTACCCTTGAGTCTCCATATCCACCGTTATCCTTGGTGGCATAAATAGATGGGGTGGTTTTCAAAATTTCAGGAAATTCCTGTGATCCCAGTTTTTCTTCAATTTGTATCGGTTGGATGGTCGACATTGAAACCGGAGTTTGTCGGTCCTTTGCGAAAGATGCAGTCACTAATACTTCATCCAGGCCGACAACATTCGATTCCAACTTAATGGTTCCCATGTCCATTGTTTGACCATCGGTTACATTGACTTCTTTAGTCACAGCCATGTACCCAATGTAAGAAAAGACAATGGTGTTTTTTCCTGATGGAACCGCTAACGAAAATGTTCCGTCGAGATTTGTCGGTATCCCTGTTGTTGTACCCTGAACAGCAACAGCGACGCCGACTAACGCTTCATTTGTTTTTGAGTCGACAACTGTTCCCTGAATTTTCCCTTTTGCAAAAGAACCCAAAGAAATCAGTCCAAAAACGACCAAAAAGGTCAATCTAAATAGTTGTGTTTTCATAGAAATGTAGTTTTGGAAAATGAATTCGGTCAAGTTATTATAATTCATGTATATAATAAATGATCAATATTATTAAATATGAACTTGCTATCAACAACTTATCAACTGTCTTGGTTAACAATGTTAGCAACGCCTAATAGTTATTTATACCCGCGACAAATAAAACCTTTCTATGTGAAACGTGTGTAAATTATAAGTTAAGTAACCTCTTAGAGTTATAAAATGCCTTGTTGTTTGATCTGACTAACATGTGAAAAGAAGAACTGAACAATTCGAAGATTAAAGTTTTTTGAGGGTATTTCACTTTTTTATCGTGTTTGAAAATTGCCTTTTGGGGAAGTTTCCAAGGCAAAACATCACTTATTCAAAAAAAAGATCATTTTTTTGAGAAAAAATTAAACGTCTTAAGTGGCAGTATATAAGACTCGTATAGGGTTGGTATGGGAAAACATGTTAAAAAATATAGTACTTTGTATTGCATAGAACCATTTAATGTGCATATATTTGCAATACAAGATTCAGGGTTAAGAATAGAAATAGCTTTAAGAAAGTTCTATATAAAATGTAACGGAAACAAATTTTAGTCGTCTTAAAGACAGAAACAGAAAACAAACAAGTACTCGAAGACAGAAAAAACAATTAAACAACAGAAAACAGAAACAATAAACAAACAGGAGGCCCAAATCATGAAAACACAAAACAACAACACCGAAAACAAAAACAATCAATTAGAAAAAGTATTGTTAAGAAGTGCAGCCGTAATCGTTAGTTTTGTATTAATTAGCTTTACCGTTAGTGCACAAGGATTTTGGAAACAATTATTAACCAACAACAGTTTTAGCAAAGTTGCCATGCTGATGGTTGAAGAATCTGATGCTAATTTAAGTGCTGAAGCAGTTGCCACTACAGTCGGAACAAATAGTGAGAACTATTATATGGAAACGGCAGCTGATAAACAACTGGATGTTGAAGAATGGATGACCGATGATGCTTATTTTGGAGCTTATAATAATATCTTTCAGCCTGAATTTGAAAAAGGCCTTGAGATTGAAAATTGGATGAAGGATGAAAATCACTTTGCCGGGCAGTATGCCGTTGAGAAAGACAAAGAGTTGAAGATTGAACCATGGATGACTGATAACGCACACTGGAAGCTATAATTCCCCGGGAGTGAATTGAACGAATCCGGAATAAACAGACAAGAAAGGGAATTGCTATGAAGATCGAGAATACAAAAGCGCAGATGCGAAAAGGGGTTTTGGAGTACTGTATTTTACTGGTACTCGACGGGAAACCCCTTTATGCAAGTGACATTATCGATGAGTTGAAGAACTCAAAGTTAATCGTTGTAGAAGGAACCCTGTACCCCTT
>Ga0102953_1002057_pt1 | contig 12270 bp, 9 predicted proteins | sample SalPon2A_C_D2_MG_FD_78509 | JGI IMG/M metagenome (GOLD analysis project Ga0102953, IMG submission 78509) | Soil microbial communities from South San Francisco under conditions of wetland restoration - Salt Pond MetaG R2A_C_D2_MG | ecosystem: Environmental > Terrestrial > Soil > Wetlands | place... | reverse complement strand
GCGCTCGAGCTACTGGCGCTGGGACGCGCGTCCGAAGTCGCTCTCGGGCGCTTGGGAACCTTGGCCGCGGGAGGCGAGACGTTGCTTCTCATCTGGCTGCTGCTCGATCGTCACGGCGCCGCCGACCGGGCGCTGCACCGGGGCTGGGGAGGGTGGCTGCTCCTGGTCGCGGGCATCGCGAGCGGTCCCCTCGCCCTCGGGCTGAGGCTCGATGGACTGCCGCTTTGGGCCGCGGCGAGCTTCCTCGCCGGCGCCTTGGTCTCGCGTTACGGTTGGCTCCTGGCGGGACGCGTCTCGGCGCGCGATCCGGAGGCGAGCTTGTCGCCCCTCGAGCCGGCGTGACGCGGGTCCGTTTGCCCGATTCTCCTCTGACTCACCATTTCGGGTCACGTAGCAGGAGGGTGGAGATCTCTTCCGCTGTCATCGCCCGGGCGAAGAGGTGGCCTTGCCCCCAGCCGCAGGTCGTGGTTCGCAGCCAAGCGAGTTGCTCCTCCGTTTCGATTCCCTCCGCCACGACGGCGAGGCCGAGCGTCTCTCCCAGCGCGATGATGGTCTTGACGATCGCTTCGTCCTCGCGATCGCGACCGACGCCTTGGGTGAAGCCCGCGTCGATCTTGAGCGCGTCGATGGCCAAGCGGCGGAGATAGAGGAGGGACGAGTAACCGCGCCCAAAATCGTCGATGGCGATCCCGAACCCCATGTGCTTGAGCTCGCGAGTCCTTTCCGGCGCCTGGGTCACGACATGCTCCGTCACCTCGAGCTCGATCGAGCCGGGATCGACACCGGTGCGTTCGACGATGCCTTCGAGCTGGGTCAAGAGCGCCGGGTTTTCGAATTGCGAGGCCGAGAGATTGGGATGAAGGAAGAGGGGCCGGTCTCCACCCAAGAGCTCGGACCACTGCGCCAACTGCCGGCAACCCTCCTCGATGACCTGAGCGTCGAGCTCGAGGATGAGCCCGGTCTCTTCCGCCAGAGGTAGGAACTCGGCTGGAGCGATCAATCCGCGCTGTGGATGATTCCATCGGACCAGGGTTTCGATGCCGCCGATCCGACCGCTGACGAGTGAAATGATCGGCTGGTAGAAGACCTCCAACTGCCCCGAGCGCAGGGCTTCGCGCAGCTCGCTTTCCCGTTCAAGGCGCACTCCACCGGTCGCGTCAAGGCTCACGTCGAAGAGGGCGAAATTGCTCCCGGGTCGTTGCTTCGCCCGGTACATGGCGAAATCCGCGTTGCGGATGAGACGATCGGCCTGCTCCTCGAGACTCAGCCCCGGCTGCACGGAATCCTCGGTGAACTGTGCGATACCGACGCTGATTCCCAAGTGGATCGACTGACCGCCGAGGGTGAAGTCCTTCTCCATCGCCTCCGTGATGCGCTCCGCCGCCGCCAGGACTTCCTCTTCTCTCGAGAGGTTCTGCAGCAACAGAGTGAACTCGTCGCCGCCCACCCGCGCCACGGTGTCCGGCTCACGAACCGAGCCCTGGAGGCGGCGCGCCACCTGGGAGATGATCTCGTCTCCCGCCATGTGACCGAGACCGTCGTTGACGACCTTGAAGCGGTCGAGATCGAGGAAGAGGACCGCGGCCATCCCTCCGTCGCGCTCAACGCCGGCGATCGCCTGCTCGACGCGGTCCCAGAAGAGGGTGCGGTTGGGGAGATCGGTCAGGGGATCGTGGAGAGCGCGGCGTTGCAGCTGTTCTTCGAAGCGCCGGCGCTCAGTGACATCGCGGATGATCCCCTGGTAACCGATCTCCCGGCCCGCGTGGTCGCGCCGCACGGTGGCGGTGATCTCGCAGTCGAGAATCTCGCCGGACTTGGTCTTCAGCCTGACTGGAAAGTCATCGACCGAGCCTTCCGCCGACATGGCCGCTTGGAAAGCGCGACGGTCGCCGGGGTCGGCGTAGAAGTCACGGGCGTTGAGCCCTGGCAACTCCTCCGAGCTATATCCGAACATGCGCATTCCGGTCGAGTTCATGGCGACCATTGCGCCGTCGAACTCGGTAACGTAAATGGCATCGCGGGAGTCCTCGAAGATGCGTCGGTAGCGGGTCTCACTCTCTTCGAGTGCCCGTTTGGCGAGGAGCTCGCCGGTGACGTCGCGGGCCAGGTTGAGGAGCGCCTCCTTGCCTTCGAACCAGATGGGAATGACCTTGAGCTCGATGTAGCGGTTGCTGCCGTCGAGGCGCCGCAGGCGCAGCTTTTCGACCTCTAGCGTTTGCTTGTCGCGCTCGATCGCCTCCAGGTTATCGACTACCGCCTGGCGAAACTCCTCCGGGACGAAGTGCCAGATCGAATATTCGAGAAGCCGTTCGAGATTGGGAGCGCCAGCCAGCCTGAGGGCCGCGGAGTTGGCATAGAGGAGGCGGTCTCGCGAGTGGACGAAGACGGCGACGGGAGCCTGCTCGATCAACTGGCGGTACTCGTGCTCGGCGCGCTTCTGCTCCGTCTGATCGAAGGCGGCACCGATCACGCCGACGATAGTCCCTTCCGCGTTGCGCAGGGGGCGCAATCGGCTCCGGTAGGAGCGCTCGCCGAGCTCGAGGTCATAGGCAGGAGACTCTCCTGCTAGCGCTCTACGGTGCATGGCGATGGGGAGAAACTCGGGATCGTCGGTGCGGAAGAACTCGAAGAGACTCTGTCCGACCGCGGCGTCCGGTTCGAGCCCTAGCGCCTCGAGACCGACTCCGACGCTGGTCGTGAACTTGAGCTCGCGGTCGACCGTCCAGAGGATCGCCGGGACCTGCTCGAGGAGCAGGCTGAGCTCCTCCTCCCGGCGGTGCAGCGACTCGATGACCTGACCTTGAGACGTTATCTTGCGCATCGTCACCTAGATCGCTTCCGGTTCACCTCGTCACAAATAGCCCGCCAGGCCTGGTCAGGACTCGTATCGAGAAGGCCACCGTCCGAGAGCGCCGTCAGGCAGGCCGGACCTCTCAGTGTCGTGAGCCTCTTGTCCGCCATCTCTGCCGTTCGCTCCTGGAAGATGAAAGCTGGATTGTATCTCTCGCCGTCCACGAGCGGTAACATGCTGCGAGTGCCGCGAAGAAAGGAGACGCGATCATGGCGTATGTCAAGGCGTTCATCGGCGGGCTCCTCTCCACCCTCACCTTCCATCAGGGGTTGCTCGCCGTCTTCTATTGGGCGGGAGCTGCACCGTTTGCTCCTTACAACATGAGCCCTACCTGGCCGTTCCATGTTCCCGAGGTCATCTCTCTGGCTTTCTGGGGTGGGGTGTGGGGGATGGTTCTCTGGGGCTTCCTGCGCTCTGCCAAGTCCAGCTCCAGCTACTGGTGGATGGCCCTTCTGATCGGTGCCGTGGGGCCGACCCTGGTAGCCATCTTCGTCGTCCTGCCGCTCAAGGGCCGAGCGATCGCGGCGGCTCTCCACGTCAAGACGATCGTGGGTGGGTTGCTCCTGAACGGAGCGTGGGGCTTGGGCGTCGGCGTCTTCATGCGCCTCTTCCCGCCCCGTCGCGCCGCCGCCTGAGGGCGCGGCCCTAGGGGAGAACGCCTTCGAGACGAAGGAGCTTCCGCTTTACCGGGAGGCCCGAGCCGAATCCGGTGAGCGAGCCATCGGCGCCGATCACCCGGTGGCAGGGGATGACGACGACGATGGGATTGCTGCCGATGGCACCGCCCGCGGCGCGCGCCCCCTTCGGCCGTCCGAGCCGCGCCGCGATCTCGCCGTAGCTGCGGGTTTCACCGTAAGGGATCTTGCCCAGCTGGCGCCAGACCTGGCGCTGAAACGGGGTGCCTTCGGGGGCGATCTCGAGATCGAAGGCTTGCCGCTCGCCGGCGAAGTAGTCGCCGATCTGCGCCACCACCGGGGCGCAGGGCTCCTCCTTCCATTCGACGGTGTGCCCGGCCCGTTCGAGGGCGGCGACGATCCGTTCGCGCCGATGCTGGGTCAAGAACTCGAGGCGGACGAGGCGGCCGCGCTCGTCAACGGCGGCGAGCATGCGGCCGGCCGGAGTGGTGAAGGTGTGGGCGTATAGTTTCATGCGCAGGCTCCCAGGGAAGTCCAGAGGTGAAAGGTGGCGAGGCTCCGGTAAGGCGAGAACTCGGCCATCAGGGCCTCGGTCTCGCGCCGCTCGGGCCGATGGTCGAGGGCGAAATAGGAGGCGAGAGCGGTACGCAAGCCGCTGTCGCCCACTGGCACGCAATCAGCGAAAGCGAAGGCGCGCATCATGACGTAGCGCGCCGACCAAGGGCCGATGCCGCGGATGCCGAGGAGAACCTTCTCGACCCTTCCCGCGGGGGCGGCGGCGAGAGAATCGAGCGCGATCTCACCCCCGGCGAGGGCGCGCGCGGCGTCGATCAGATACTCAGCCTTGCGGCGCGAGAACTGGAGACGGGTCAAGTCACGATAGTCGAGTCGCGCGACCGAGGCCGGGTCGGGATGAACCAGGAGGCCAGCTCCGTTGCTTTCCGCCCGCGTCCCGGCGAGGGCGACAAGACGCTGGCGCAAGGCGAAGGCGAAGGCGAGGTTGACCTGCTGGCCGACGATGCTCCACACCAGCCCTTCAAACGGCTCCGCCGTCTGCGGCAGGCGCAGGCCGTGCCGGCCCGCGACCAAACCGGAGTGATTCTTGTTTCTCCCCAGGCGCCGCTCGAAGGGTTTGGGGTCGACGATCAGGCCGAGGAGGCGGAGGGTGACCGCATGGGCCTCCGCCATTCCCCGCGGGCTCACCGGCTTGGGCGCTTCGAGTCGGCAGGTCGCGGCGCCGGGAGAGAGCTCGATGTGGAGAAGGCAGGGACTGTCATCGAGACAAAGGGCTCGGACGATCCGTTTGCCTTCGACCCTCTCCGTGGGACTGGCGGGATCTCGACCGATGAAGCTCAAGGTCAAGCGGTGCTGGAAATCGCGCGGCAGCGCCACGACGAAGCTCTGCTCTGCCGCGAGCAGTCGGTAGTCGCCCGGGCACATTCCCGTGGCGCGGCGGAAGTTGTCGTTGAAGGTGGAGAGACTCTCGAAGCCGGCCTCGAGGGCGAGATCGGCGATCCGCCGGCGCGAGGAGAGGAGGTTCCGGCGCACCGCCACGAGGCGCTCGCGTTGCAGCCAGGCGGCGGGCGTCGAGTGGAACTGGCGGCGGACGAGGTCCGTCAAGCTCGTCCTCCCGAGGCCGGCGGCGCGTCCTAGCGCCGCGACATCGGGAACCTTCTCGGGATGCGCCCGCACTCGCCTGGCGAGTGTCGCGGCGATCTCGACGTCGGGGTCATAGCCCGCCAAGTAGTCGTCGGGGCGGCAGCGCTTGCAGGGTCTCAATCCTGCCGCGCGCGCCTCCACGGGACCGGCGAAGAACCGGATGTTCTCTTCCTTCGGTGGGCGGGCCGGGCATGAGGGCAAGCAGTAGATCCCGGTCGACAGCACTCCGGTGAGGAAGCGGCCGTTGTAGGAGGCGTCGCGCGCTCTGGCGGCGGCGAGCATCTCGCCGCGAGTCAGACTCATGGCCCCAGTGTACGAGAGCGGCGGGTTCTTGTCTCCCGGATATCGCCGCCCGAATCGCTCTCGTCGCAGCGCGCTCTAGTACGTTGGCCGGCGTGCGGCCGACAGAATTAGTTGACCCGTATGCTATTCTGAACGGAACGCAAAGCAATTTCCCAGAAGAAAATAGAGAGGAGGAGCCGAATGAGCACGAGGCACGGACGCAGATACAAGGTCGCCTCCGTGGCACTAGCACTCGCGGTCTCGCTCGCCACGGCCATGGCGGCACAGCTGACGACGGCGAGCGTGCATGGAACCGTGAAGAACGAGCAGGGACAGACTCTGGGCGGGGCGGTGATCACCGCGACCGGGGTCGATTCGGGCTTCGTCAAGACGGTCACGGCGGATCAAGACGGCAGCTACACTCTCGGCGGGATCACTCCCGGAACGATCAAGCTCACGGTCTCGTCGCAAGGCTTCGAGCCTCAATCGCAGACCATGCAGGTCTTGGTCGGCCAGAGCCTGACGGTCAACTTCGTCCTCAGTGGGACCCAGGTCATTCATGAGATAGTCACCGTGATCGGCCATCAGGCGGTCGACATGACGACGCCGGAAGCGGCGACCAACGTCACGCCGCTCCAGATTGCCAGCCTGCCACAGGACAGTCGCAACTTCCTCAACTTCGCCGCCCTGGCGCCGGGCGTCCAGCTCTCCAAGGACCCGCTGCGCAAGACCTTCTCCTCCGGCGCTCAACCCGCGGAGCGAACGAACGTATACATCGACGGCGTGAGCTTCAAGAACGACGTGCTACAGGGCGGCATCGTGGGACAGGACTCGAGCCGTGGCAACCCGTTCCCACAGAACGCAGTGCAGGAGTTCCGGGTGATCACCCAGAACTACAGCGCCCAGTACGCCAAGGCTTCGAGCGCCATCATCACCGCCGTCACCAAGTCGGGCGGAAACGTGATTCATGGCAACGCCTTCTGGTACTACCAGCCCAAGAAGTGGGTCGCTCAGCTGCCCAAGAACTTCCAGTACTCGTCTCTGTCCTCCAACACTTCGTATCGGCGAAATCAGCCTGGCTTTTCGATTGGCGGTCCGATCATCAAGGACAAGCTGCACTACTTCTTCTCCTATGAAGGGGTCGACGAGCATGCCACGAATGGGGTCACTCTTGGCAACGCCAGCTATGCCAATCAGTTTGGCAAGTACACTGGCGTTTTCGCCAGCCCCTTCAAGTCGAACTTGGCTTTCGGCAAGCTCTCCTGGCAGCCGGCCGAAAACCAGGAGGTCGACTGGAGCGGCACCTATCGGCGCGAGCACGAGACCCGCGACTTCGGCGGCCAGACCTCTTACCAATCGGCCACCGATCTCAAGAATTGGGTCTACGACACCACGATCCGTCACCAGTGGAACAGCAACCGTTCGCTCAACCAGGCGTCGCTCAGCTGGCAGAGCTACGGCTGGAACCCGACGCCGCTCAACCCCGGACTGGTGGGCCAGAACTACGAGGGCGTGATCCGCATCGGCGGCAACAGCACCACCCAGAAGTTCGACCAGCGGCGGATCGAGCTGCGTGACGATTTCACGATCGGCACCCTGCACGGATATGGCGACCACACGATTCAGGTGGGTGGAAACTTCGACGCCATGCACTACAAGGTGAACAAGAGCCTGTTCGGGAACCCCGAGTACGACTATCGCAACGATCCCGCCAACGGCTTCACCTTCGCCCAGCCGTACCAGGTGCAATTCGGTTTCGGCAACCCGATCCTGTCGACCAATAACAATGAGTTCGGGGCGTATGGCCAGGACACGTGGGCGGTCAACGATCGCCTGACCCTCACCCTGGGTCTCCGCTATGACTATGAGACTCACGAGATCGACAAGAACTACGTGACGCCGCCCGACATCGTGGCGGCGCTCACGGGCCAGATCCCGCCGGGCTATTTCTCCAACGGCCACAATCGCTCTAATTTCAGCAACGAATGGCAGCCGCGCTTGGCCTTCTCCTATGACGTCAAGGGGACTGGCGACTCGGTCATCTTCGGTGGCTTCGGCCGTTACTACGATCGGATCTATCTCAACTCAACTCTCGACGAGCGCTACCGGCTGCAGTATCCGGTCTACAACATCCAGTTCTCGCCCGACGGGCGGCCGGGTACGATCAAGTGGGATCCGAGCTACATGACGGTGGCCGGTCTTTACCAGCTGATCAATTCCGGCAAGGCCTTCCCCGAGATCCACCTGCTCTATAACGACACCAAGCCGCCATACTCCGACCAGTGGAACCTCGGCTACCGGCAGCGTTTGGGCTCGTGGGTCGGGTCGATCAGCTACAACCAGGTGCGCGGCTATCACGGCATGACCTGGGTCTCGGCGACGGGCATCTGCTGCTCGGCGCTGGTGCCTGGCTACGGCGCCGTGATCCTCTCCGATCCACAGGGCAAGGACTACTGGTATCACGCCTTCTACGTCACCTTTGACCGGCCCTACGCCAACGGTTGGCAGGCGCACATCGCTTGGACCCACGGCAAGGCGGAGCAGAACGGTAACGATCTTTTCAGCCTCGACTATCCGAGCGCGGCGAAGTACCCGCGGCACATCGTGCCCGGAACCGAGCGCGACCACATCATCGCTACCGGCATCGTCGACATCCCCTGGCACATGCGACTTGGAGCGACGATCAACCTCGGCACTGGAGCCGCCACCGACGTGCTCGACTTCTCGCAGGGCTTCAGCCTGGCGGACCGCTACAAGACGCATCCGTTCTCGAAGTCGATCTACCCACCGAAGACATGGGGTTTCGCCGAGCGCTCGGTCGACCTCAGGTTGGAGAAGATGTTCGCGGTTGGCCCGACCTCGGTGTCGGTGATCGCCGACGTCTTCAACCTGTTCAACTGGGCCGACTATGGCTGTCTCAACAACTTCATCGCTCCGGGCGGCAATCCGAGCTTCGGACAACCCGGTTGCGTCACCAACCTGGGCCGCCGCGAGCAGCTCGGGCTCAAGGTGAGCTTCTGAGGTGAAGGGGGAAGCCCGCGGCGATCAAGACGGGCCTCAGCGGGCGAATCGTGAATGAAGCAGGCTAGGCGCCGAGCATCACGCAGGATCATGTTTCTGGTCCTGCTGGTGTTCGGCGCCTTGTCTTGCGCCCTCTCCTCGGACGCTCCGCCGGGCTCGGTACCCGATACCGCGGCGAAGCGAACGCGCCACGTTCCTGGTGAGATATTGCCCCTCGCGAAGAGAAGCGGGCCGGGCGACGAGGTCTTCTTGAACGACCTCGAACGCCGAACCTTTGACTATTTCTGGAAGCTCGCCAACCCCCAGACCGGCTTGGTTCCGGATCGCTGGCCCACCCCTTCCTTCGCCTCGATCGCCGCCACCGGTTTCGGCCTGACGGCGTATCCGATCGGCGTCGAGCGGGGCTGGATCACGCGCGATCAGGCGCGCCAGCGCGTCCTTCTCACCCTGCGCTTCTTCTGGAAGGCGCCGCAGGGGGCCGCGGTCTCCGGCATGAGCGGGTACCACGGCTTCTTCTACCATTTCCTCGACGGCGCATCCGGCGCCCGCTTCAAGACCGTCGAGCTCTCGACGATCGACACCACGCTTCTGCTCGGCGGTATCCTCTTCTGCCGTGATTACTTCACGGGCGCCAACCCGGAAGAGGTCGAGATTCGCAAGCTCGCCGACGAGATCTATCGCCGGGTCGACTGGAATTGGGCTTCGCCGCACGCTCCGGTCGTTACCAACGGCTGGACGCCAGAGCACGGCTTCTTGAAGTATGACTACCGGGGCTACAACGAAGCAATGCTCCTTTACCTTCTCGCCCTGGGCTCACCGACCCACGCGATCCCTACCGCGGCCTGGGGCGCCTGGTGCTCGACCTACGACTGGGCACCCTTCGAGGGCTACGACTACCTTGCCTTCCCGCCGCTCTTTGGCCATCAGTACAGCCATGTGTGGGTGGATTTCCGCGGGATTCGCGACGCCTTCATGCGAGCGCACGACAGCGACTACTTCGAGAACTCGCGCCGCGCAACCCTGGCGCAACGGGCGTGGGCGATCGCCAATCCCAAGGGATGGAAGGGCCTGGGCCCAGACGTGTGGGGGGTCACCGCCTGCGACGGTCCGGCGGATGCGACGCTGCGGTTCAAGGGAGAAAAGCGCCGCTTCTGGACCTACGCCGGTCGTGGGGTCGGAGTCGGCGCCAAAGTCGACGATGGAACCATCGCTCCCACCGCGGCGGGAGGCTCGATCGCCTTCGCCCCCCGGGTGGCGATCGCGGCGCTCGAAGCGATGCGCGCCCGATATGGTGATCACCTCTATGGCCGCTACGGATTTCGCGACGCCTTCAATCCTTCTTTCGAGTACAAGATTCCGGTCGAGCATGGCGCCGTCGTACCCGGGCTCGGCTGGTTCGACAGCGACTACATCGGAATCGACGAGGGGCCGATCGTGGCGATGATCGAGAACTATCGCTCCGGGCTGATCTGGCGGGTCATGCGCCACGATCCCGATCTTCGCCGCGGCCTCGCGCGTGCCGGCTTCACGGGTGGATGGTTGGAAGACGCCAAACCCTGACCTTCGCCCTGGCAGGGCTGGCGGCGGCCCTTCTTCTCACCGGCTGCGGCGGGAGGAAGGGCGCAACCGTGGTCCATTTCTGGGCCCTGGGCCGTGAAGGCGAGGTAGTTCGGCACCTGGTCCCGGCCTTTGAAGCCCTCCACCCCGGAGTGCGAATCGACATCCAACAGATCCCCTTCACCGCGGCGCACGAGAAGCTCTTGACCGCGTTTGTCGGCCGCACCACCCCCGATGCAGCCCAGATCGGCAACACCTGGATTCCGGAGTTCGTAGCGCTCGGGGCACTGGCGCCCCTCGACGGCCGGATCGAGACGGCGCGCGACATCGATCCCAAAGACTACTTTCCCGGCATCTGGGACACGAACGTCATCAGCGGAAAGGTATGGGGGGTGCCCTGGTACGTCGATACCCGGGTCATCTTCTACCGCACCGACCTCGTGGCCGGCGAGCCCTGGCCGCCTCGTAGCTGGGCGGAGTGGCGCAAGGTCATGATCGACATCCGCAAGCGTGGAGGTCGGGACCACTACGCCATTCTGTTGCCCCTGGACGAATACACGCAACCAGTGATTCTGGCGCTCGAGACCGGATCAAAGTTGCTCTCGGACGGGGGACGCTACGGCTCCTTCGAAACCCCCGCCTTCAGGCGCGCCATGAGCTTCTACGTCAGCCTCTTCGCCGACGATCTGGCGGCGCCGGTCGATCGCACCGACCTGGGCAATCTCTACCAGGGGTTCGCCCGCGGCGCTTTCGCCATGGTGATCACCGGGCCCTGGAACCTGGGCGAGTTCGAGCGCCGCCTCCCCCTCGCGCTGAAGGACCGGTGGGCGACGGCGCCGATGCCGCCTCCCGATCCCGGAATGAAGTACCCGGGCGTTTCCCTCGCGGGAGGTTCGAGCCTGGTGCTCTTCCGCCACGCTCACGACTCCGAGGCGGCGTGGCAGTGGATCGAGTATCTCTCGGCATCCGAACGGCAGGCGGAGTTCTACAAGCTCAGCGGCGACCTGCCGGCGCGGCGCTCGGCCTGGGAGCGCACCGATCTCGCCCACGACGAGCAGGCGTCGGCGTTTCGGGTCCAGCTCGAGAACGTGGTCACCACCCCCAAGGTCCCGGAGTGGGAGCAGATCGCCAACCGCATCGCCGAGGCGGCCGACCAGGTAGTGCGCGGCGGCAGGAGCCTCGACGGCTCGCTCGCATCGCTCACCAGGGACGTCGATAGGATGCTGGAAAAGCGCCGTTGGATGCTCGACCACAAGGCGGGAGGCGAGCGGTGAGGGGTGAGGAACATGGCCGCTTCCAGGTCGGCCTGGCGCAGCGGCGCGCCGCCTGGTTCCTGCTGGCGCCGGCGCTCATCGCGATCGGGCTCTTCTTCGCTCTGCCCCTGATCGCGTCCTTCTTTTAGTCGCTCACCGACTTCGACATCTACGCGGTCGCCAACATCCACAACATGCGTTTCGTCGGCCTGGCGAACTACGCGGCACTGCTCAAGAACCCGATCTTCTGGCTCGTCCTGCGCAATACCCTGGTCTTCGTCGTCCTCGGCGTGCCGCTCACCATCGGCGCGGCGCTCGGCGGGGCTCTCCTCGTCCATTCGCGGTTGGCGCGTTTGAAAGGGATCTACCGCACGATCTTCTTCGCTCCCGTGGTCACCACGCTGGTGGCGGTGGCGGTGGTCTTCCGCTACCTCTATCAGCCTCGGTACGGATTGATCGATCATCTGCTCCATCTCGCGGGTCTGCCCGGAATCAACTGGCTGGGAAATCCCTGGTGGGCTATGGTGGCGATCACCCTGCTCGCGGTGTGGCGGAGCTTCGGCTACGGGCTGGTAATCCTGGTGGTGGCGCTCGAAGCGATCCCTCAGTCGCTCACCGAGGCGGCGGAGCTCGACGGCGCCGGCGCCTGGCGTCAGCTCGTCGACATTACCCTGCCCGAGCTCGGGCCGAGCCTCGTCTTCGTCACGGTGCTGACCACGGTGAGCCTGTTCCAGATTTTCGCCGAGCCCTACATGATGACCGACGGCGGCCCACTCCACGCCACCACCTCGATCACCCTCATGATGTACCGGCAAGGTTTCAAGTGGTGGAACATGGGTCCGGCGGCGGCCATCGCTTTCGTTCTCTTTGCCCTGATCGTCGCCACCATGGGGCTGCAGATGCTGGTGCGCCGGAGGCGGCGGGCATGAAGCGCGGCGGCCGCGCTCTCGCCGTCAACCTCGCCCTCGCCGTGGCGGCGATTGTGACCATCGCGCCCCTGCTGTGGATGGTC
>Ga0102953_1002056_pt1 | contig 12275 bp, 11 predicted proteins | sample SalPon2A_C_D2_MG_FD_78509 | JGI IMG/M metagenome (GOLD analysis project Ga0102953, IMG submission 78509) | Soil microbial communities from South San Francisco under conditions of wetland restoration - Salt Pond MetaG R2A_C_D2_MG | ecosystem: Environmental > Terrestrial > Soil > Wetlands | place... | reverse complement strand
ACTGATGCCATGAAATCAGCGGGTGCCGCTAAGAAAGGTGGAACTTCCCCGGTAGCCGACGTGCTCGATTATCCTGAATATGTGAGTGAGCCGGGCCTGAATCTACTCTGCACCCCGGGCAACGACGTTGAGAGCACAACCGCACTCGCAGGGGCCGGCGCCAGCGTCGTGTTATTCACTACAGGCCTGGGGACACCGACCGGAAATCCAATTACACCTGTTGTCAAGATATCTTCCAACACGATGCTGGCACAGAAAATGCCTGATATCATTGACATTGACAGCGGTTCTATCATTTCGGGTGACAGGTCCATTGAAGATGTCGGCGGAGAAATACTCGATTACATCATTGATCTGGCCAGCGGCAAGTACAAAACGAAAGCTATGGAACTGGATCAGGACGATTTCATCCCATGGAAGCGGGGAGTTTCGCTGTAACCCAAGGTTATTTAGAGTTCCGGGTTGCCGGTTGCGAGTTAATCCCCACTGATCACGCTGGTACAGGCGTCCTCTCCTGTACCACAAAGTGAAGCTGTTGGTGTTCAAGCGATGACACTTGTACCGGCACTAAAAAAATCTGAGCCCCAAAATCGCTAAGATTGTACAGTTCAACAGTGCCAACCCGTAACCCGAAACCCTCAAATGTCATGCAGTTGTTCAACCTGACCATCTTCCGGGACATATTCCTGTTTCTGGTCCATCTTGAAGATACGCTCCATCAACTGCCATTTGTCTTTGGCTGTTGCGTCGGCTGAGGTATTCTGGAACCGGGAAACAAATGACTCCCATTCTTTTTGTCTGGGCCTGGTTGCAAGAACCGACATCGCACGGTCGTGATCGAAATCAGCCATGGTATCCATAATCATGAAGGCCTGGTTGCCGAAAAGATAAATCTCCATGTCGATGATCCCGACTTCTTTCATCCCTTGCGTAATCTCAGGCCATAGTCCGCCATTGGCATGAACAGCCTTGTATTCTTTAATAAGTTCGGGATCATCCCTCAAAGTCAGCGTCTTGCAATATCTCTTAAATGTCAAGGACCTCGATGTATTCATAGGCACCGTTACAGCTTTATCCACAGATTTAAAATTATTATACAATCACAACACTTTTTCACTGCTCAAAAACAAGCGATATCACGATTCCTTTATTATCTTTCCTTCTGTTGAGGATACCATTTAAGCTTTTACGATCCAGGGTTATACATGAACACTTGTTGCATCACCTTACTGCAGGCAGGTAATGATTAATGGAATGTATCGCTTCTCCTAAATACTATCCATGGCAAAGAAAAGAACTACCATCCATGATATCGCTAAAGAGCTGAATGTAACAGCTTCTACTGTTTCAAGGGCTTTGCAGGACCACCCGCGGATCAGCAGGGAAACAAAAGAAGCCGTTCTTGAAGTTGCCCGGAAGTTAAACTATCAGCACAATAGCCTTGCAGCAGCACTCCGAAAGGGGAAGAGCAATCTGATTGGGGTCATTGTACCAACGGCAGACCGTAACTTTTTTGGGACAATCATCCGGGGAATTGAAGAAGTGGTAAACAGATCCGGATACCGCGTAATCATCAGTCAATCCAATGATCTGATATCCAAGGAAAAAGCCAACATTGATGCGCTTCTGGAAGCCCAGGTTGATGGGATTCTTGCATCAATCGCCAAGGATACCGTTGAATTTGATCATTACCTGAAAATAAAGAAACGGGGCATCCCTCTTATCCTGTTTGACCGCGTCACTGACGAGCTCAATACCAGTTCTGTGGTCATCGACGACTTTCTTGGTGCCTATAAAGCCGTGGAGCATCTGATCCATCAAGGGTGCCGGCGTATTGTACACTTCAGCGGCCAGCAAAATTTAAGTATTTATAAAGAACGGCTCAGGGGTTATAAACAGGCACTGCTCAGCAACGGCCTGAACTTCGACAAAGACCTTGTGCTATATGGTGAAACCCAGCTTGAAACGGGGGAAGAATTGGGCAAACAGGTACTTGCCATGCATCCGTTGCCCGATGCCATATTTTCGGCAAGTGACTACACGGCTATAGGGGCCATGCATCACCTGAAAAGGCGTGGTATCAAAATTCCTGAGCAAATTGCTATTGTCGGGTTCAGTAATGAGGTTTTTACCACATTTGTAGATCCGGCTCTTACCACCGTCGACCAGCATGGCAAGATGATGGGACAGACGGCGGCCAAACTGTTTTTGAGACAGGTTGATAACAAAGAACTGCTGCATAATCAGGAGAAGACGGTGCTCGATCCCGACCTCGTTATTCGGAAGTCATCGCTGAAAAAGCGAATCGATGAGCGCTAGATCTCTTTAAAGTCCTGCTTCATTATGGTTCATTTCAATTTTCACTTTCTATAAGGAGGCAAAATTTATTTTGCGCAATCGATTGCGCATGGCTGAATTTTATCATTATCTTGCATTTAGTGTATCGTTTATTTTTCATCAGGCAATGTTACCGGTAAAATAAAGATTTTGAAAAGCCATTACCTGCGACTATTATTTTCGGGTGGTAACAATTCAGGTGGTATCCATAATCAAAACCCAAAAAAATTATATGCTTAAACCTCTAAACCGAAAAACCGCCAATATTTCCACAACTCATCCGGTAAAAGTACTTCAGTTTGGTGAAGGAAACTTTCTGCGGGCCTTCGTTGACTGGATCATTGATGTTTTGAATGAGAAAGCCGATTTCAATGGGTCTGTTCAGGTTATCCAACCTATTGAGAAGGGGATGGCCTCTGTATTGTCGGAACAGGAAGGCCTCTATCATCTAATCCTTCAAGGTATTCAGGATGGTGAACAGAAGGATTTAACGCGTTTGATAACCTCAGTCAACGATGCCATCAATCCCTATGATGATTATCAAAACTTCCTGATACAAGCGGAAAACCCCGACCTCCAGTTTATCATATCCAATACTACGGAGGCTGGAATCGCTTTCGATGACAGAGATACTTCATACGAACAGTTGCCAAACAGCTTTCCGGGTAAATTGACGGCTCTGCTTCATCACCGTTACACACATTTTAATGGAAATCCGCCGAAAGACCTTGTGGTCATCCCGTGTGAACTGATCGATAAAAACGGTGGCAACCTGCAAAGAATCATACTGCAGTATACCGATCTCTGGAATCTGGACGGTTCATTTAGAGATTGGGTGGAAAACCAGATAACCTTCTGTAATACGCTCGTCGATCGCATTGTACCCGGCTATCCAGGAGACCGTGCAGCCGAAATTGAACAACAGCTTGGCTATAGTGATAAGCTGATCGTATCCGGCGAGTTTTTCCACTTATGGGTGATTGAGGGACCCGAATGGATTAAGACCATTTTGCCAACCGAAATGGCGGGCCTGAATGTTAAATTTGTGAGCGATTTGACACCATATCGTACTCGAAAGGTTCGTATTCTGAATGGTTTACATACCTCTATGGTACCGGTAGCATATCTTTACGGCCTGAAGACCGTTCGCGAAGCTATCACTGATGATGTGGTCGGTCATTTCCTGAAAACGGCACTGCAACAGGAAATCATCCCAACTCTGGATCTTTCCGAAGACGAGCTGAAATCATTTGCTAATGATGTTTTGGATCGTTTTCGCAATCCCTTCATTAAACATCAACTCCTCTCGATCTCCCTGAATTCGATTTCCAAGTACAAAGTCAGAGTACTTCCCTCTGTTCTGAAATTCATCGATGTGAAAGGTGAGCTGCCGGACCATTTGTTGTTCTCTCTGGCTTCGCTCATTCGTTTCTATAAAGGCGAGTGGCAGGGTAATGAGATCCCTTTGAATGACGATCATGAAGTCATCGCGTCTATCCAGGATGCCTGGGAAACAGGCGATTATCAACAGGTTGCCAATCAAGTGCTGGGGAATCAAAAATTTTGGGATCAGGATCTGACTCTCGTTGATGGCCTGGCAGGACGCATCAGTGAATTTCTGCAGCAAATCGATACCAAGGGGATAGAAATTCCACTTAAGTCCCTGCTGGACTGATTCAGGTCAAACTCGTAAACCGGTCATATTCCCATCGCAACAGAATTTTACCCTGATCCGGGTTTGGCGGTTTGGTCGTTTGTAACCGACCGAACCGGCCACGACGCGGGGTGAAGTTTGCTTTTTGTTCAACAGGGCTCAGTAAAGGAGACAACGCCAGGGCAATTAGGGCTATGATTGCAAGCACTGCCAGCATAACCCGAAAACGTGCCTGAGTATCCTCACATTGGCGGCCTTTTATCCTGCAGGCCACCCAGTCCCAGTGCAGCACAAGGTGAAGCGCCATAATGCTGAGAAAGATGACGGCTATCCAGAAATGGATATCCCCCCACTCATGGCGGTTCCAGCCCCAGATCGTGGAAATACGTCCGGATCCGGGTGGCAACAAATAACGCATCAATACGCCGGTGGTGATTAACAAGACAAACGCAAAAAAAGAGACGCTGTCTATAATGAAATTGAGTGCAGGCTTTCGGATTCTCATCTTGATATGGATTGTTTTTTCCCAAGATGAGACTTTCCCAGGATGACTCTCTACACTATGTTTGCCTGATCAATACGCTTTTTTGTGATAGGCAGACCAGTTACCCGCAGACAACCAATCCGCATCAGTCACTGTATTTCTACTAACCACTTTTTATTGACTACTGCTGAACTGATCTTGTCAGCCGGTGCTCTGCATGGCAGCTGCTATTCCATTAAGGCTCAATAAAATGGCACGGCCAACAGCATCCCTTTCACCTCCGGAGGCTTCCTTCCACCGGCTTAACAAAGCGATCTGTATAAAGTTGAGAACGTCTGTATAAGAATTTCGCAGGTGGATCGATTTCTCAATGACCGGGTTCCGGCCCAGCAAGGTGCTGTCACCTGTAATTTGCAGTATGGCTTTCTTCGTTTTTTCAAACTCCTGTCCTATAATCTTATGGAAATCAGTGCTGCTGTCGGGTGCCGCTTCACGATGGTAGTAGTTGGCAATCAGCAATTCACTTCGTGCCATCTCGCGCTGGGCATTATTCAGAACTGCCCTGAAAAATGCCCAGGTATTGTAGTTGGACTTGAGAAGGTCAAGATTTTCGGGCTTGCGAGATACTTCTTCCAGTATCTCACCCATTCCAAACCAGCCGGGCACATTGTATCGTGTCTGCGTCCATGCAAAATTCCATGGAATGGCGCGTAAGTCGTTAAAGGCCAATTCACTGCCTTTAGCTCGTGAGACGGGTCGTGAGGCAATATGCAACCGGCTGATATGACTGACCGGCGTGACATTCAGATACCAGGGCCAGAAGTCATTGTGATCAATGAGACCACGATACGCACTCATCGATTTATCAGCTATTTCTTCCATCACCTTGTAGGTCTTCGCATCCAGGTTATACTGGTCCTCCTTAGCCTGGAACCGGGCCTCGGAAGTGGATACGATCATAGCGTTCAATATCTGTTCAAGGTGGCGGTGCGCTATGGCCTCGCGCGCATACCGGAATGTGATCACTTCACCCTGTTCGGTAAAACGAATGCGTCCGTTGTGACATGATGCGGGCAGCGACATGATGGCGCGATTGGCCCGTCCTCCGCCACGTCCGACCGTACCGCCCCGGCCGTGGAATAACCGGAAATCGATATCGTACTTACGGCAGGTATCACTCAGGTTGCGCTGTGCCTTGTGCAGGGCCCAGTTAGCCATCCAGTAACCACCATCCTTGTTGCTGTCGGAATAGCCGAGCATGATTTCCTGGAAGTCAAGCCGAGCCTTGAGATGTTTGCGATAAATCTCATTTTCAAAGAGACGGGAAAGCCGTTCGCTTCCCTCGTTCAGGTCTTCAATCGTCTCAAAAAGTGGAACGACATCCAACGCACTCTTAACCTTGCCATCATGATAGCTCCAGAGCCCCTTTTCTTTGGCAATAACCAGCACTTCAAGCATATCGCTGATGTCATGTGTCATGCTGATGATGTAGGAACCGATGCTGGCCGGATCAATATTTACCGCCTCACGAACCACTTCGAAAGCATCCAGCAATGTCTTGGTTGACTCGCTGGTCACTGCATCACGACTAAGAAGCGGCCGGGGATTAGTAAGTTCTCCGGTGAGTAGCCGTATCCGTTCTTCTTCGGATAATTTGGTGTAATCATCAGAAATACCACCGAGTCGCAGCATTTCAGCGACAACCTCTTCATGCACTCCGCTATGTTGCCGGATATCGAGCGCCGCCAGATGAAATCCGAAGGTATTGGCCCGGATAATCAGATCATGCAGGCGCCCATCCCGTGCCAGATCCTGCAGACCGGCATATTCCAGGCCAAGACGGATTTGTTCAAGCTCATTCCGAAACTCACCCACCGTGTAGTTTAACTCCTGACCGGTATCAACAGCGATGATAGCTTCATCAATCTTCTGTAAAATTTTAAGGATCAGACCACGTAACGGTTCTTCCTCATCGTTCTTTAAGCCGTTTCGCCGCAGCCAGTCGACAGGCAATTGGACATATCTGCCCGAGATGCTCAGTTCTCTGTGCAACTGCTGCAGTTCCTCCTGGTAAAGCTGCAACACCACTTTTCGGTGCTGCCTGAATGTAAAACGTGTCACCGCTGGAGTCACATGCGGATTTCCGTCACGGTCTCCCCCGATCCAGGAGCGGAAACGGAGCATTAGCGGTATTTCGGGCCGCTTCCCGTACACCTGTTCCATGGCATCCGACAAATCACTATACATACGCGGAACCACTTGCCAAAGGGTCGTTTTGGCAAAATACAATCCGTGAAGCACTTCGTCCTCAACCGTCAGCCGCTCTTCACGCAGTGAGTCGGTAGTAAGAAGCATCAGGATATTCTGATAGAGATCGGTGTAAAGGGCATCCTGCTCTTCCGGAGTAAGTTGTGTATCCTGCAGTCTTGCCAGGATATCAGAAATATGTTGCTGTTTGTAAAGGATGCTGCGCCGGCGCGCCTCGGTTGGGTGAGCCGTCAATGTCGGCTGAACATCCAGACTGGTGAAAATCTCGATAACTTCGTCAAAACTTCTGCCTCTTTCCTTCAGTTTTCTGACAGCATCCATCAGTGATTCGGGCCGTAAACCACCATTTTCAGCCATGCTGCGTTCGTGGTTTATCCGAATAATCTCCTGTTGTTCGGCCTTATTCACAAGGTGGAAAAAATCGGAATAAGAGCGGATCAACCAGACTAAGGTTTCCAGGTCCATCTCTTTTATGAGTGAACGGACCTCTTCCCAACCAGCCGGGTTACCTGTCTCCCGGGCTTTTTTACAGAGCTGCCTCAAATGCTCCACATCCTGAAAGACCTCCTCTCCTGCCTGTTTTCTGATGGCATGCCCCAAAAGGCTGCCCATAAGATTTACCTGTTCACTCAGAGGTCTTGAAATTCCGCTTCCTTCAGCTTTTATCTGTAATCCTGACCAACGTCGCATATTTCCTTTATTTTCTTCCGCATATAAGAGTGCCTAATATAGGCATCTCAATTGGTAAATGAATATCAAATTCGAAAACCGGATTCAGCACAAAAAGTTCATTTTTGATCGAACCCGTTTCCATAAAATAAAAGTAACGGTGGGGTAACATCTGCTTCATGTGAAGGCCGTACCATACCAGTACTCCTTTCAAAAATAAGCGAGATACCACCCAATCCATTAGGCTGAGCATGGTGAACATGCGTCAGCCTTTTTTTATTTCCCCGAGAAAACGTTTAATAATTAGCGTAGCGTTCCGTGCATGTGACTGCCGCGGAAAGTATTTGCCACAGAAAACAGATAATTACGGGATTTCTGTGTGTTTCCATGACTCTCTGTGGCAATTTTGATTGAATAATCTTAATTAAATAACACACAAAGTTGGAAGAACTTACATTACCAATGTGTTGTATCACCTTAACTATTCACGCTGGTCAGCCGACATGAAAACAGCACTTGTATTAAACGGAGGGGGAGCCAAAGGCGCTTTCGAAGCCGGAGCGATAAAGGTGCTCCTGGATCATCATTTTGAATTCAATATGATTGCCGGAGTCAGTGCCGGGGCACTTAATGGTGCCATGCTGGCTACCGACCAGGCTGATTCCCTGTTTCACCTGTGGCAGACAATCATAGAATCGGATATCACGACAAAACCATCGATTGCAAATACTGCCCTGCGTTACGTGAAATATAAAATCGGCATTGGCAAACCGCCCATGTCGTTTGCCAGCAACTCAGCCCTTTTTCAGCTTACCCGGCGGTACCTGACCAATCGACCCCTTAAGATTCCCTTCACAGCCGGCAGGGTTAATTTGAAAACGGGAGAATATGTAAATGAAATACACATGCAACATCTTGTTGATGAGGTAGTTGCCAGTACGGCCGAACCCATTGTATGGCCTCCTGTTGATGTTGACGACGGTTTATTCGTCGATGGTGGAATACGAAATATCTCCCCGCTGCACGACGTGCTGGGACAGGCACCCGATCGAATTATCATCATAGGAACAGAACCACTAACCGACCGCATCTACTCTAAGGATCCTAAGGATATCGTGGATATAGCCCAACAGACACTCAATATCCTGCTGAATGAAGTTCTGCTCAACGACATCGAACGATACCTGGATATCAACGAGATCATCAAGCAGGTTGGTCATCCGATCAAGAACCGGAAGGGTAAACTAATGTTTCACTTCGATACCATCCTTATATTTCCGGAAGAATCCCTCGGCGACAGTCTCGACTTCAGCAGGAAATCGCTCGACAATCGCTGGGTATTAGGAACAAAAGCCGCCAAAAAAGCTATCCACGAAGTGCCCCCGACTGTATAACCGTCCTTAATGCATGTGAATATACAAAAGGTAACCGGTGGCAGGTGGAATAGCCCCTATACTCCTCATTCGAAAAACGACTTGTGCACGATGGTGCTCTCCATGGTTCAGCATTTGCGTCAGGATATCCATATAGGAATCATCGAAGATTTTGTCTTTTGTGTTTCTGTAGCGGCATTTTGAGAACAGGTGATCCGGATGCTGACTTCTGATGAATTCCAGAATATCCGTGTTAATGATACTTGATAATCGCTCACACTCCTCCAGGCTCATGTGCTCGTTCATAGGCTTACCAGATGATCCGTTCTTCATTCTATCCAGCCAGATTTTGTTTACGTTAAGCAGATGAGAAAGACTCTGAAGACAATATTCGTCGGTAACTTTCTGTCCCTTCATCGACGATATAATCTGGCCTGTGGCCCATCGATCATACTCCCATCTCTTAATAAGGAACTCCCTGAATTTCATGATCATCCTGATTATCCTTACGGTTACTGACACTCGCTTCGGCAAAATAGAGAATCACGGGAAAAGGTAATAATACCGTGATTTGTTCATTCTCTTTTATTCTATCTGGCATGAGAAAAATGAAGCACAACTAACGTGTTTTCTTTGACTCATTTATCACAACTATTGGAAATTAAAAACGAATATTCTATTTTGATTGAACGTTCAGTCAATTAAAATTCAGCCCTCTTATATGGATCAAATCGCTGTTCGCACATATGACCCTTCTCTCATTGAAAAGCTTTACAGCCGCGTAGCCTGGATGTACGATATATGGAGCCGGCTAACTGAAGAGAAAGCCCTGCAAACGATTTTACAATGGGCGGATATCCGGGACGGACAGGATATGCTGGAGGCAGGAGTGGGTACCGGGCGCCTTTTTTTAAGGATCATCGATCAAAACAAAAACGGCCGGAATGTTGGCATCGACCTCTCTGAAGTGATGCTTGGAAAAACAAGAAATAAATGTGGAAAGCACAAAAACGTACAGTTACTCAAAGCAGATATAACCAACTTAACAGATAGTCTTGGAACTTTCGACAGGATCATCAGTTCGTATGTCTTCGATTTGCTTCCGGTGGACCAATACGTTTCGATACTATCAAAATTCCAATCAATGCTCCGACCCAACGGTAAATTGATCCTTGCATATATGGAAGCCGGGAAAAGTTCATCTCACCGTTTTTGGGGATGGGTTGCCGAGACCTTTCCCGGTTTGATGACCCATTGCCGTCCTATCTATTTGGAGACATTCCTGCGTGAAGCAGGTTTTACAATCGAACAAAAATGCAGCTTCACACAGCTCACTTTTCCGAGTTGTGTAATTGAGGCGAGAATAAAAGAAAGTAAAAAGCAGATATGAGTCCGCGTACCCCGGAACAATTTGAGGCGATTCGTCAGCATCGCACGAAAGATATTATCAATGCGGCCTTACGGCTGTTTGGTCAAAAAGGATTCGAGGCTACCAGTATAACGGCCATTGCACGTGAGGCTGGTATTGCCAAGGGATTGCTCTACAATTACTTCGACAGCAAAGAGCATCTTTTGGAAGAAGTAATTCTGGAAGGGTTCCGCAGCATCCTGCCATCGCTCGATGAGCTGAAACTCAAAAAGCAAGCACCTGGGAAGGCTTTTCGACAAATGCTCGAATCAACCAGGGATTCTGTCAAATCCAATCCTAAATTCTGGCAACTTTATATACGTATGTTTTTTCAGATATCGGCAAACGACAGGGTGGAGAAAATTTTCCTCAAGTATACCCAAACATACTTCCAGGTGATCCATGAATTACTTGTGGATCTTGGGGTCGACAATCCCGAAATCGAAATCTGGAAGCTGGGTGCACAACTTGACGGGGTCGTGCTCGATTATACCCTGATGCAGGATATGGTCCAAAATTCCGGCCCCAGGGCACAGAAACCTGAAACGGAGACATGGCCGGAATACCCGCTAGACGAAGTCATCGAATCTATCATTCAACAATATGCAAATTAATCCATCACCGAAGACTATTATGGATTTACAAAAAAAACAAAGACACAACATCAACTCTGTCTTTTGTCCCCTTGAGGGGACTTATAGGGGGTGTTACCGAGTGTTTCATAATGAATACATTCATCAGATAATAAAGCGCTCGTCGACACCCACCTTAGTCCTCCCTCAAGGGAGGAAATCAAGCGACTATTTCCTCAAATCTCACTCTCATGGGAATAGACGTGCCATTTATGGGGTAATTACTGTGCTGCTTTTGCTGATCGTAATTGCCATACCCCGGGTCTTTGCCCAGGATGCAAAAGAAATCGTTCAAAAAGCCGATCAAAAGGTTCGCGGAGAGAGTTCTATAGCTTCCATGACCATGAAGATTGATCGGCCGACCTGGTCACGCACCGTCGATATGAAAGCCTGGTCGAAAGGCACCGAATATTCGATGATCCTGGTTACAGATCCACCCCGTGACAAGGGGACAGCCTTCCTGAAACGGAAGACGGAGATATGGAACTGGGTGCCCAGCATAAGCCGTGTGGTCAAGCTGCCACCATCGATGATGATGCAATCGTGGATGGGTTCCGACTTCAAGAATGATGATCTGGTAAAGGAGTCATCAATGGTCACCGACTATACACATAGTCTGATTGGTGACAGCACCATCACCGGATACAAATGCTACAAGATCAAGATGATCCCGAAGCCGGATGCAGCCGTAGTATGGGGAAAGGTCTTGATATGGATCACACAAAAAGAATACATGGAGCTGCGGGTCGAGTTTTTTGACGAAGACGGGAACCTGGTCAACACCATGAATGCGTCGGACATCAAAGAGCTGGGTGGCCGGGAATTACCGGCACGCATGGAGATGATCCCCTCCGACAAACCGGGCAACAAAACCATCCTGATCTACCACTCCCTCACATTTAACAAACCGATCCCCCTCAGCTTCTTCTCCACCCAAAACATGAAAAGACTTCAGTGACATGGGAAAGGAGATTTGCCAGCCATTTATTCAACCCTTTCAGGGTTGCCTTTTTCAATGGAATTCAAACCCCGGATTCTATCCGGGGCTATTCAAGTTGAATCCCTTCAGGATTTTTGAAAATGAACGACATAATCAATTTTCTACAAAAATATATATATAACACAGTATGCGTAAGAAGCCTGAAGGGCTTAAATACGAATAGCGCCGGGTAAAACCCGGTGCAAATGCGATAAACCATATTAACAACCCCAAAGGGGTTGAATAAACAACAGTTTAAAATACGTTGTGAATCATGAGAATTGAAAAGGATTGTCGACGAATAAAGCTGTTGCTATTCATTTTTAATTATTAATTACTAATTGATAATTATGTATTTAAAATTAGCCTGGCGGAATATTTGGAGGAATAAGCGGCGAACGCTAATCACGGCGTTTTCGGTTTTGCTGGCGGTTGTGTTGTCGGCTCTGACACGATCCATGCAGCTCGGTT
>Ga0102953_1002055_pt1 | contig 12276 bp, 10 predicted proteins | sample SalPon2A_C_D2_MG_FD_78509 | JGI IMG/M metagenome (GOLD analysis project Ga0102953, IMG submission 78509) | Soil microbial communities from South San Francisco under conditions of wetland restoration - Salt Pond MetaG R2A_C_D2_MG | ecosystem: Environmental > Terrestrial > Soil > Wetlands | place... | reverse complement strand
TTTCAGTGCCCGGAAATAGCTTAAAGCAGGGGGAGGGCTGGAAGCCCCCACCAAAAAGAGCAGAGGCCGACAGGAGCATAAGCCAAACCTGGTGCCCCGATCGAATCCAATAGTCGTCCCCGTAAGCTGAAAATTTTGCGGCGGCTCCGGTTTCAAAATGGGGTAAATCCGATCCCATATTCGGTGTAGCACGCCGGAAAGATTTGAACCCCAATCGATTGAGCCTGCTTGATGGTTTCAGTCCGGGGCTTTAACTTGAAGTGGGGGAGGGCTGGAGGCTCCCACCAAAACGGCTGGCTATTTCTTTAAGCTAAGGAGGCCCTCCATGACCGAGATTATCAGCCTGATTGCGATCAACGCCGGCCGTGCTTGATGAAGGATAACTCGCCGCGAATACGCCTCTTATGGCGTGTCTTTATCTTCGATCGCGGAATGGCCATAACTTTTTTTGGCAGTTTGCCCTGCTGGATTTTTTCAGGTCCCGGATGTAACTTAAGCCCGGGGGGAGGGCTACAAGCCCTGGCCAAATCGCTGATCAGGTTGTAAATGGGCAACTTAAAAAAGATCACTTTTATACCGGCGAAACTCCATGGACATTCACATTAAGTGGTGCCTTTCTGCCTGATTGTTTCAGGAATGGGATTTACATTGAAGCAGGGGAGGGCTGTCAGGCCCCCGCCAACCGGAAACAAGACAAGGATTTGCGCATGCGCCCGGTGCAAAGGGCCCCTGAAATCCGCAACAATGCCTTCCCCAACGAGGAACAGCTGCCAGTATCCCATATATCCTTTAATTTATGGCCGTGTAGAGGAAAGCGGAAAGGTGCCGGCCCGCAATTATAGGCTACCCGATGACATACACCACAGGCCCTAAACCAGCACCAGCCAGCAGTAGTAAATGGAAAATAAGCTGAGGAACAGGATCCCTGCATAGGTCAGCCGCTGCAGGTGCTTCCCGGGGCGGCTGGCTTGGGGGAGGTCATCGCTCATAACATTTTTCAGGTTCATATACCCTATGATCGGGGCAAGTACAAAGGAAATAAATGTCGCCAGGGCTACCAACAGGCCCATGTTTGCACTGAACAGGCTAACCACCATATAATTCACAAGGGCCAGCAAAATGATCCCAGCAGCATAGTACTTCCTCCCCGAAAAGTCGCGTTTTTTGGGGCTCAGGAGGCCGAGGATGTCCAGGCTGACCCGGGAAATGGCATCGTGCGCGGTCATACAGGTACTGAACATGGTGGCAAAGGCGGAAATGGCAATAAAAATATAGGCCCAACGGCCTATGTGCGTGGTGAATAGCTGTACCACCTGATCGGCGAAGACCACAGCGCTATTGCTGAGTTCAGTGTGGGTCCCATACAGGGTCATCCACCCGATGATCAGGAAAAAAACAGCCAGCAGGGCCGTCAGCAGGTACCCCGAATTGAACTCCTGCAGGGCCTCCCCCAGGCTCAGGCGCCTTCCGGTGAGTTTATACTTTTCCAAAGTCCACATACTGATCCAGCTGCTGGCTTCCACGGCAGTAGGCATCCAGCCCACCAGGCCGATCAGGAAGAGGATACCCCCTTGATTGAAGATAGGCGGGCGTTCAAAGCCGGCATCGGCCTGTACCGGTCCCTGGACCAGTACCAAGACCGTCGTGATGAGTAAAGCGATAAATAAAATGCTGACCACGAATTTCAGGGAAATCTCCAGAAACTTGTAGCGGCCCACGATAAGGACGGCACTGAGAAAAACAAACAGCCCCAGGGTGACCATGCTTACGGAGAGGCCGGGGGTATGGAAGAGGTTGATAAACAACCCCGCTGTTACCACATACAGGGCGGCCAGGATGGTAAAAGTGGTGACCAGGGTAATGAAGGCATACAACCATAAATAGGCCTTTCCCCGGCGGAGATACCCCTCGATCAGGGATCGGTTGGTTACATTGGTGTAGCGGATACCGAATTCAAAAAAAGGGTATTTCAGCAGGTTGGCCAGAATGATGGGGATCACCATGACCCATCCATATTGTGCTCCTGCCTTGGTAGACAGCACCAGGTGCGAGGTTCCTATGGCCATGCTCGCGAACAATAACCCGGGCCCCAGGTTCCTCAACAGGGTTTTCAGGGTAGACATGGTTGGTTTGCTTAGTGGGGCTAATTTACATTTTTTGACAAGAAATACGGATGCCCGCCTGAATAATATCCCGGCCCGGGCTTGGAGGCAGCCCCGGAAAAATATCCATGCCGGGCAAAGGCCTATTCAATTGTGATTTTCTCCCCATAGTATTTGGGTTGCGTATTCAGGAGCAGGTCGATAAAGACCTTCACCCGCGCGAAGTATTCCCTGAATCGCACTTTTTCACCCGGTTCCCCGGCCAGGTCCTTGGCGTTGAAGCCAATGGCGGTCAACCCTTTTTTCTCAGCCAGGTATATCGCCCGTTCATTGTGGAATTCCTGGGAAATAACCGTAACGCTGTCCAGCCCGAAGATTGCCCTGGCGCGGACCACGGAATCCAGGGTCCTGAAACCTGCGAAATCAAGGTAGATGCAGGCTTCCGGGATGCCTGCCTTCACCAGGTCTTTCTTGATGGTGACGGGTTCGTTATAGTAGGGAGACCCGTTGTCCCCGCTCACCAGCACGTACTGGATTTTTCCTGCATTGTAGAGGGCTACGGTGGCATCAATCCTGTTCGTATAATATGGATTCAGGCCGCCTTCTACGAGGCCCCGGGAGGTGCCGAGTAGCAGGCCCACCTTATTCACGGGAATGTCATCAATGGAGTTGTAAGTCTTACCCCTGGCGGTTTCCTCAATGATCAGGTTGCAGATTCCCAGCAGGATAAGCGGCAGTATCAATAGGAATAGGAGGATATAAATGTATTTCCTTTTCATTTAGGTTGCTTGGCAACAATAAAAGTACATAAAGCTGGGTGATTTTAAGCCTTCCGCCTGAATCTGCCGGCAAAAGGTCCCTTACTTCCGGGGGATGAACTGCAATATTCCGCCTGCCTCTTGCCCGGGTGTGGCTGGCAATTCAAACAATTTCGGTGTCGATACAACAAAAGGGTATGCCCCGGATATTATAAGTATAGGGTATGGGTTTCTTTTCTATTAGAAACCTCTCTAATTGAAGTTGAATAAAAATACAATTAAGCTATGAACCTATTTAAAACCACTGCCGTTTGCACGCTTGGGATAATCCTGGCGACGGCTTGTGGCGGCCCTAAGGAAAAATCACCGGAGAAAGCTGAAACTGCCGGGAACATGCAGGCAACGGAGGCCTATGAGGATATGGGTACGGCTACGGTCGGTACCCGAATTCAGCAAGACGATCGCTTTAATACCCTGTCCCGTACCCTGGAACAGGCCAACCTGGAGGGTATGCTTAATGAGGATCTTCCCTATACCCTTTTCGCCCCTTCTGATGCGGCTTTTTCGCAATTGCCCGCAGGCACCCTGGACCATCTGTTTGAGGAAACGGGGAAACCTGCTTTGATCAGCCTGCTGACCTATCATATCGTTGCCGGGGAGCATTCGGCCGGAGATATCTCAGAAGCGATAAAGTCCCATGATGGTTCCTACACCCTGGAAACACTACAGGGGAAACGGATCACGTTCACAGATACGGATAATGGGGTGTTGCTGACCGATATACAAGGGGACACCGCCCATATCGTCCGTCCTGACCTCAGGGCGTCAAACGGCCTGATCCATGAAATAGATCAGGTGATGTCTGACCAATAACTATCGTCCGTCAGAGGATTACTTAAACAATAGGCCCCGACCCCATGTCGGGGCCTTTCATTTTGGTTTGGCAGTCGTTACCGCAATGAGGTCGGTACCCAAACAGAATATGTAGTATCTTGTCTGCACTGAAACCGCAACAAATATGTTATGAATTCAGATCGCCTTGAAGCTTTCAGCGATGGGGTACTGGCCATCATCATTACCATCATGGTCCTGGAAATCAAACCCCCGGAAGAAGCAACCTTCGCCTCCCTCTCGGGCGTCCTTCCGATATTTTTGAGTTACCTCGTCAGTTTCATCTACCTTGGGATCTACTGGAACAACCACCATCATTTGATGCAGGTGGTGGAGAAGGTGGATGGGAAGGTCCTGTGGGCCAACCTGCACCTGTTGTTCTGGCTGTCATTGGTGCCATTTGTCACCAATTGGGCAGGGGAAAATCACCTCCAGGCCATCCCGATTGCCTGCTACGGCGCCGTGTTGCTCATGAGCGCTGTTGCCTACAGGCTTTTGGAAATCTTCCTTCTCCGGCAGGACATGGGCAACCACAGGCTAAAACAGGCGATCAATACCGGGTTGAAGGAGAACGTCTCCACTTTCCTCTATGTGGCTGCCTTGCCGCTGGCATTTGTGAACAGCTGGATTTCCGTGGCAATCTACATTGCCGTGGCAGTGATCTGGTTTATGCCCGACCGGAGGGTGGAGAAAGCTATCCGGCAGCAATAAGATCGGATCGGACTATTGTACCCTGGTCCCCAACAGGGGATTCGTCTTTGGGATGGTTGTATGACACGAAGTACATTGCGAGCCGGCCTTTGCCTTTTACGGGGACCTTGCCCCGTGGCTCGAAAGCGAACCGGGGATCATCTTTAACCAGGTCGTAAGTACTTTGTGAGATATTCACTTTTCCCACCGCCCCGTAACTTTCCAGCCTTGAGGCGGTGTTGACGGTATCACCCCAAAGGTCGTACTGGAATTTTTTTACGCCTGCAATGCCGGCCACTACAGGCCCGGTATGTATGCCTACCCGCATTCTGAAAGGGATTTGATGTTTGGCCTTCTTTTCTTCTATCCGCCGGGTGATAAAATCCTGCATCTCCAGGGCCGCCAGTACGGTCCTTTTGCAGGAATCTGCGGATGGCACGGGCAAACCGCCTGCGGCCATATAGGCATCACCTATGGTCTTGATCTTTTCAATGCCGTACCTGTCCATAATATGGTCAAAGCCTTCAAAACAGTGGTTGATCTCTTGGATCAGTTCCTCTGCCGACAACCTGGAAGCACTTTTGGTAAACCCTTTAAAATCTGTGAACAGGATGGACACTTCTTCAAAATCCCGGGCCCTGGCCTTCCCGTGGATTTTAAGTTCCTGCGCGATCTCTGCCGGCAGGATGTTCAGCAGCAGTTCATCCGACCGCTTCCGGGCTTTTTTGGTGAAGCGGTACTGCCGGTATACCAGCCCTGTTGATGCAATCAGCAGCACCATCCCGAGCAGGGCCATATTCCGCTGGCTTCTTCCGCGGCGGATCTGCAATTCCTTTATACTTTGCTGGTGGGCAAAAGCCAGGCTGTCTGCCAGCTGCTTTTTGTCAAAGTTGAATTCCATTTCCTGCCGGGTGGTTTCCCGTATGCTTTGGATGTCGGTGAGGCTGTCCCGGTAGGCGATGTAGTTCCGGTAACTTTCAAGTTCTTTGTCGGCCTGCCCGAGGGCCGCATAGGTTTGGTACATGCGCTCATAAATATCGCTCAGGGCCTCCTTGCTTTCCAGTTTTTTAGCAAAGGGGATGGCCTCATGGAGGTATCCCAGGCTCATGGCATATCGCCTTTCCACATAGGCAACCGAACCCAGCCCGGAGAGGGAACTGGCCAGGGCTGCATCGTCATTATCCTCCCGTGCCTGGGTAACCGCTTTTTCCAGATAGGTCCGTGCCTGCCCCGTATCCGATATTTTGAGGTAGTATTTACCGAGGTTCAGGTAGCCATGGTCCAGATAGTACCGGTTCCCAATCGCTTCCAGGATACGCACCCCTTCCCGGAGCTGGTCGCCCGCCTCGTCAAATTCCTTCATTTCCACCTTCAGGTTCCCGATATTGATCCGTACAAGGGCTTCGCTTACCTGATCCCTGGTTCGGAGGCTCAGGTCGAGGCTTTTTTGGAAGTACTCCATGGCTTTGGGGAAATCGTTCTGGAGACTGTAGGTGTTGCCGATGGAGTTATAGGCGTCCTGTATGCCCACCGTATCTCGCGTGAGTTCAAATTGCTTCAGTGCATCGAGCTGATATTGCAGGGCTTTTACCGTATTCCCCAGGCTGGCATAACTGGTGGATAGGTTGTAATAATTGTTCCCCAGACCGCTGTTTCGGTTCATCGCCTTGTTGAGGGCTATGGCCTGCAGGTAATATTCAATGGCCTGTTGGTAGTTGCCCAGGTAAAACTGGTTGGAGATCCCCAGGCTGTTCAACGCTTTGGACAAGCCGATAGAATCCTTGTATTCAAGGCTGGCCTGGTAACTTAACTTAAAATAATCGAGGCTTTTCGCCGGGTTTCCCAGGGCTTCCAGTACAATCCCCTGCATGCGGTAAATATCGGGCAGTTTGTGTTTATCCGGCCCTTGCAGGCATAGCTCCAGGCTTTCATCCAGACTGGCCCGGGCTTCTTCATACCGACTCGCATCGTAGAGGAGGCTGCTCATATCCAGCAATGCATCGGATTCCAGTACCACAGACGGGATCTCACGGGCCATTTCCCGTTGTAACCGGGCACAGATCAGGGCGCTGTCCGCGTCAAATTGGGCGGCATACCAGTTACTCAGGGCCTCCAATGCCCGGTACCGGGCTTCCGGGGAAGCCATCCGGGACCTCCAGACCCTCTTAAGGCTGTCCGGGTTCTGTGCGGAAGCCTTCTGAGGCAGCCCGCCCAGGAAAAATAGCAAGAAGATCAGGTATAGAGCGGTGTATCGCTTCTGCCTCGGGAAATACGGACGTGTGCGTAAAGTATTCATATACGAAAAGTCATTCGCATAAATTGTTCAAACAGGGATTGCGCCCCCTCTAAATTATTTCAAAATTCCGAATCCTGCTATCCCGCCCGCTGGAATTTTAAAAGGATTCTGCGATCCGTGGGGGATGATTCCATTCCCCACCGGGGACATGGTCATACTTGCCATTCCGGGGGTTTTAAATTGGATATTTCTTCTTAAATTGTAGGGGATCGTATTCCATTAAAATTTTTGCAGTATGAAAGAACTCAGGAAAGAAGACGTGAGTCAGGAGGTATTTGACCTTTATGACGCCTATGCCCATAACCAGATCAACAGGAGGCAGTTCATGGATAAGTTATCGACCTACGCCGTTGGCGGGGTGACCGTGATGTCCCTGATGAGTTTTATTATGCCGGACTATGAAAATAAGATCCGGGTGCGCCAGGACGACCCGCGCCTGGATGCGCATTTCATTACCTATAATTCCCCCAAAGGAGGCGGAGAGATCCGCGCCCTGCTGGCCAAACCGGCGGATGCCACCGGGCCTTTGCCCGGGATTGTGGTGGTTCATGAGAACAGGGGCTTAAACCCGCATATTGAAGATGTATGCAGGCGGGCTGCCCTGGCCGGGTTCCTGGCGTTGGCGCCGGATGCCCTGACACCCCTGGGAGGCTATCCAGGAAATGACGATGCGGGCCGTGAATTGCAGAGCCAGCGAGACCGGGATGAGATGCTGGAAGACTTCATCGCGGGCTATGAATACCTCAAGGGGCTCCCGGATTGTACGGGTAAAATTGGCGTGGTGGGCTTCTGTTTCGGCGGAGGCATAGCCAACATGATGGCCGTAAGGCTCCCGGACCTCGGGGCTGCGGTACCTTTTTACGGCAGCCAGCCCCCAACGGACCAGGTGGTAAAAATACAGGCCCCATTGCTGCTGCACTACGCAGGCCTGGATACCCGGGTGAATGCGGGCTGGCCTGAATATGAAGCCGCCCTGAAAGCAAATAACAAGGAGTATATCGCCTATATCTATCCGGATGTCAATCACGGGTTCCACAACGATACGACTCCACGGTACGACGAAGCAGCCGCCAAGCTGGCCTGGCAGCGTACCGTGGATTTTTTCAATGAGCATCTGAAGTAAAACCCCGGAGTCTGATCGTTTCCCCCTGGTAAGCGACTTGCCAGCTGCACGCAGGGGGAGCACATACTAAACTTTTTGTCAGGATCCCACGTCTATGGGGGTATTGGGGCTGATGGGGTCTACGTCAGGATCCATATCGGCATGTTGCCTCCCGCCAAAACGGTAGGTTACCCCGAAGTTGACCAGGAAGTCGGCAAAGGCCGCGTCGCCGTGCCGGGGTTCGCCGGTCATTGCCTCGGTCTCCATATCAGGTACACTCTGGGTGCGGTTGCGCACCAGGGCGATGGGCATATCAAAATTAAACTGGAAACTCTGGTAGGAATAACTCAATCCCGGCTCCACAGACAACACGTATCCGGGCCTTCTGAAACCTTCGCTGCCCCCGATGAGGTCGTGGACGGGCAAACATTCGTACCGGCCCCCTAAATAGATCCCCAACCCGTTGATAAGGGCAGGGGCGTAGGTAAGGCCTGTTCGGAGGGCAATCTGGTCTGGCACGGACATGATGGCCTCCGTTTCCCGGGACCTGTACGTTGGCACGCCGTTGGTTTCCCTGGGGCTTGCCAGATAGTAGAACCCGCCGCTCAGGTAAAGGTTATTCGTAAACATATGGTATCCCTGCAGTTCCAGGGTAATGCCCACCCCGCCGTCGCCGGGTTGGATGGATTGGTCTACCGTTCGGATGTCTGGCCGGTCATCGCGGTGGGGATAGATATCGGTCGCATCGTAGTCGCCGGAATTGGTCTTGATACCCAGGCTGGCAGAGATGTTGGATTGAACATGCTTTTTTGGGTCCAGGAACCAATACCCCACACTTCCGCGGATATCGCCTAATCCCTGGGAATATACGAAGGATCGTTCCCCCCGGCCGGATTCCCGGGAGTGGTCCACATAAGGGAACACCACCGTACCAAAAAGCCGGTCTGTAAAGGAATAGCTGATGGAGAGGTCGTAGAAGTAGGAGCGATTAATCACATTGGTGTGCTCTTCCACCCGTTCCACCTGCTCTTCCGTCCCCACAAAGTGTTTATAGGATTTAAAATGCCGGAAGTCTGTACTTACAGACCATTCCCCCTTGTGGAAGCCGGCCGCGTCCTTGTTGGCGAGCTCCCCGCTGCAGGAAGAGAATCCCCGGATGGCCACACAGCCCTGTGCGTATGCAGTAGAAGTTATGACCGATGAAGCGGTGATAGCCATGATCAAAATAAATGTTCTCATAGATAGGTTTGGTTGTGCATGCCGAAACATGCGGATATTAAACATAACAATTGCCTTGCAACAGGCATTTTAAAGGGGCGAAGATAAGCCCGTGTTCTTCTGGTTAAGAATAATGATAGGTTAAGGTGTATTATCGAAAAGTTAATTGAGCCAAGATAATGTTAAAAGGAGCTAATATCGGGCCTTCCGGACCACAGAAAGGGTGCGGTTCACCCTATGCGAGTGTTGCAACTACACATGGCACCTCATTTCCCGGACAGGCATATTTTCACCTTTCCGGTTTGCCGAGTCCCGGATCGAAGCAGGTGAAGAGGTCAATATTTAAGTGATACAGGATTATTCATATATTGGGTAAAGAATAATTCGAAATGGATTCAGCCCAAATTCATCAGGAAAAGGTACTAGCGGCGAAACAGGCGGTAAAGTTGGTCGAGAGTGGCATGGTAGTAGGCCTGGGCTCCGGTACTACATCCGAATGTATGATCCGCAGCTTAGGCGAAGAGGTAGACAAAGGCCTGTCTATCCTGGCGGTGGCTTCATCAAAAAAATCAGCAAAACTGGCGGAATCTCTAGGAATTGCCCTGACGAGTTTGGAAGAGGCCGGAATGCTGGACATCAATATAGATGGAGCAGACGAGTTCGACCCGGAGTTGCGATTGATTAAAGGTGGGGGTGGGGCCCTGCTAAGGGAAAAAATACTGGCCCATTACTCCAAGTATAATGTAATTATTGCCGACTCCAGGAAGCAGGTTGCCAAACTGGGCAATTTTAAATTGCCATTGGAAATAATCCCGTTTGCAGCCAAGAACATTGTAGATCAACTGGCTGAGATGGGAATGAAGCCTGAGCTTAGGAAGGAAAAGGGCCAGGCCTATAAGACTGATGAACAGAATTATATTGTAGACGTTGATATTCTGGGTATGAACAAGTTGGATCATTTGAATAACCTCCTGCTCAATATCCCGGGAATTGTTGAAACCGGGCTTTTCATTAACTATACTGATTTATTGATAATGGGTAAAGGGGATGCCACGATCACATTTACGAAAACTGAAAAAGGAGAATAAACAGGGCGACTAGCCGGAATCGAACGGCAGGTCCTGTTTCGCCAACGCACTGATTTTGAATACATTTTAAGGGTGTGAAGGGGCAAACTTCCCAAAACGGATAATATTTATAATCAATAAAATGACAGATTTAACAGCAAACGCGATTGAACGTATACTGAGGAACAATTATATTGGTCACTTGTCCTATCTATGGCAAGGGAAACCTTATTTAATTCCCATTACCTATTACTATGATTGGACCGACAAAACAATCATCAGCTACACCTCGGAAGGCCATAAAATCAATGCCCTGCGAGAAAATAGCTCGGCCACCATTCAGGTGGAAGCAATACAATCGATATTCAATTGGGAATCGGTGATGGTACACGGCACTTTCGAAGAACTTGAAGGTAGTAGCGCCGAGAAAAAGTTACGCCAATTTACTGAAGGCGTGAAGGGCCTGATTCGTAGAAAAGAAGGGCGGGAGCTTGAGTTTATCAATGAGTTTTCGGGCAAACTATACTCCAGGGGAATTCCGATAGTTATCAGGTCAAAATACTTGAGATTGCCGGGAAACGAAGGGAAACCTAAATACAACACCTCAAATGGGCTAGCCATTTTTGCCTTGACTACCTAAAAAGTCTAAATTCCGATGCAAGTCTATTACCGCTGTAGAGGCACGGCGTTACAAATGTCTGACAACTTGTATTCGGTACCGTGTGTTCATTTTTTTACTTTCACAATTCTGCAAGGGAAGCCATATCAATCACGATCTTGCCGAATTGCTTGCTTTTGTCCATTTTCCCATAAGCCTCATTGATATTTTTTGCAGCGTATTCTGAATCAATGACCGGTTTGAGCTTTTTGGCTGATACCAGCTCCAACATTTTAAAAAATTCAAGATCATTCCCCATGGTAGTGCCGTGAATCGACAACTGTTTCCAAAATATGGTGCGCGGATTTAAGTCTGATATGGTCCCTGCCGTCCTGCCAAACAGGGCAATCCTCCCCCCTGGATTGGCTAATTCGGCTAATTTGTCAAAATCCTTTCCGGCGGCACTGTCTATGATAACGTCGAAACCTCCGGCCCTGCTTTTTAATACCTCATTCCAACCCTTGTCTTTGTAATTTACCCCGGACTTTGCACCCAATTCAATAGCCCTGGAAATTTTTCTGTTATCGCCCGAGGTGACATATACCTCGGCCTCGAGGGCTACTGCAAAACCCAAAGCGTACAAAGCAGCCCCGCCTCCTATCCCGGTGACCAGCACTTTGTTGCCCGGTTCCAGCTCACCGCGCGTCATCAGGGCTCTGTACGCCGTCAATCCGGCCAGCGGCAAGGCAGCGGCTTCCTGAAAAGTAAGGTGGGAGGGTTTAGGGTAGACATACTTTGCATGGATGGTTACATATTCGGAGAAAGTACCGGGGGTGGGAAAGCCCAATATCTCATAATCTCCACCTTGTACCCTGTCATTGGCGCCCCAGTGAAGCGATGGGTTTATGATAACCTCATCACCGGTTTTAAAGGTATTAACCCCCTTCCCAATGGCTTCGACAATCCCCGAACCATCTGAACCCATGATAATATTGGATTCACTGCTACGCCTTCTTTCCTTGAGGGTCCAAAGTTCGTGGTGGTTGATAGCGGCTGAAACCATTTTAATGGCAATTTCCCCATCCCTGACGACAGGTTTTTCAACTTCGCCTATTTCCAGTTTATAGGTTCTCTGATCCAGGATTACAGCTTTCATTTTTAGCTAAAAAGTAGTTCATTTATTTATAGTGGCGTAAAGACTGCGGAACTTATTAAGGAATTAGCCAGGAGGTGATATTGGTTTGCTTTCAAAAGATGATGCAATATGCTTTTACAAACAGGGAACGGATAGGAATAACAGCTAATGTACCCGTGTTCGTTTAACTGCTATGCGAAGTTTGCAACTTCGCATCATCGTTCAGTCTTGCTATGCGAAGTTTGCAACTTCGCATCATCGTTCAGGCAATTTTTTATCAGTGTCGGGAATTGCTTGGCTGTTCGCCTCCCGCTATGCGAAGTTTGCAACTTCGCATCATCTTGCATAAATTGTTTGTCAGGGACGGGAATTGCTCAGCCTTCGGCTTCGCGAGTCCCAGGCCGAACGTGTTGAAAAAG
>Ga0102953_1002054_pt1 | contig 12293 bp, 12 predicted proteins | sample SalPon2A_C_D2_MG_FD_78509 | JGI IMG/M metagenome (GOLD analysis project Ga0102953, IMG submission 78509) | Soil microbial communities from South San Francisco under conditions of wetland restoration - Salt Pond MetaG R2A_C_D2_MG | ecosystem: Environmental > Terrestrial > Soil > Wetlands | place... | reverse complement strand
GTCCCGCACACTGAGATGCAATATCAGCCGGGCAGAGTCATTGATGTGCACGATTCTCTGCCCGAGATCGACGGCGATAACCCCTTCGGCCAATCCCGCGAGCACCGCGGCAAGCTGATTGCGGTTGGCCACGAGCGCATCGATCCGCGCCTTGGTGTCGCGGGCGAGGGCATTGAGCGCAATCGCCAATTGACCGATTTCGTCGCCCCGGCCTTCCGGCAGGCGCAGCTCATAATCACCTTCGGCTATGCTCGCAGCGCCTTCGATCATTCGTGACACCGGCAAGGTAAAACCGCGGGCGATAAAAAAACCGACCAGCAAAAAGAATCCGGCGATGACAGCGCCCGTTTCGAAAATTCGATTACGCAACTCCGATAGCTGCCGGTCCACCATGGCAAGTGGTACCGCAACGCGGACGAAACCGATCGCCTTGTCACCCTGATCCACTCGCAGCGCCACGTACAACATATCCTGGCCCACCGTATCGCTGAAGCGTGCAGACACACCGGTACCCTGCGCCCGGGCCTGGACGATTTCCGGCCGCCCGCCATAGTTATCCATGACAGTGGATTCTTCCCGACTGTCGGCCAGCACCCGACCCCCGGCATCGATCAACGTAATCCGGTTGATTTCGCGTCCAGTGACATCGACAAGTTCATGACTGCTGAGCGTCTTGTCTTCCAGCAGGTAAGGCACCAGTAACTGGCGTACCAGCGATGCCTGGATCTCGAGGGAATTCCGAATGTTGTTGCGGGTTGCGCTCTGGAGTTGTGAAGACGCGATAAACGCAAAGATCAGCGTACTGACGAGAATGATCGCGGCAACCGCCCCGCTGAGTTGCCATAGAAATCGTGACCGCAGCATGGCCTAACCCGGATACCCTGGTTGCGTGTCACTCATCGACAAATCGATAGCCCACTCCCCTTATGGTCTGGACCATCTGGGCATGATCGCCCAGCTTCTTGCGAATCGAGCGAATATGTACATCGATATTGCGATCGACGACAACCACACCCTCGCCAACCACCCGGTTGAGAAGCTGCTCCCGTGTAAACGCACGTCCCGGCTGAGACGCCAGTTGGTAGAGGATCTTGAACTCGGTTGCGGTGAGCTTCACCAGTTCGCCCGCAAGACGAACCTCGTGCCGTGCCACATCGACAACCAGGTCCTTGATCGAAATTCTCTCCTTGCGCGGGTCTTCGCGAAGCGGCCCGCGTCGCAACACCGCTTTGACCCGTGCAAGCAGTTCTCGCGGACTGAAGGGTTTGGCGATATAGTCATCGGCACCCAACCCGAGCCCGATCACAACATCACTTTCCTCGCCTTTGGCGGAAACGATAACGATGGGTATATCGCGGGTAATCGGATCTGATTTGAGTTGTTGGCACACGGACAGGCCATCGACACCGGGGAGCATGAGATCGAGCAATACCAGGGAAGGAGACAGGTTTCGAACCATATTCAGCCCCTCGTCCCCACGCCCGACAGAAGCAACCTGAAAGCCCTCTCGTTTCAGGTTATAACTGATAATCTCGACGATATCGGGTTCGTCTTCGATGATAACGACTTTGGATCTGCTCATCCTGTACGGGCAACTTGCGGCACCGGCATATTGAATCACCCCGCAAACGCAAATGGTAGACGTGCGCAGTTAAGATACAGTTAACAATATGTACCGTCTTTACACAAACGCCGGGGATTTATTAAGGATCCTTGGGAATCTTACCGAAAATTAATCCGGCTTCTGGAACACAAGCACCGCGTTGGTCCCACCAAAACCAAAACTGTTAGACATGACGGTACGTAACCCGGCCCCGTCGATGCGCTCTCGCACGATGGGCGCTTCCCCCACCGCCGGGTCCAGGTTCTCGATATTTGCCGAGGCGCAAATGAAGTCGTTTTCCATCATCAGCAGGCAGTAAATCGCTTCGTGAGCCCCCGCTGCGCCCAGGGAGTGCCCGGAGAGAGACTTGGTGGAACTGGTGCGGGGCATGCCTGCACCGAATACCCGACGGATCGCCTCGACCTCGGGAATGTCCCCTGCGGGGGTACTGGTGCCGTGGGCATTGATGTAATCGACGGTGCCATTGACCGTCGACAGTGCCAGTTCCATGGCACGCTGGCCACCCTCACCCGACGGCGCCACCATGTCGTAGCCGTCGGACGTCGCGCCGTAGCCGACCAGTTCGGCATAGATCTTCGCGCCCCTGGCCTTTGCGTGCTCGTATTCTTCCAGCACGAGGAATCCTGCACCACCGGAAATTACGAAACCGTCGCGATCCCTGTCGTATGCACGGGATGCCTTGGTGGGCGTGTCATTGTAGGCAGACGACAAGGCACCCATGGCATCGAACAGACAGGACAATGTCCAATGTTCTTCTTCACCGCCGCCGGCAAACACCACATCCTGCTTGCCCAACTGGATCAGTTCTGAAGCGTGACCGATGCAGTGTGCGCTGGTCGAGCAGGCAGACGTGATCGAGTAATTGACACCCTTGATCCTGAACGGCGTAGCAAGGCAGGCCGAGACGGTTGAACCCATCGTCCGGGTCACGCGATACGGACCCACGCGGCGTACGCCCTTGTCGCGCATGATATCGGCCGCTTCGACCACGTTGGCACTGGATGCGCCGCCGGACCCTGCGACGATACCGGTTCGTACGTTGGAGACATCGGCCTCCGCCAAACCCGAGTCCTCAATGGCCTCCTTCATTGCTATGTACGAAAAAGCTGCCGCGTCACCCATAAAGCGTAGCAATTTGCGATCGATGAGTTCTTCCGTATCGATATCGATGCTGCCCGCTATCGTGCTGCGGAATCCCATTTCCTTGTAGGTTTCATTGAATTTTATCCCGGAACGAGATTCCCTGAGTGAAGTGAGTACCTCTGCCTTGCCATTACCCAGCGGCGACACGATACCCATTCCCGTTATGACGACCCGTTTCATAACAACGTCCTAAAAATCATCCAGCGAAGTGAACAAACCGCACCTGATGCCTTCGGCCACATAAATCTGTTTACCGTCTGCAAGAACCCGGGCATCGGCAATACCCAGAACGGTACGTCCTTCCCTGATCCTCGCCATATCGATGTCATATTCGACTTTTTTCGTCGAAGGCAATACCTGACCCCGAAACGAAACCTTGCCACAGCCCAGCGCACGGCCAACACCCATATTGCCCTTCCAGGCGAGGAAGAATCCTGCCAGTTGCCACAGCGCGTCGAGCCCCAGACATCCCGGCATCACCGGGTCATCGATAAAATGCACCTTGAAAAACCACAGATCGGGATGAATATCCAGCTCGGCGCGGATTTTTCCTTTCCCGAAGGCGCCACCATCCTCGGTGATTTCAACGATTCGATCCACCATCAACATTTCGTCGATGGGCAGGTGTGCGCGTCCAGGGCCGAAGAGCCGCCCGTAGCCGCAATCCAGGAGTTCTTCCCGGGTAAAAGAGTGCTTGTTCACAAGCGAGCGGTCCAGCGGGCCAGGCTGTTCTGTGCGATTTTCTGTCATAAGACCTTCTGATGATGCCGGGAGCACCTGGCCCACGACAAGATTTATCATGAAAAACAAAGGCGGAAATTATATCATTGGGCAAAGAAAAGGACAGCAGCCCGCACACCGGGGAAATCGGCCGAAAAGTCATTTGCGCGGTGCCCCTGACGCGCCGCGGTATACGACTTAAATTCGTCGTTGGTGTGCCGGATATCTGCTGAAAAGCAATGCCTTTCCTGCCCGAATGTGACGATTGTCTCCATTATCGAAACCATCCGGTGGGGGAAGTGTCAAAATCTGGCATCGATATACCTCGGGGGAACTCATGATCAATGTGGACAAACACGCCGTTGTCCATAAGGACGCGCAAATCGGCGACAACTGTGTAATCGGTCCGTTTTGTACGGTCGGCCCCAATGTCACCATTGGCGCCAACACCGTGTTACGGTCCCATGTCGTTGTCGAAGGACACACTACGATCGGAGAGGATTGCGACATCTTTCCATTCGTGACGCTGGGCGTTCAGTCCCAGGACCAGAAATACATTCCGGGAACTGTAACCTACGCCCGGATCGGCGCCCGCAATACGATACGTGAATTCGTCAGCATCCACAGTGCAACCGAAGAAGGTACGACCACCACTGTGGGCGATGACTGTGCGTTGCTTGCACAATCGCATGTGGGCCATAACTGCACCGTGGGTAACCATGTGGTCATGTCGCACGCTGCAACACTCGCCGGTCACGTGGTCATCGGTGACTTTGCCAACATCGGTGGACTTTCAGCCATCCACCAGTTTTGTCACGTCGGCCGTGCCGCCATGGTCGCTGGCCTGTGCAGGGTTATTCAGGACGTCCTTCCCTTCACCATTGCTGAAGGATTTCCGGCCCAGATGCGTGTCATCAACAAGGTCGGCATGGAACGCGCAGGATATAGCAGTAGCGACATTGCCGAGGTTCGCAAGGCGTTTCGTGCACTGTTCATGCGCGAGATGCGCCTCGAAGCCGCCGTCCAGCAGGTCAAGGAAGCATTTCCGGACTCCGCCAACGTGAAGCTGATGCTGGACGCCATCGATTCCTCGCAAAGAGGACTCGCACGACCGGATTCTGCTATGTTTGAGATTAACGTCAGCGAATAACCGATCATGATCAAAGCCGTATTGTGGGATTTTGGAGGGGTCATCACGACCAGTCCATTCGAGGCATTCAACCGCTTCGAAGCCGAAAACAGCCTGCCGAAAGACATCATTCGTAGCATCAACGCGACCAATCCGCACACCAATGCCTGGGCCAGGCTGGAGAGCAGCGAGATCGGCGTTGAAGAATTCGATGAGGCTTTCGCCGTTGAAGCTCGCGCCCTTGGCCATGAAATTCGCGGCCAGCAGGTGCTCGGCCTTCTCTCTGGCGACCTCAGGCCCAGAATGGTGAACGCACTGCACACCATCAAGGGAAAGCTCAGGATCGGTTGCATCACCAACAACATCCGTGGCCAGGGTGAAGGCCCGGGTATGGCGCGGGATCAAAAGCGTGCCGGGCGCTTTGCCGATATCATGGATCTGTTCGATGTGGTCATCGAGTCGAGCAAGATAGGCATTCGCAAACCCAATCCGGAGATATATCGAATTGCATGCCGTGAAATGGATATCGTTCCGGAGGAAGCGGTGTTCCTGGACGACCTGGGCATCAATCTTAAACCGGCCAGGGAACTCGGCATGACCACCATCAAGGTACTCGACCCGGATCGGGCCCTCGAGGAGCTTGGCGGGCACCTCGACATGACATTCGACTGAGCCATGCACGTTCTCCTTACCGGTGGCGCCGGCTATATCGGTACACACACGGCGGTGGAATTCATCCGTGCCGGGCACAAGGTAACTGTCGTCGACAATCTGTCTAACAGTTCAGTGAAGGCAGTGCGGCGCGTCGAACGCCTGACCAATAGCAGTATCGAATTTCACGAACTCGACCTGCTTAACGAACCACCACTCGACGAAGTTTTCGCCAAGTCCAATTTCGACGCCGTTGTCCACTTTGCAGGACTAAAGGCGGTCGGTGAGTCGGTGTCGAAGCCCCTCTCCTATTACAAGAACAACATCTCCGGGACCATCAACCTGCTCGAGTGCATGCTGCGTCATGGCGTCAACAAGCTGGTCTTCAGTTCATCGGCGACTGTATACGGGGAACCCGATCGCGTTCCCATGGACGAGACGTTTGAAATTCGTGATGCGGCAAATCCATATGGCAGAACCAAACTCGTGATTGAAAAGATCCTGGAAGATGTCTGTCGTTCCAATCCGATTATGAATGTTGCGCGGCTGCGCTACTTCAATCCCGCCTGCGCCCACGAGAGCGGCGAGATCGGCGAAGACCCGCGAGGTATTCCCAACAACCTGCTGCCATTCGTCACCCAGGTAGCGGTCGGCAAACGCGACAAGCTGGTAGTGTTCGGAAACGACTATCCCACCGATGACGGTACCTGCGTTCGGGATTATATCCATGTGGTCGACCTCGCCAGAGGGCACCTCGCCGCCATGGCAAAGTTGCAGGAGTTGCCGGGCCTTGTGACATACAACCTGGGTACCGGAAGGGGCTATTCGGTATTCGACATCATCCACGCATTCGAACGTGCCAATAACCTCGAACTTTCGTACGAGATCGGACCACGCCGACCCGGCGACATCCCGGCAAGTTTCACCAATCCGGCAAAGGCGCAGCAGGAGCTCGGATGGTCTGCAGAAAAAACCATCGAAGACATCTGCAGGGACGCCTGGCACTGGCAACAAAAGAATCCCAACGGCTTCGACTGATTCGCGGCGACAACCTTAATCCGGGTGTGTGATTCCGGTTTCACTTCATCGCACTTTGCGGGTTTCTTTTTACTCTGGGGTTCCGACCCTGTACCCTGTAAAAAAACAATCCGGGTTGTAACATGAGATTGAGCGACACCACCCTGTTCCTGAAAGAAGCCCTGGCCAATCCGCGCCATGTTGGTGCCGTCTTGCCAAGCTCTGAAAATCTCGCCGCTGAAATGGCAGCCTGTCTACCGACCGATCACAATCCGTATGTCCTGGAGCTCGGCCCCGGGACCGGAAAAGTCACCAGGGCGCTGCTGGAACAGGGGCTGGACCCCTCCCATCTGGTGGCCATCGAGCGCTCTGAGCGCCTCTCGGATCATCTTCGCAAGCGCTTTCCTGACATCTGCGTATTGACCGGCGATGCACTCGCGCTGGAACACCTGATCGCTTCCCAGAACACCCATCGCGCCGGAATGCTCGACGCTGTCATTTCCAGCCTGCCGTTACGTAACTTTTCCACGCGTATGCTGGAATCGTTTTGTCATTCCGTATCGTCAGTGCTGCGCCCTGGCGGCGTACTGGTCCAGTACAGTTATCATATCCACCGTGGACGCATTCGTGCCCTGGACGGACTTCAACATGACCATTCGAGCATTGTGTGGCGAAACATGCCGCCTGCCCGAGTCTATGTGTACCGTAACCAGCCTGCGAGCCGGCAGCTCGACCTCCAGCCCATTGCCTTGTCCAACTCTCTTGGACAGCGTCACGCGTCGGGTGAATCGTAGCCCCAGGGTGACACGGGATATAACTTGGCATTCATCCCCGTGATTTCTGTGTAACGGCGCATCACCCGGAGCTCGTGTTCTGCCAGCGCCGCCTGCTCGACCAGCGCGATGGCGCAACCACCAAAGCCCGCACCGGTCATACGCGCCCCCAGCACACCGGGACATTCGAGACTCGCGGCGACCATCGCATCGAGTTCAGCGCAACTGACTTCATAGTCCCTGCGCAACGACTCATGGCTTTCCGTCATCGTTACACCAAACGCCTCAATGTCTCCGGACACCAGCATGCCCAGTGCGCGTTCCACACGCGCCTGCTCACTAACGATATGTCTGAGCCGTGCTGCCTGCGTTTCGTCCAATCGGCGCGTCATGGTGTCAAGCTCGGCCAACGCAAAATCGCGGCACAATGTCGTCGGCGAGCAGGGAACATCCAGCGATGAACAGATACCCGCCAGTTCCCTGACACGCTCCGCATATTTCGACGCCGCCAGCGTGCGCGGTTTGCCGGTATCCATCACAACGACAGCGTAGTCGTCCAGATTCGAGTCAATGCGTTTAAATGCGAAATCCCTGCAGTCGAGACTGATAATGCCACCCAAGGCGACTGAAGCCTGGTCCATCAACCCGCAGGGCACACCCACGAATTCATTTTCAACCCGGCGACAGTGTTGGGCGAGCGTCATGAATTGCTGGTCACTCCGCGGCGGCTTGCCAGCCAGTGTCATCAGCACCCTGGCGATGCCAACGGTGAATGACGCCGAACTCGACAAGCCGCCGACGGCAATGTTGTCGGCCACATAAATGTCCGCACCGGCCCCAACGCCAAGTTCAGCAATCACCCCTGCCACATAGTCCCGCCAGTGATGCGAGGGCCGCGCACGACCGCCCGGTTCGAACGTTTGGATTTCACCGAATCTCGAAGAGAACACCCGCACCCGGGACGATGCCGCACCGGTGAACGCGAACGTCGACCCAATGTCGATGGCCATCGGCAGCACAGTACCGCCACAATAATCGATGTGTTCGCCAATCAGGTTGACGCGACCGGGAGAAAACAGGATCTGCTCCGGGTCCTGCCCGAACTGTTGGGCAAAGGCAGCGGCGACTTCATTCACGGTCATGGCGTCAGTTCAAAACGAAATTGTGTCGTGCTGGTAAATGTTTCTCCGGCACGTAGTGTCGTCGAAGGAAACCCATACTGGTTGGGACTGTCGGGAAAGTGCTGTGTCTCCAGGCACACCCCGCCGCGCTTCGCCGGCAAATGATTACCGGTATAGAGCTGAATGCCCGGTTCCGTTGTCGAGACGGTCATCGCTATTCGGTCTGCCGACAACACTGCCGCAACACGAGGCGCTTCGTCTCCGCCCCCCCGCAGGACATAACAATGATCGAAGCCGCTGCCGCGTTTTAGCTGCACATGATCTGCGTGAATGTCTTGTCCAATCGACTTGACCCGTCGAAAGTCGAACGGCGTTCCCTCGACCGGGAGAATCTCGCCGGTTGGCAGCATATTTTCGTCGACCGGCAGGTAATGTTCCGCCTCGAGCATCAGGTCATGGTCGAGAATGCTCGTCGTTCCTGTGAAGTTGAAGTAGGCGTGATTGGTAAGGTTGATAATCGTATCGGCATCGCTTGTTGCCTCGTACCGATACTGGAGACTGTCTTCGGCCAGGGTTATATGCACTGCCGCGTGCAGGTTGCCGGGATAACCGTCCTCGCCATCGGCACTGTCGATATCGAAGCGTACGCCACCATCAATGGCAGTTCCGCGCCACAATCGACTGCCAAATCCGCGATAACCACCATGGATATGATAGCCGTTGCGATTCCGGCTGAGCTGCACGTTGTTCCCGTTGAGCCGGAATCGGCCGTCCCTGATGCGATTGGCAAACCGGCCAACGACCGCACCGATGGATGCTGCATCACTTTCGTAGCCCGCCAGGTCCGGATACCCCAGTACAAGATTATGCGGAACCCCGGCGCGGCGTATCGACGCGAGACGTACGCCGAATTCAAGCAGGGTGACTTCGAGCAGGCGATTAGAAAGGGTAAAAGCGCGAACCGCATCGCCGTTGGAAAGCTGACCGTACTGGTTTGTCGTCACCATCGCTGAGAATACCCCGGGCGGCGGTCTCTTATCCCCCACTTATCCGATACAGGAAGTGGACTTCACTGGCGGGTCGCACGGTTTCGAGCAACGGGTCATGGATAATTTCGCCATCGATGGCAACCGCCATGCCCATCAGTTCCTGTCGGTCCAGCGAGGGGTACCTGGCAGTGACCTGATCCAGCAATTCGCGATAGGTTTTCGCGGCTACCTCGGTTCGTTCTTCTCCAGTGAGCCTCTGCAGCTCACTGGAGAAGATCACAGTCGCCATCGCTTAACCGTTGGATTGTTCCTGGATGGCTTTGAGCACCCTCGGTGGGCTGAGCGGCAAATCGGTTACCTTGATGCCTGCAGCCTCTTCCACCGCAGTTGCAACCGCGGCCAGTGGCGGCACGATACCGGTTTCACCGACGCCGCGAACGCCAAACGGATGGAACGAATTGGGCACTTCCACGATGATCGCATTGATCATGGGCAAATCAGATGCGAGTGGGATGCGATAGTCAAGGAAGCCCGGGTTCTCGAGAATCCCATCCTTGTTGTAGATGTATTCCTCGTTGAGCGCCCAACCGATGCCCTGTGCGGCACCGCCCTGATACTGCCCTTCCACATAGCTCGGATGTATCGCCTTGCCGGCGTCCTGGCATGCGGTATAGCGAAGCACCTTCGAATGTCCCGTTTCCGGGTCGATCTCAATGTCTGCCAGGTGAACCGCAAAGCTTGGACCCGCGCCGCGGGCGTTGATATTGCCGCGTCCGGAAATCTGTCCGCCGGTACGATCAGCGCCCGCGCAGATCTCCGCAACGGTCAGTCGGCCGTCACCGGCCGTGTTGATGGCTGCACCATCGGCGTAGTCGACTTGCTCCGCTGTGACATTCCACACGGCCGCGGCGCGTTCTTTCATCTGGCTAATCACGTCCTGGGCGGCTTCGACAACCGCCATACCGGTGGCGAACGTGGTTCGACTACCCCCGGTGGTGCCGTTGTAGGCCAGCATCTCGGTATCGGCCACGATCGGCGTTATTTTTTCCGCCGGAATCTGCAGGGTTTCCGCTGCCATCAACTGCATGGAGGCGCGCGAACCGCCAATGTCAGGCGAACCTTCCACCAACGTCGCGGTACCATCGGGATTCATGTTCAGCGTCACACTGGACTGGCCGCCGACATTGAACCAGAAACCGGCCGCCAGGCCACGCCCCTGGTTCGCCTTCAGCGCCGTCTTGTAGTGTTCAGAATTCCTGACGGCTTCGAGGCATTCGATCAATCCCACCGGGCGCAGCTTGGGCCCGTACAAAGTCTGGGTGCCTTCTTTCGCCGCATTCTTGAGACGCAGCTCAATCGGGTCCATCTTGAGCTGGCGCGCGATATCATTGATCACCATTTCAGCGGCAAACTCCGATTGTGGTGCGCCGGGGGCACGGTAAGCGGCAACCTTGGGCTTGTTCACCACCACGTCATAACCCTCGACGTAGGCATTTTCGATGTCATAGGGCGTAAACACGGTCATGCAGCCAGGACCCATCGGCGAGCCCTTGAAGGCGCCGGCCTCGTAGCAGAGTTTCGCCTGCATCGCGGTGAACGTACCGTCCTTTTTGACACCGATCTTCACCTTGCTGCGGGTTGCAGATCCGGGGCCGGAACCGCGGAACACTTCTGACCTGTCCATCACCATTTTGACGGGACGTCCGGTTTTACGCGACAGGATCAGCGCAACGGGTTCCAGGTACACGGTTGTCTTCGCCCCGAAGCCACCGCCGATCTCACTGGCGATAACCTTGAGCCTGCTGAGGTCCATCTTCAGGAGTCGCGCTGTTGCCGCACGGACATCGAAGTGTCCCTGGGTGCAGCACCACACCATGGAGGTACCATCTTCGGTATAGCGCACCGTACAGGCGTGCGGTTCGATGTAACCCTGGTGTACGGTGGGCGTATAAAACTCGCGTTCGACAATAAGGTCGGCGGCGGCGAATCCGGCTTCGATATCGCCTTTCTTCAGTTCCATCCGCGTCGCAATATTGGAAGCTGTGGTCGGCGCTTCCGGAAGACCCGCTGTAAACATATCGTCGTGCAGCACGGGCGCGTCAGGTTTCATCGCATCCCGCACATCCATGACGTGGGGCAACACCTCGTATTCCACATCGATCAGCGCCAGCGCTTCTTCGGCAATCGCTTCAGTGCGTGCCGCGACGGCACAGACAGCATGACCGTCATAGAGAACCTTGTCCTTGGCGAGAATATTGCGCGCAAGGTCCAGTAGATCCAATGCCGCCTCACCGGCCTCGATGGCCTCGTGGGAAACGGAAGGAAAATCCTGGAAGGTGGCAACCGCCATCACACCAGGGTGTGCTTCGGCCCTGGAGGTGTCGAGTTTCTTGATCTTTGCGTGAGCATGAGGGCTTCGCAAAATTTTGGCCCAGATCATTCCGGGCAGTGACAGGTCGGCACCATAGTTGGCTCGTCCGGTGACCTTGTCGAATCCGTCCGGACGGATAGACCGGGTGCCCACATATTTGAAATCTCGTGCTTCACTCATCGATCAGGCACCTCCTCTCATGGTTGATGCTGCATCCATCACAGCGCGAATGATTTTATCGTACCCTGTACACCGACAAAGATTGCCGGCGAGCCAATATCTGGCCTGCTCTTCAGTGGGACTGGGATTGGCCTCGAGCAGCGCCTTGGTCGACACGATCAGGCCCGGCGTGCAAATTCCGCATTGCAGTGCGGCATGTTCCAGAAACTTCTCCTGGATCACATGCAGGTGATCCTTTTCACTGACACCTTCAATCGTACCAATTTCCTTGCCCTCGGCTTCAACAGCGAGCACGAGGCAGGAACATACCAGGCGGCCGTTCACGGTTACGGAGCAAGCTCCGCAGTCACCCGACCCGCAGCCTTCCTTGGTACCCGTCAAGCCCAGGTTGTTGCGCAGGACATCCAATAGTGTGTCTTGCGGTTCACACAAAAATTCGGTTTCATCGCCATTGACCGTGGTGGTCACATGCACTTTGTTCATACTACTTACGCTCCTCTTGCACGTTCCGCCGCGATGCTCGCGGCCCGTTTGGTCAATACGCCCACAATATGCCGGCGAAAATCCGCGGTCCC
>Ga0102953_1002051_pt1 | contig 12300 bp, 8 predicted proteins | sample SalPon2A_C_D2_MG_FD_78509 | JGI IMG/M metagenome (GOLD analysis project Ga0102953, IMG submission 78509) | Soil microbial communities from South San Francisco under conditions of wetland restoration - Salt Pond MetaG R2A_C_D2_MG | ecosystem: Environmental > Terrestrial > Soil > Wetlands | place... | reverse complement strand
GAATCTCCGCGAGCCGCCCGCTCGCCAGGTCGAGCGTCTGCAGCTTCCAGTCCGCGGAGGAAAACGTGCCGGAGGCGAAGGCGATCGTGCGACCGTCGGGAGACCAGCGTGGCGAGCGCAGGATCAGGTTGCCGAGATTGGTCAGGTCGAGGACGATCTTCTCCCGCCCCGTGGCGAGGTCGAAGGTGCCAAGCTGGGTGACCGCTCGACCCTTGGCGCGGTTGCGCACGAAGACGATCCGCTGACCGTCAGGCGACCAATCGGCCTCGCTCGCGTTCCCGATCACCCGCCTCTCTTCGCCTCCGATGAGGGCGGTCCGGTAGATCGCCTCCGTCGTCCCGAGATCGCGGACGAAGAGCAAGCTCGAACCGTCCGGCGAGAAGCGCGCCAGTCCGTCCGGTCCTGAGGTCAAGGGCGCCTCGCCGCCTCCGACCATCTGCTTGATCCAGATCCGCGCCCTGCCGTCGCGGCGCGAGGTGAAGGCAACCAGCTTGCCGTCGGGAGAGGCCGCCGGGTCGCTATCGGTGCCGGAGTAGGTCAGTGCGTGGATGCGGATCGGCTCCGGCGCCGGCGGATGGCTCAACCAACCCGTCAACACGGACCCAAGCAGAGCGCCCGACAGCACCGCCCCGAGGACAAGCGCGACCTTGACGCCGCGTCTCGCCGGCGCTCTTGGAAGGCCGGGGACCTGCGCGGTCACGGCCTCGTCTCCGCCACCCGACAGCGCGTCCTCGAGAGCCACCCTGGCCTCACCTATGTCCCGCAGCCGCCGGCGCGGATCCCGCTCGAGGCAACGGCGCAGCAGGCGCCGCACCCCACTGGGCACGGTAGCCGGAACGCGGTCGAAATCGATCTCCCGGTGCAAAACGGCGCTCAGCGTCTCCATGAAGCTGTCGGCGTGAAACAGGCGCTCCCCGCAGAGCATCTCGTAGAGAATCACGCCAAACGACCAGATGTCGGTGCGTCGGTCCACCGCCGCCCCCTGCGCCTGCTCGGGCGACATGTACGCCGCGGTTCCCATCACGACGCCCTGACGCGTCCCTTCCAGGGTCTGGGTCGCCGCCTGGGTCATCTCGTCGCCGGCGGAGCCCAGAGCCTTGGCGAGACCGAAGTCCAAAACCTTGACCCGTCCCTGCGTCGTGACCTTGACGTTCTCGGGTTTCAGGTCCCGGTGAATGATTCCTTTCTCGTGCGCATCCTCGAGCGCCTCCGCGATCTGCCGCGCGATCGAAAGCGTCTCCTCGAGCGGCATGACCCTGGCGCCGTTCTCAAGACGCGCCAGCGGCGTTCCCGCCATCCCCGCCATCCGCTCGGCCAGGGTAGGACCCGACACCAGCTCCATCACCAGAGCCGGCGCTCCGTTTCCCTCCTCGAGACCGTAGATCTGCGCGATGTTGGGATGATTGAGCGAGGCCAGGACCTTTGCCTCGCGCTCGAAGCGCGCGAGCCACTCCCGGTCCCGGGCCACGCTCTCCGGCAAAACCTTGATCGCCACCTCGCGCCGTAGCTTGGTGTCGCGAGCACGGTACACCTCGCCCATACCTCCCTCGCCAAGCTTGGCGAGGACCTCGTAGGGCCCCAATCGGCTACCGGGGGCGAGGGTCAAGTCGTCTCCATCTCGCAGCACCTATGGAAATTCGAAAGTCCGTTCCAAGAGCTGATAGTACAGCGCTTGGGCGGCGGAGGCGATACACGGCCAGAAGAGCTGATCCGATCCTCGCGGGTAGAATGACGTCTGACCTATCTCAGAGGACGCTCGTTGTGAAGCAGACCATCCGATTCTGTCGTTCCCGGGACGGCGTTGGCATCGCCTACGCGACAACGGGACAGGGGCCCCCGCTAGTCAAGACGGCAAACTATCTGACTCACCTCGAGCACGACGCGCGTAGTCCCGTGTGGCGCCACTGGCTGAGGGAGCTCTCCGCCCAAAACACCCTGGTTCGCTATGACGCCAGGGGCTCCGGGCTCTCGGACTGGGAGGTCGATACCTATTCGATTCCCGCCTGGGTTCAGGATCTAGAGGCCGTAGTCGACGCCCTCGGCCTCGAGTCGTTTCCGCTTCTCGGAGTCTCACAGGGTGCCGCGGTCGCCATCGCCTACGCCGCCAAGCACCCGGACCAGGTATCCCGGCTGGTGCTCTACGGGGGCTACGCCAGGGGTCGCTTCCATCGAGACACGAGTGAAGCCCCCCGTCGCGAAGCCGAGGCGATGATCACCCTCATGCGAGTCGGCTGGGGAAAAGACAATCCCGCCCTTCGTCAGCTTTTCAGCGCGTCACTGATGCCCGACGCAGACCAGGAGCAAATGGACTCCCTCAACGAGCTGGCTCGAGTGTCAGCGACTCCCGACAACGCCTCGCGCATGGAACGAGCCTTCTACGACATCGACGTCATCGACGAAGCCAAGGCTGTCTCCGTCCCAACTCTGGTCATGCACGCTCGCCGCGACTCCGGCATTCCCTTCGAGGAAGGGCGATTGCTGGCGTCAATCATCCCCAAGGCGCGATTCGTAGCCCTGGAAGGCAGGAACCACATCTTGACCGAATCGGAACCCGGCTGGAGCCGATTCGTCACCGAGCTCCGCTCGTTTCTCGGCGCCGACGCCGAGCCGGCGGAGACGAGCGAGCCATCGCCTCTGGTTCGCGATCTCTCTCCCAGAGAGCGGCAGACTCTCGCTCTGATCGCCGAAGGGCTCGACAACGCCCAGATCGCCAGCCGTCTCGGCATCAGCCCCAAGACGGTGCGTAACACCGCCTCAAGGGTCTACCGCAAGCTGGGCGTCTCGAACCGAGTACAGGCCATCGTCCGGGCACGCAAGTCCGACGACGACTCACGGTGAGTTCACAACCTCCTGCGATTCGCCGCCAGACGAAGATGCCGGGCGACCGAAGCGAGCGAGCCCGCGCCAGGGCTCTGGCGGGCCGCGGTCGTCTCGATGCCGGCCATCGATGTTAGACTTATTGCCATAAGAGAGATATCAGGCTCGCCGTGTTTGGATCATATGGAATGGCCCAGCCCGGCAGGTGGAGCTGATCGGAGACCCCACCTGCCAGATCTTTCGTTTCGAAACTCGAGAAAGGACTCTCCCAATGTCGAAGATCCTTCCGACCCTCGTTCTCACCGGGGCGCTTCTGCCCTGCGCAACCGCCGCCCAGGTACCCCCAAACCGTCTGGTCAATCCGGGCTTCGACGCCACCTTGGCCGGTTGGCAGATTGTAGCGGCCTTCAACCCGACACACGGCCCTGCCGACGCGGACGGCTCGACGATGTCGGGATCCGCCACGGTTTCGGCACCAGCCGGCACGGCGCTCAGCGTAAGAAGTCTCTACCAGTGCCTTCCGTTTTCGGGTGGAAACAGCGCGACTCTGGCCTTCAAAGTCGAGGTTGCGCAGCACCCGGACCTCTCCCGCGCCCTCGGCGCCGTCTACTACTACGACCAACCGGCCTGCGCCGGGTCCGTCCTCGGCGAAAAGCCGGTCGTTCCGCCGGGCGATCTTCACTTGGGCGTTTGGCAGAACCTCTATACCCTCACCACAGCCCCGGCGGGCACCCAGAGCGCTGAGGTTCGTCTCATCGCTTCAACCACCGCCAGTGGTGGCGCTCAAACCATCTCCTGGGATGACGTCTATTTCGGAAGCCAACCGGACCCGGGCTGCTTTTCCAGCTCGAAGGTTCTCTGCCTCGACGATTCTCCCGCTGACCAGCGCTTCGAAGTGATATCCCACTTCGCCACGACGAGTGGGAGCGGAGCGAGCGGCTCCGGCCAGGCCATCTCACTCTCCGCTCTCGGAGTGGGGCAAGGCGGCATTTTCTGGTTCTTCGACCACAACAACCCCGAGCTACTGGTGAAGGACCATAACGCTTGCCTCTCCACGGACTACTTCTGGATCTTCGTCTCGGCCGCCACCAACGTCAACGTCGACCTCGCCGTCGGAGACGTCACCACCGGCGCAGTTGTGCTCTTCCACAATCCCGATCAATCCTCTTTCCCTACGATCCACGACTTCCTGGCGCTTCCATGCGACTGAAGCCCAGAAGCACCGCGAGCCACAGCGCTGACGCCCGCGAGACAATCGCCGTCGCCGGGTGCCACATTCCGTTCATCAACACATTTTGGATCGCCGCGAGGCCGGACGGGGCCGGATCGAACCATGCAGCCGACAACGCCCTCGGATGCGCTGACGTACCGGAGCCGGGTCTCGAAACTCTGAAAAGGAAGGACCTGATGGCGAAGATAGCCCCCGCTCTCATTCTCGCTTGCGCCTTGTTGCCCGGTGCGGCCGCGGCGCAGAGCCAGCCGAACATCCTGACCAACCCAAGCTTCGACCACGACCTCGGTGGTTGGCTGCTCATAAACCATCCTACTCATAGCACGGCCGACGCGGACGACTCGGCAAATTCCGGATCCGCGACCGCTTCGATACCCTCCGGGGCACCCCAGGGCGGATCTGCCCTCTCGCAGTGTTTCCCGCTTGCCCCGAGCGACGCCGGCAATACCGTCGACCTGTCCTTCAAGGTCATGGTCGCGAACCCAGCCGACAATAGTAGCCCGTTGGGAGGAACCGCCTACTACGCCAACACCCGCTGCACAGGTGTCGAGCTGGCTGGAACCAGAACGATCTTCCCACCGTCTGATCTGCATCTCCACGTCTGGCAGACCTTGCACGCCGTCTCGACGATACCCGCGGGTAGCGGCAGCGTAGGGATCTTCCTAAGCGCGGCTGCGGCCTCCGGCGGCGGAGCCCAAACCATCTCCTGGGACGATGTCTATTTCGGTCCCCGAGCCGATTCGAGCTGTGCGCCGGGGTCGACGCTTCTTTGTCTCGACAACAATTCCGGCGACCAGCGATTCGGGGTCGCCTCATACTACTCCACGGTCCAAGGTGGCGGCTCCGCCGGTCAAGGCCAAACCATCTCCCTGTCGAGCTTGGGGGTCGGTCAGGGCGGCGTCTTCTGGTTCTTCGACCACAGCAATCCGGAGATGTTGGTCAAGGTCCACAACGCCTGCCCTTCCGGCTACTTTTGGATCTTCATCTCGGCGGGCACCAACGTCGGGGTCGACCTCTATGTCGAGGACACCGTGACCGGAGCGGTGACGTTCTTCCACAATCCCGATCAATCCTCATTCCCAACGATCCACGATTTCCTGGCGCTGCCATGTACCTGAGGGGCAGCGGCAGCACCACGGCCAGCTGCGCTGGCGAGCGTCAGGCGCAGGCTGGGGGAAGCTGCGACGGGTTACGTCACCGCCGAGGACAAGCAGCTCATTTACTCAGCCGGCGCTCTCCCCCGTGATTGGCGCCTACCAGTGCTAGACTCATTGCTATAAGAAGAAACCTTCGGGCTCGGCATGGCTGAATGAGACGAAGTGGATCTGGCCAGCTTATGACTTGATCCGGACCGCTGGTCCGCCAGGCCGACCCTATCGAGTCTTGAGAAAGGAGTCTCGCAATGCCAAAGATCGCTCCCGCCCTGCTCCTCGCGGGCGCTCTTCTGTCCAGCGCCGCGGGCGCCCAAAACATGCTCGTCAACCCGAGCTTCGATTCAAGTTTGAATGGATGGAAGATCGATCTCTTCAATCCAAGTTTCAATCAAGACGACGCCGACGGCTCACCCAAGTCGGGCTCCGCCAGCGTGACACTTTCCGGAGGGTCATCCACGTTCAGCATCAGCTTGGAGCAGTGCGTCCAGGTGCCGGCCGGATTTCCGGGCGAGCTGTCGTTGAAACTAAAAGCCAAGAACCCACCCGCCAATGTGCCTTTGGCGGAAGTGTACTACTTCCCCGACTCGAGCTGCTCGCAAAACATTCTGGATTCTGCTTTCCCTTCCCCCGACTCTATACACCTCAATACCTGGCAGACGCTCAGCGTTTCGCTGGACGCCCCTAGTGGCACCCACAGCGCCCTGATTCTCCTCACTGGAAGCACCGCGGCAGGAGGCGGCGCGCAGACGCTCGCCTGGGACGATGTCTACTTCGGTGCGCGATCACCCGCGCAGTGCAACCCCGGTCCGTCAACCCTTTGTCTCGACGGGAGCTCTACCGGCGACAGGCGATTCCTCGTCGTCTCCACCTTCGCGACGGCCAACTCCGGAGGAATCGCGGGTTCTGGCCAAGCTATCTCGCTAGCCAGCCTCGGGGTCGGTCAAGGCGGCGTCTTTTGGTTCTTCGATCACAGCAACCCAGAGATGCTGGTCAAGGCCCACGACGCCTGCGCCTCGAGCAGCTACTACTGGATCTTCGTCTCCGCGGGCACCAATGCCGGCGTCAATCTATACGTGGCGGATACCCACACCGGGGCCGTCGCCTTCTTCCACAACCCGGACCTCTCCCCCTACCCCACCATCCACGACTTCCTTGGATTGCCATGTAGCTGAGGCCGGCGCGGGCTCTGGGGCCGACCTCGCTTGCCTGAGGGCCCCCTTTTCGCCGACAATGCCCGGGGTCGCCCAGCGCTGGGCAACTCCATGAACTCGCAGCGGGAGGGGCTGAGATGGATGCACAGACCTTTGAGAAGCTCGGCGTCTTCTATATCGGACGACCGCTCGACCCGAAGACGCTGGCGCCCGCGGACGAGCCACTGCTCTACGCCTCGCGCGACCTGACGACCCATGCGATGTGCGTGGGCATGACCGGGAGCGGCAAAACCGGCCTTTGCATCTCGCTTCTCGAAGAGGCCGCGATCGATGGAATCCCGGCCCTCGTGGTCGACCCCAAAGGAGACCTGACCAATCTTCTCCTGACCTTTCCCGATCTCGCGCCCGAGGACTTCCGTCCTTGGGTGCGTCAAGACGACGCCGAGCGAAAAGGTCTCTCGCTCGATGACTATGCCGCCGCCGAGGCGAAGAAGTGGAAGGAAGGGCTCGCCAAATGGGGTGAAGACGGCGCCCGGATCCAGAAGTTGCGCGATAGCGTCGAGCTGGCTCTCTACACCCCAGGCAGCGACCTCGTTCAACCCGTCTCGATCCTTGCCTCTTTCGCCGCACCGACCGCCGCGGTGGTCAAAGACGGGGACCTTCTGCGCGATCGCGTCATGACGACCGCGACCAGCCTTCTCTCGTTGATCGGGATCGAGGGCGACCCGCTCAAGAGCCGCGAGCACATCTTGCTTTCCAGCTTGCTCGATCAAGCGTGGCGCTCAGGCAAGAGCTACGATCTCGCCGGGCTGATTGCCGATATTCAGAAGCCGCCAATTGCGAGAGTCGGGGTCATGGACTTGGACACTTTCTACCCGGCCAAAGATCGGTTCGATCTCGCCCTCGAGATCAACAATCTCCTCGCCGCTCCGGGATTCGACGTCTGGATCCGGGGCGAGCCGCTCGATCCCGGAGTGCTCCTATACACCAAGGAGGGAAAGCCTCGGATCTCGATCCTTACCCTGGCGCACCTCTCCGACAAGGAGCGGATGTTCTTCGTCTCGCTTCTTCTCGACGAGCTCCTCGCTTGGACCCGGAGCCGCTCGGGATCCAACAGTCTGCGCGCCCTTTTTTACATGGATGAGGTCTTCGGATACCTTCCGCCGGTTGCCAACCCTCCGTCGAAGAAGCCACTCCTGACTCTCCTCAAACAGGCGCGTGCCTTCGGCCTCGGCTTGACGCTCGCGACCCAGAACCCGGTGGACCTCGACTACAAGGCGCTGTCGAACATCGGCAGCTGGTTTCTCGGACGCCTGCAGACAGATCAAGACAAGCAGAGGGTCTTGGACGGTTTGGAGGGTGCGGCGGCGACTTCGGAGTCTGGGTTTGACCGAGCGACCATGGACAGAATGCTCTCCGCCCTCAAGAGCCGGGTCTTTCTGTTGCATGATGTCCATCAGCCCAAACCGGAGCTCTTCGAGAGCCGCTGGGCTATGTCGTATCTCGCCGGGCCGCTCGACCGCGAGCAGCTTCGACGATTCGCCAAACCGGCGATGACGACGGCGGAGACACCAGCGAGGCCTGAAAGCCCGAAGTCGGCGGACGTCGCTGCCCCGAGCGCGACGCCACCGGTCCTTCCACCGGGTGTGCCGCAAAGCTACATCCCGATGCGCTCGACAAAACGGGAAGGAGTCCAGTATGCGCCGGAGCTCCTCGGCATCGCCCGAATCCATGTGTCTGACGCCAAGACGAGGGTCGACACGACAGCGACGGTCTGTCGCATGGTGCCCCTGACCTCGGACGATCCTGTCGACTGGGCCCAGGCCGAGGCGGTGGAACTGGCCGAGGGGGACCTCGAGTCAACCGGACTCTCCGGCGCCTCCTACGGCAACCTCCCCTCCGCGGCCCGTTCCGGCTCCCCGTACAAGAGCTGGGAGAAGGATCTCGCCGAAACCCTCTATCAGACCTACAAGGTCGACCTGATGAAGAGCCCGAGCCTCGGCGAGCTGTCGCAACCTGGCGAGAAAGAGAAGGACTTCAGAGTGAGACTGACCGAGGCGGCGCGCGAGGAACGGGACCGCAGGGTCAGCGAGCTGAGAAACAAGTACGCCAAGCGCACGGCGGCGCTGGACGACAAGCTTCAACGCGCCAACGAGCGCGTGGCGAGGGAGAAGCGGCAGGAGACCCAACAGGCAATCGACACCGCGGTTTCAATCGGCGCAACTGTCCTCGGAGCGCTTTTCGGCCGCAAGTCCCTCAGCCGAACCAACCTGACCCATGCCTCTAGCGCCGCGAGAAAAGCCTCGCGCGCCCTCAAGGAATCGCAGGACGTCGGGGCGGCGAAGGGCTCCCTAGCCGCCCTGGCGGCGCAAAAGCAGGAGCTGGAGGACGAGCTTCAGAAGGCGGTCGGCGACCTGACCGCCGCCATCGACCCCGCGACCGAGACGTTCGAGGTGATCTCCGTTCGCCCCAAGAAGAGCGACATCGATGTCCGCCTCGTCGTCCTCGCCTGGGCGCCCCAAGACGCCGAGACGGGCAATGACCTCTGGCGCTGAGATCGAGAGTCCATCACCGGGCGATTCCCACCTGGGGCCTTCTCATTTCCTGATCCACGGACACTGTCCCGCACGCCCTGAGCGAGTCGCTGACACCCGAATCGGCTCTTCCCGATTTGGTGTAACACTGATTGCCTCCTTGCCCGAGCCTCAGAGGAGCCAACCCGCCAACATCCCAGGATCGCTCCAGCCCCCACGAAGGCCGCAGAGGTAAAGCCTCGGTAGTCGAGAAAGCCCCCGCCGGGCTGGAATGTCGCTCCGGCAGGGGCCGGGGGGGACGGCGGTTTCGTTGCTGGCTTCGAGTCTAGCGATGCTCGCGCCAATCGTGTCCGTGGTGCCGTCCCCGGTCACGACCCCGGTCACGGTCGCCGCGCTCGCGGTGAAAATCGCGACGTGACAACCCATAGCGTCGGTAGTAGTTCCGCCTCTCGCTCCGGGTCCAGCCGCGCCGCCGATCACTGCGCCAATCGCGATCCCGCCGCACATCGTAGCGTCCGTCGTTTCCGTAGCGGCCGTAGCTTCCATAGCGGCCATAAGCGCCATAACCACTACCGTAGCTGCCGTAGAAGAGGCCGCGCCAGACCGGGGGCGGAGCGTAGGCCTGGAAGAGGATGTCCGGCCTCTGGTTGTAGTAGCCGAGAAAGCTCTCCATCGCGGAGCAGCTCGGAGGATAGTAGAGGTAGGCGCCGAGCCGAAAGGCATCGCGGCACGCCGGCACGAGGTAGCCGTAGCGGACCGGCATCCGGTAGTAGTACCCCGGCGCCGCCCCCTCATCGGGAGCGCCGAAGGCCAGGGACAGGCTCACCGGTCCAACCCGGAACCAGCCGCCGACGGAGAAACCGCCGTAGACCTGTGCCGCGGCCGGTTGGGCCAACCCGGGCGCCAGCACCAGCGCCAGGACGAAAAGGGTCGAGCTCAGGGTTCTCTTCATGGTTCCGCACCTCCTAGCTCTATCCCTTTCCATGATCCGTGCCAGGAGCCTGGACCGTGACCAACCAGTTCTATGATATGGACTTACGGACATTCTTATCGAGCGAGAGAGCTCGGAGCGTCCTCTCAAGAGGACAACCGCAGGTACACTCTCCTAAGCTCTATGCGTGCTGGTGAGCTTCGGCTCTCGACAGGGGAACGACCTGCACGATACCCTCACGTGATCATGAAGAATTTCTTTTCCATCCTCGGCTTTCTGCTCGCCGCCGCCGCGCTCGTGGCGCTGTTCTATCTCCACCACCTATTCGCCCACAGTCCTTACCTCCTGGGGCTGCAGATTGGCGCGGTGGTGCTCATGATCTGGGCGCGAGTGACCTTCGGCCTGCGCAGCTTCCATGCGGCGGCGAGCACCTCGAAAGGCGAGCTCGTGACGAGGGGACCCTACCGCTACTGGCGCCACCCGATCTACGCATCGATCATCTATTTCGTCTGGGTAGGTCAGATCGAGAAACCCACTGCGATCTCCCTCGCCCTGGCTGCGGTCGTGACTCTCGGCCTCTTCTCCCGCATGCTGATCGAGGAGCGATTCCTGACCGAGGCCTATCCCGAATACACCGAGTACAAGAGATTCGCCAAGCGCTTGATCCCCTTCGTGTTCTAGTCCTTGCGCGGCTCGGCGTGCTTCCAGATCGAGCGCAGCTCCTTGTAGGTCACTTCCGCCGCGGCGCTCTCCCCCGCCGCCTTCTGCGCCCGCGCCAGGGCTAGCAGCGGCGCGGTGCGGCGCGGGGTACGCTTGATCGCCGTCTCGAGCGCGGCGATCGCCTCCTTGGGCCGCTTCTGGGCCAGGAGCTCTTCGCCCAAAAGCTCGTAGGGCGGCTTGTCGATGAAGGGCGGTCCGAACGCGTAGGGCATCGAGGCTTCGATCGTGGTCGCTTTGCGCAGGAATCCGATCTCGGCCTCGGCGTCTCCCGCCTCTCGAGCCAGCAATGCGTCGAGCTCGAGACCGAGAATCTCCACCCGCTTCTCGAGCTCCCGGTTCTCGGCGCTCGGCTCCGGCTCCTTCTCGAGCGCGGCGATCAGGCGCCGGCGGTCCTCCCGAAACGCCGCCCGTGCGTCTCTCGCCGTCTTTCCGTCGTGCCGCTCTGCCGCGGCGAAGCCGCGCACGAAGTCGGCGGTGACCCGCGCCGCCCAGGCCTTTCCTAGTTCGAACGTCCACCCCGCCTCTGGGCCGCTCCAGTCGCCCGTGTCGAGGACGTAGCGCGACCACATCCCGAGAGCCGAGAACATCGGACCGCTGTCGGGGTCGGTGGCATCCGCCGGCGGGGGGTTGGCGGCCGCGAGCGCCTGGCCCCGACAGGCGACAAGGATCTCTTTCGCCGCTTGTGGCCGGCCCTGCTCGAGGTATCCGTACTCGAGCCAGAAGTTGTAGTGACCGCAATGGACTGGCCTCTCCCCCGCCGCCGCGCGCTGTCGGTCAACAACCGAAGTGGCGCGGAGATTCGCTTTGACGTCGTCGTCCCACATGCCGAGGGCGGTGAAGATGTGCGAGCACATGTGCTGCGCGTGTGCCGCATCGGGCGCGATCTTGGAGAGCGCCCGCGCCGCCGCCAGGGCCCCGGAGGCATGCGCCGGATCGTCCATCCCGTGAATCCAGTAGTGCGCCGCACCAGGGCTGTCAGGATTCTTCTCGAACACCCCCTTGGCGATCGCCGCCGCCTTCAGATACACGGGGACGTCGCGTACCCCTTCACAGCTCCCGAGAAGCGCCAAAGAGTAGAAGAGCTGAGCCTGGTTGTCCCAGGGATAGGTCTTGGCGAGCTTCTCCATCGCCGCCGCATAGCGTGCGTCCCGCTGCCTCTTCGTCCCCTCGCCCCAGTACAGGATGTCGAGGGACGCGAGGTACGCCTTTTCGCGCCCCGTACCCGCCTTGGCGGCGCGTGCCGCGGGCGTCGCACCGAGCTTCTCGAGCGCCTTTCGGCCAGCCGCGACGTCCACCTGATCCCAGACCGGATGGTTGTGGGTCATCGCCTCGCCCCAGTAGGCCATGGCGAAGCCGGGATCGAGCTCCTCTGCTTTCTCGAACTCCTTCGCGGCGCGAGGATATTCAAAAAGATGAAGCAATAGCAGCCCGCGGATGAAGGTCTTCTGCGCCGTGGCTGACGTGGTTGAGGTCGGGAACGCAGCAGAGCCGAGGCCGGGAACCGCGGTAAAGGGAGGAGCGGTTGTCGCCGCCAGAGGGCGGGCGATCGCTCCCACCAAGAGAATCGCCAGCACGGATGAGATCCAACCAAAGCGTCGCTCGAGCATCGGTACACCTCCTCGATCGTTCCGTCCGCGAGCGGCATGCTCCCGGCTGCGTGGATTCGCGATCATCCTACTATCTCCGCCGGTGTGCTGCGCGAGCGGTCGCGTATACTCTCCTCTCATCCGCCGCGAAAGGAACTCGATGCGTAAGAATCGCG
>Ga0102953_1002050_pt1 | contig 12306 bp, 9 predicted proteins | sample SalPon2A_C_D2_MG_FD_78509 | JGI IMG/M metagenome (GOLD analysis project Ga0102953, IMG submission 78509) | Soil microbial communities from South San Francisco under conditions of wetland restoration - Salt Pond MetaG R2A_C_D2_MG | ecosystem: Environmental > Terrestrial > Soil > Wetlands | place... | reverse complement strand
TCATCCAGCCTGCACCAACCTAAAGTTGATTGGCATTGATATGGATGGCGGATTTGCAGAGCAGGTATCTGTGCCACCACACATGCTTTTTAAAGCTTCACCCAACACGCCAGATGAACATGTAGCATTGGTAGAAATTTATGCCATTGGTTTTCATGCCAACTATCGGGCAAAAACAAAAGCTGGTGACACGATTGCCATTTGGGGAGCTGGTCGGGTAGGGCAAGTCATTTTACAAGCAGCCAGAACAATAACAGATGCGCCGATTTTCATGGTTGATGTGTTGGATAACCGACTGGAAATTGCTGTGTCGCACTATGACAATATTATTCCGATTAATGCGACGAAACAAAACCCAGTGGAAGTGATCAAAGTACATACCAATGGCAACGGCGTTGATCTGGCTTTTGAAGCAGTTGGTCATACAAAAGATATTGATAGTGTTCCAACACCTGTACGGGCTTGTATTCAGAGTATTCGCGGTGGTGGTAAAGTTTGTGTTCTGGGCCTTTCTGATGAACCAGCCCCCATTGTTTTTAAAGAAATGATCTGGAAAGAAGCCAAATTAATCACATCCCGCGTGAGCCATGGTGAATTTGCGGAAGTGCTGGACCATTTGGGCAAAGGCAACTTGACACCCGAAGCTTTGATTTCAACCATTTTGCCCGGTTCAGAAATACAAAAGGCTTTTGAACTGGTTCTGAATGAAAAAAGCAAGTATTTAAAAGTACTGCTTGATTTCCGATAGTTCGTTCGGAAAATCCAGCTAAGCATCGCCAGATCACATATGGTACACGGATTTTAAATGCGGTATTCTGAGAAATCTGCTATTTTTTCACCAATTTATTTTGAGCAACTTCTGTCAATTGTTGAATCACACGTTCACCTAGTAGCGTTTTTCGATCGATGTGATTCAGGATTTCTTTTACAAAGTCGTTATTCTCGAATCGACCGCGTACATTCTCAAAATCAAGCTGTTTGATTCGTTTGTCACCATCAATTCCAAAACCAGTCATGGCTTCAAGCCGGAACTCTTTTTTTGCATCAGAATACAGCATTTTATCGATGCCGACCACACTTTTTATCCATTCTTTAATGATGTCGATTAGTTCATCAATTCTCATATCCTCGGCTGGTTTTATGAAATATTCAGCGATGAAATCAACAGTCCAGTTCCATTCGTAGTTGTAATAGTTGTCGTATAGTGAATAGAATACTTTTCCAATTTCGCTCAAATCGTTGATTTCGTCACTTTCAACAGCATCTAACAGTTGCACGATCGCTTTTTTGGGAGCAATCAATCCAGCCAAATCGATCCAGTCGCCTTTACCAATCGATGAATCAGCTTTCAGGCAATGTTTGACGTCTGATTCAGTCTCCAATGTGCAGGTATTCAGACGTGTGATAATCGAGTTTCCTACAAACTTCATAATTGCCATGTGGTATAATTCGATGCCCCGCAGCAGCGCAAACTTCTTGATCTTTGTATTGTTATACGAAAATTCTTCGGTGGTTTCGCCCGAAATTCGTTGGATTTCGCGCAAGGTTTTAATCCCACGCTGCATTTTTTGAATGGTAAATGGACTCAACAGGTTGAAGTTGATGTAATCCAGTTTGTTCGGGTCGGTACGCTTGTCTCTTCGCGGCCATTTCAAAACGTCACGAATGGTACCAACACTTTTTAAATTGACACCGGGAGCCAGCCAACTTTCATCTTTGTTCTCTATGAGGTAGGAGAATGGCATATCCGAAGTGTCGGAATTTTTATAATGACGTCCCATAACCATCGTGAAGGCGCCAATTTTGGCAGGCCACAGCAGGTAGGAGTCACTGGTGGTTTTGGTGCCACGTTCGGCAATTCCATGATGGATGGGCCCCAGTTTATACATGTGATTACTTTGATTGGAGCCACTACCGGCATTACAAAAAGAAAACATTCCTGCAATTAGCAAGGTTGATTTGTGATGAGTGACTGTGTAGGGGCCTGCAAATATTGAACAGGCTTCTCCGTGAAATCCCTGACAATTAGCAAAGAATAATGAATTCTCGGCAGAATATTGCGAACCGAGTTTACATCCTTGTCCGACGAAACAGTTGGCAACAATTGCTCCATCAGTAATTTCAGATCCGGAGGAAAGGATGCTGTTTTTCACTAAAACTTCGTGTCCCAGTTTCACCGGTGCATTTTCATTACTATTAATGGAGCAGTTTTCAATTTTACTACTACCATCCACAATGGTGTACGCCCCAATTTTTGAATTTTTGATCTCGCGGCAATTTAATATTTGTGAATGGCTACCAATAAATCCCCTGTCAGATTGATTTTTCCGGGTGTAATCTTCAATTAATTTTTCAACCTTTTTAATCAGAATTTGTCGATGCTTGTAGAAAGCCAGAATATACGCCAGATGAGCCGAAAGCTTGTCATAAATCGTCACTTTCCGTCCGCCGGTTTCATCGAGCACAGCTACCTGCAAACCATTTGCAAATGTTGAAACTCCGTTAATTGCACAAAGGTCTGTGTTGTCAATGGTGACGTGATCTTGAATATCATAATTGGCAATGTAATTTTTTACCTGGTTGATAAACACATTGTCGCCCAGGGTGCAGTTGTGGATGTGGGCATTGTACAAGCCACAATTCTTTTCTACCTGGCCAAAGAATATCATCGTTTCATCGAGTTTCCCAATGCGGACTCGTCCTGAAAATTGGCAACTATGAACTTTTTTGGCGTCGAAGCCTTCTTTGACTTCAACATTATTCCAGTCATCGGCAAAGGAGTTTCGTTGTTCAAGTATAGCAATCTCGGCTTTTGAAAGTTTCCTGTATGCGTTGTCTTTCATTGTTTCTGAATTAGAAGGTAATACATGCAAGGTAATCAAAATGATCGCCTTTGAAAATATGTTTAACTTTTAAGTTATGCTTGGTGGCATATTCTGTTAATAACTCAATATCAACATAAAGCCATGGGAATGATTTCCCTTTTTGCTGTTTATATTCGGTTTGAAAAACCAATTCGCCATAATAGTTTTCAGTGTTAAGATCAATAACGGCCGAACCGTCCTCTTCAGTATACAAAAAGATTAAATCTGATGAGTCAATTAGAATTTGTCCGGCAGGAGTGAGCAGTTCGGATAGCTTTTTAAAAAGTCGATCCAATCCGGTTAATGTTCCGGCAATTCCTGTTCCATTCATCAGCAAAAGGATGGAATCGAATTTTTCATCTTCAAATTGAAAGAGATCCAGGTTTAGGGTGTTTCTGATACCACGGTCTTTCATCACTTTACAACAAAGAGAAGATCGTTCCAATGCAGCGACATCAAAGCCTTTTTCCTGCAGATAGATGCTGTGACATCCGGCGCAGGCACCTACATCCAAAATTTTTCCTTGGGCCATGCCGATTGCTTTTTGCTCCAGTACTGGCATTTGTTGATAGGTTCTAAAAAAATATGAGGGTAACACTTCATCCGTGTCGAAGCCTTCTGAATGAATGAATATTGGCGTGTTATCGCGATGAAAATGATAATTAAATACTCCTTGCGAAATAGGATCGTCGGATAAAACCATAGGCGAAAAATGGGCTATTTGAACATTGATAATTCCGCCTCAAATTTAAAACAAGTTTCGTGTTTTTGGGAATAAATATAAAAACCTTCGGATTCGCCTCCCCCAACAATGAAGATTCTTAAATCTGGATACGTAAATGATATGTCTTTTACTTCGTCAAGGTTAATATTTTCTTTCTGCAACCATTGCGATGTTGTGAAGTCGCCAAATCTTAATCGCGCTCCGGATAATTCAGCTTGTCTGAAAATATCCTGGGATTTGCGATAGTTTATTTGTTTAAAATTAACCATTTTAAGATTGGATTTCTGATAATCAATTTACGATATTTTCATCTTAAAATGAATTAGCAAAGTCGTTTTTTGCTAACAAGTTTGTTAAATTTTTGTTAAGGGAAGGTGTCGTAAAAAGGAAACGCCGTCTGGTCGGCGTTTCTAAGTTGAATATATTTAAAATCTAAATCCAAAAGTCATGATCAACCGATCTTTGGTAGCACTGAATTTAGCCTGATCGGAACCCGAATACACTTCGGTATAATTATCATTCATGGCATGTTTGTACGCTGCATCAAAGAAGAATCCTCCCTGACGGAATCCAATTCCTCCTGAAACGGTTGAATTCGTAATTCCACTGTTTGGCTGATTGGAACCAAAAGCGTAGCTGTTAAATGGACTTGGGTAACTTTCATAACCTCCTCGCAAGCTAAACCCATCTGTCAAGCGGTATTCGACACCAACATGTATATTGCCGACAGCTTTATAAGCTGATTTTATATCTTGATTTTCATTGAAGAAATCGTAGTTATTGCCTCCATTCGTCAGTTTGATGGTTGAATAGTCAACATATTCATAATCCAAGCTTACAATCGCTTTTTTCTGGAAAACATATGCAGCACTGAAAATTGCTTTCATCGGTGTCTGGAGGTCATAATAATAATCAGCAATCGGAGAGTGGGCTTCAAAACTTTGAGGTCCGTTATCCAGAGTTAATGATGAATACATGGAGTTGTCAAAGTTGTCGTGCAAGCGGTAAAATGTTGGCGAATGAAGTGCAACTCCCAACCGCAATTCTTCAGTTGGTTTGTAGATGGCACCAATTTTCACATTCACGCCGGTTCCGGTTGTATGCAAGTAGGTATCGAAAGAATAATTGTTGAAGTATGGAATGTCTTGTTGTGTTCCAGCATTGTTTGGATCACTCTCATGAAGACTTGTTGATTCCTCGTAATTGACATTTTGGAATCCAATCGTCGCTCCCAGGTAAAATTTATAGTTGAAGTTTGCAGCCATCGAAATCAGGTATTCGTCAATGCTTCCTTTTTGTGAGAATGATTTTCGTTGATTGTGCGGAAAGTTGGTCAAAGTATCCGAATATGGGAATTTCTGCATGTCATGTGCATAAATTTTATTTGGATCGCCATCTTGAAAATAGATTAAATTGGCGCCGGTACTTCCATTGTAAGAAGCTAATTTTTCATAGTAAGGGTCAAGATTGGAATAACTTTTCCCGTCTGCATTCAATACAAACTGGTCAAGCATAGATGAAGTTGCACCGGTTGCTTCCACCATTTTGCGAACGTTAAAATCGTTCATGCGGTTGTACCCAAACCCTACATTGAAACTTACCATTGATTTTCCCATATCTCCATTATTCCCAAAGGTGGCAACATAACCAATGTTTGGGACGGACAAATTGTATTTTGAATCATTGGTTAACTGTCCCATGTAAGTGGCATCTACATTCGTTTTTCCAAAACTTGGTGTAAAAACAAATTCACCACTTCTGTAAATACCCAAACCTGCAGGGTTGATACTTGCTGAAGTGAAATCACCACCCAGCGCTCCAAAGGCATTACCCATTGCTGCTGAGCGGGCTGTTCCCTGAATTCTGTAATCTGAATAACGCAAACCATCTACCAGGTTTTGTCCCATTACCGAGGAGGCGCTCATGAAGAGCATGCCAATAAGAATATATTTAATTTTTTTCATGGCTGAATCAAATTTGATAATACTATGTTCTTCGATTTAATTAGATGTCAGATTAACGTCTTCCTGATCCACTGCGGCTGCCACTGCTTGATGAAGAAGATCGGCCGCTGGAACCTGAACTATAACCGCTGTTGCTGTTGCCACTGGAATAACTCCTGGTAGAACGATAGTTACTACCGCTACTACTGTTGCTGCTGCGTGTTGGAGCGGAGCGATAAGCATTGTTGCTCCGTTGACTCGAGCCCCGGTTGTAAGACGAATTGGAACGGTAAGTACGTTTATAAGAGCTTGAATTACTTTTCGGAGTTGAGCTGGATTTGCTCGATGGTTTGCTGTAAGTAGATGTTCTTGGCTTCGTGTAATAGCGATTACGACTACTATTATTGTATGTTGAACGAGTTACCGTTTTTGGCTTGCTATAACTTGGTGTATATGAACGTTGTCGCGTAGTTGTTCGCGGTTGATAAGTTCGTTGTGACCTTTGAGTTCCGCGTTGTTGTGTCGTCGTTGTTTGCGAGCGGGTATTGCCCTCACGGGAATAACTTGATCCGGAACGAGAATTTGTCCGGGTGTCCATAATGGTTGCTCGTTTTGTTACCGGTTGTTGTGTTGAAGACACGCTTCTTCGTCCTGTGCTGCTCACAACAGTTGGCGAACCATCACGTCTGGCACTTCCAATTTCATTTCTGCTTGAAACACGCTCAACTGTATTGCCGCCTCTGCCGGAAACAGTACCTCCGCCACCAGCTCCTGAGCGAACTACATTGTCGTAGGATGAGCGGCGATGACGGTAATCTAACCGGTCCGAGTTGTAATAACGCCATCCGTCGTAACCATTGTTATAATAGGGAGATCCCCAGCCCCAATAGGAGGAATAATAGGGATTATACGAATTGTATCCAAATCCGAATGAGTAATATGGGCTGCCCCATCCATAGCTCCATGGTGAATAGTATCCGCTGTATCCCCAGCCCCAGGAATAGTAGGGTGAATAATAAGGAGAGTACCAGGAATTATAATACCAGGGATCATAGGACCAACTGTCCCAATAAAATGGATCAGAGAAAAAAGGCCGATGGAAACGATTGATGCGCCATGCAAAATCAAGATCGTTTGAATCGTAATAATTATTGACAATATAATCAATGTCATCGTCGTTTTGGTACATGGTTGTATCACTATCAGTCAGCTCCATGTTATCCATGTCATAGACATTTGCATCAGCATAAGGATTATCTGTCTGATAAACATTGTTGGTCATTGTTTTTGACCCATCTTCATTATCGGAAAATTTAGAAGAAATAAGTTGCTGCTGAGCTTGATTTTGTTCCGGTGTTTGTTGTTGTGCCGTAGGCTGTTCAACAACGGTTGGAGGTGGTACATCACCCGGGGAGAAGTAGACGTCATCGTACCTGTTGGTCATGTAGGACCCGGTAGTACAAGCACCCAAAAAAAGTGCCAGTGCCGAGATGAGTATAACTTTTGCTTTCATAACTAGACCTCCTGTATCTTTTAAGAATAAATTTATTTACTTTGTAGCGTCAAAAATTAATACAAAAGAAACAAATACCATACCAAATCAAAAGATATGGCTAAAGAATTAACCCCAAGAAGTGAAAATTATTCGCAATGGTATAATGACCTGGTTGTAAAAGCTGATTTGGCTGAAAATTCAGCCGTTCGTGGATGCATGGTAATCAAGCCATATGGCTACGCCATTTGGGAAAAAATGCAAGCCGAACTAGACCGGATGTTTAAAGAAACCGGCCACGTGAATGCTTACTTCCCCTTGTTTATACCAAAGTCATTTTTCAGTAAAGAAGCTGATCATGTTGAAGGGTTCGCCAAAGAGTGTGCCGTTGTTACTCATTATCGGTTAAAAAATGATGAAAATGGCAAGGGAGTGGTTGTTGATCCGGATGCCAAGTTGGAAGAAGAGTTGATCGTGCGTCCGACTTCTGAAACGATTATCTGGAATACTTATAAGAACTGGATTCAGTCGTACCGTGATCTTCCTCTTTTAATCAATCAATGGGCCAATGTGGTCCGCTGGGAGATGCGTACCCGTTTATTCCTGCGTACGGCCGAGTTCTTGTGGCAGGAAGGGCACACGGCTCATGCAACAAAACAAGAGGCGGTCGAGGAAACTGAACGAATGGTGAATGTCTATGGTGAGTTCGCTGAAAAATTCATGGCAGTTCCGGTTATAAAAGGTGCAAAATCAGCCAATGAACGTTTTGCAGGCGCCTTGGAAACTTATACTATTGAAGCATTGATGCAGGACGGCAAGGCGCTCCAGTCGGGCACTTCGCACTTTTTAGGACAGAATTTTGCGAAAGCGTTTGACGTGAGGTTTACAAACCGGGAAGGCAAGGAAGATTACGTTTGGGCAACCAGCTGGGGCGTTTCAACTCGTTTGATGGGGGCGCTGATCATGGCTCACTCTGACGACAACGGATTGGTACTTCCACCAAAGCTGGCTCCATTCGAGGTGGTCATTGTTCCAATTTACCGCAAGGATGAACAGTTGGCTGCGATTAATGATAAAGTGGATGAAATTATTGACAAGTTGAAAGCACGCGGAATCAGTGTCAAATATGACAATGCGGATACCAAAAAGCCGGGCTGGAAATTTGCTGAATACGAGTTAAAAGGTGTTCCGGTACGTCTGGCACTTGGACCGCGTGATCTTGAAAACGGAACCGTGGAAGTGGCCCGTCGCGATACCCTGGAGAAAAACTCAGTTTCATTGGACAATATCGATCAGTATGTTGAAGACCTGCTGGATGAAATTCAAAATAATATTTTCCAAAAAGCTTATGATTTCCGAGCTGCCAGTACCACTAAGGTTGATTCCTACGATGAATTTAAGGAAGTGCTGAAAAACAAAGGCGGCTTCATCCTGGCACATTGGGATGGTACTTCAGAAACGGAACAAAAAATCAAAGAAGATACGAAAGCAACCATTCGTTGTATTCCTTTTGAAGGCGAAAAAGAAGAAGGCAAATGTATGGTGACTGGGAAACCATCATCACAACGCGTCATATTCGCCCTCGCTTATTAGAATTTTTCTCAAAACATGATATATGAAAGCAGTCAGTTTGGCTGCTTTTCTTATTTTTATAGAAATTCTAAACCATGGGGAAATCAAACGGTAACAACAAGGAGCTGGAATCAATTGTTGAGAAATCGAATGTCAAACAATTGGTGTACGGAAATACCTTAAAATCTTTCAACCAGTTAAAAGAAGTTCTGAAAGAAATAGTGGATGAGTACCGGGATGAACTTTCAGATAAAGTGGCTCCCGAAGTATTACCAGTTTTTCAGGAAAAGGGACCTTTTGAGGCCGAATTTAGGCTGGCTGGAGATTTGCTCGTGTTCAGCATGCACTCCAACGTTTTTGTGTTCAACCGCGAACATCCGGTGTGGAAAATTCCGTATGTAAAAGAAAAGCCGTTGAATGCTTATTGCGGCATCATTTATATCTATAATTTTCTGTCGGATTCGTTTAAATACAATCGCTTACAGGATTTGGGCTATTTAATTGCACGCGTATTTGTCAACCAGGAAAACCATTTTTTCGTGGAGGGAAAACGACAGTCGAGCGAGCTGGTCAAGGATTTTGTGAGTGATAAAATGAATAAAAAGGTTTGGCTACAAATCATGGAAACAGCCATTCAATATGCCGTCAACTTTGACTTATTGGTGCCGCCTTATGATGAAGTTAAAATTGCTTCGGTGGAGCAAATGAAAGAAGAAATTAGTCATGCAAAAATAAAAACAGGCAAACGCCTTGGATTTAAATTTAATTCAGATGATATATAAGAAAATGGAAAAAGTAATCGACCGGTTCATCCGGTATGCCAAAGAGTACACGACCTCTGACCCCAATAGCAGTACTTTTCCGAGTACCGATCGCCAACTGGTGTTCTCCGACAAATTAGTCGAAGAGCTGAAAGCAATCGGGCTGGAAGATGTCGAAAAAGACACCAAAGGATACGTGATGGCCACCTTGCCATCCAATATTGAAAAGGAATGTCCGGTGGTCGGTTTTGTAGCTCATGTGGATACGAGTCCTGATTTTTCGGGCGAAAATGTGAAGCCGCAAATTGTGAAATACGAAGGCGGCGATTTGAAACTCAATGAAAAAGTAACGTTGTCGCCCAAGCAGTTTCCTGATTTGGCCAAGTACGAAGGCCAGGAAATCATCACGACAGATGGAACGACCTTGCTGGGCGCTGACGACAAAGCCGGGGTGGCAGAAATAATTACCGCCATGTGCTACCTGGTGGAACATCCTGAAATAAAGCATGGAAAGGTGCGCATTTGCTTTACACCTGATGAAGAGATGGGCAAAGGTGCTGATTTCTTTGACGTTGAAAAGTTTGGAGCCAAGTTTGCCTACACACTGGATGGCGGTGAGATTGGTGAATTAGAATACGAGAATTTTAATGCAGCGATGGCCACTGTCAATATCAATGGACTAAGTGTTCACCCGGGATCAGCCAAGGATAAAATGATCAATGCCATTGAAGTTGGTAACCGGTTCCTGGGCATGTTACCGGCACACGAACGCCCGGAGCATACCGAAAAGTACGAGGGATTTTTTCACTGTGTATCATTCCAGGGGAACGTAGAGAAATCAACGGCGGTGCTAATTGTTCGTGATCATGACAAAGGCTTGTTTGAAAAACGCAAAAGCGTGATTACCGGCGCCTGCAACTATTTGAATGAAGTATATGGTACAGGTACTGTTGAATTGAACATGGTGGACCAGTATTATAACATGCGCGAAAAAGTAGAGCCGGTGAAATACATTGTCGACTTGGCAGAAGAAGCCATGCACGAGCTTGGTATTTCGCCTAAAATACGGGCTATTCGCGGTGGAACGGACGGATCACGACTGTCGTACATGGGATTGCCTTGCCCCAATATTTTTGCCGGCGGTCACAATTTCCACGGACCCTACGAATTTGTGCCGGTCAACTCAATGATTAAAGCCGTTGAGGTTGTTATCCGTATTTGTAAAAAGGTGGCTAAATTGGATCATGCTTCCTGAACTGGGAAAATATATTGAACGAGAAAAACTCTTTAACCCCACCGATCGACTGGTTTTAGCTGTCAGCGGTGGGGTTGATTCTATGGTCATGCTCGACCTGTTTCGGCAATTACCATACGACTTTGTGGTGGCCCATTGCAATTTCAAACTGCGTGGTACCGAGTCTGATGGTGATGAAGTATTCATGCGCGACTATTGCGGCGAGCACGGTATCGAACTGTATGTGAAAACCTTTGACACCCGTGAGTTTGCCCTGCAGGAAGGGATTTCCATTGAGATGGCCGCACGTGAACTGCGTTACAAATGGTTTTACGAATTGCTGGATTCCCTGCATTATCAATACTTGCTGACCGCCCACCATCAAGATGATTTGGTGGAAACGATGCTGATCAACCTGAGCCGGGGAACCGGTATTCGCGGACTGAGCGGCATCCATCCGAAAAAGGAGCGAAGAGTGCGCCCTTTGCTGTTTGCCGCACAGCAGCAGATTGTTGACTATGCGGCTGCTCATCAAATTTCGTATCGAGACGATGCCACCAACGATGATACCATCTATCATCGCAACCTGATTCGCCATGAGGTGATTCCCTTGTTGGAAAAAGTAAATTCAGCTTTTAAGCGGAATGCAGCAAAAACGGCGAATGTGTTGCGGGAAACCGAGCGTATTTACCAGTCCAAAATTGAAGATGAAAAGCAGCAGTTGATTACCCGCGACAGGGCCAGTTTGTATCTTTCCATCGGTTACCTGAAACAATCCTCTTTTGCCGAAACATTGTTGTTTGAAGTGTTGCATCCTTATGGTTTTAACAACGACCAAACTCGTGAAATTCACTTGGCACTGGATGCGGAAGCCGGTAAATCATTTTATTCGGATACGCATCGTTTGGTGAAAGACCGGGAACAGTTGATTTTGTCGCCCTTGGAAGAAGAAGGGTTGAGCCGTTATTACATCGAAGCAGATTGCCTCGAAATTGATGAGCCTGTTCGCATGCAGTTCCTGCAACTGGCGAAAGATGGCCAGTTCAGCTTTTCGAAAAATCCCCAAATTGCCGACGTTGACCTGGACAAACTGCAATTCCCATTGGTGCTGAAAAAGTGGGAACAGGGAGAATATTTCCAGCCGCTGGGCATGGACGGCTTCAAAAAACTCAGTGACTTCTTCATTGATGAAAAATTTTCCATCCCCGAAAAAGAAAGCTGCTGGATTCTCTTCAGCTCCGGGAAAGTGGTCTGGATCACCGGCCATCGCATTGACAACCGCTTTAAAATCACTGCAGAGACCAAACGGGTGTTGCGGGTTACGATTTCCGAATAAAACTGCAAGCTTCTTGTGATCCTTCCCAATCAATGTGCGTCATCCCGACACGGGGCGGGATCTCTTTACTGAATGTTCCTTCCCTTTTTAACCACAAAGTACACAAAGCCTTTCACAAAGAACACAAAGTTTAGACAACCACTATCTCAATTCCTCCTCTTTTGGAAGCAGGGGGGGGGATTCAGAATGTGAATGGCGAGGTGGCTTTTTTGAGGTGCGGCGATTTCCATATCGCCGTAAAGTTCTTTATGCGAATTGGAATTCGCATCACCCAAATTTTCGAAACAAAGGTTGTAAATCCTGATCCACATTTCCCCTCCCTCAAAGAACGTCATCCCGACGGAGATCGGGATTTCCATGCGAAATGCACCATCCTTTTT
>Ga0102953_1002049_pt1 | contig 12307 bp, 10 predicted proteins | sample SalPon2A_C_D2_MG_FD_78509 | JGI IMG/M metagenome (GOLD analysis project Ga0102953, IMG submission 78509) | Soil microbial communities from South San Francisco under conditions of wetland restoration - Salt Pond MetaG R2A_C_D2_MG | ecosystem: Environmental > Terrestrial > Soil > Wetlands | place... | reverse complement strand
TTCGATTTCAATTTCGGCGCCGGCTTCGCCGACATCTTCGACGAGATGTTCGGCGACTTCATGGGCGGGCGCGGGGGCGGCGCGGCGCGCGGCGCCGACCTGCGCTACAACATGGAAATCTCGCTGGAGGACGCGTTCCACGGCAAGACCGCGGAGATCCGCGTGCCGAGCAGCGTCACCTGCGACGCCTGCGCCGGCACCGGCGCGGCCAAGGGCTCCTCACCGATCTCCTGCGGCACCTGCAAGGGGCGCGGCCGGGTGCGCGCGCAGCAGGGCTTCTTCACCATCGAACGTACCTGCCCGAGCTGCCACGGCGCGGGCCGGGTGATCGAGAACCCCTGCACCGCCTGCCGCGGGGCCGGGCGCGTGCAGCGCGAGAAATCGCTCAAGGTCAACATTCCCGCCGGGGTCGAGGACGGCACTCGGATCCGGCTCGCCGGCGAGGGCGAGGCCGGCGTGCGCGGCGCGGCGCCGGGCGACCTCTACATCTTCCTCAGCGTGGCGCCGCACCGGCTGTTTCAGCGCAACGCCGCCGACATCTATTGCAAGGTGCCGATCCCCATGACCACGGCGGCGCTCGGCGGCAGCATCGAGGTGCCGACCATCGACGGCCAGCGCGCCCGCATCAACGTGCCCGGCGGCAGCCAGAACAGCCGCCAGTTCCGCCTCAAGGGCAAGGGTATGCGCATTCTGCGTTCCAACGCGCGCGGCGACATGTACGTCGAGGTCAGCGTCGAGACGCCGATGAACCTGACCAAGCGTCAGGAGGAGCTGCTGCGCGAGTTCGAGAGCGAGAGCAAAGGCAAGAAGACCAGCCCGGAATCCGAGGGCTTCTTCGCCCGCGTCAAGGAATTCTGGGAAGACCTCACCGAATAGCGCCGCCCCGCCGCGCGCCTTTCCCGGCGACGCGCGCCCGTGCTAAACCCGCCGGCGGACAATGACAGGCGGAGAGGGCGGCCATGGAGACCATGAAGATCGGAATCGTCGGCTGCGCGGGGCGCATGGGCCGCATGCTGCTCGGCGCCGTGCAGGCCGCCGAGGGCTGCGAGATCGCCGGCGGCACCGAGGCGCCCGGCGCCGCCGCGGTCGGCCGCGACATCGGCGAACTGATCGGCCTCGGGCCGCTCGGCCTGGCGGTCGGCGACGACCCGCTCGAGCTCTTCGCCGCGGCCGACGCGGTGATCGACTTCACCGTGCCTGCGGCCACCGTCGCCCATGCCGAGCTCGCCGCCCAGGCCAAGGTCGCCCACGTGATCGGCACCACCGGCCTCGATGCCGCGCAGGAGAAGGCGATCGAGCGGGCCGCGCTGCACACCGCCGTGGTCAAGGCGGCCAACATGAGCCTCGGGGTCAACCTGCTGCTCGCCCTGGTCGAGCGCGTGGCCGCGACGCTCGGCGACGACTACGACATCGAGATCCTCGAGATGCACCACCGCCACAAGGTGGACGCGCCCTCCGGCACGGCGCTCGCCCTCGGCGGCGCGGCGGCGGCCGGGCGCGGCGTCGTGCTCGACGCCGTGGCGCAGAAGGTGCGCGACGGCGTGATCGGGGAACGGAAGCGCGGCGACATCGGCTTCGCGACGCTCCGCGGCGGCGACGTGGCGGGCGAGCACGCCGTCATCTTCGCCGGCGAGGGCGAGCGCCTGGAGCTCGCGCACAAGGCCTCGAGCCGCGAGGTCTTCGCGCGCGGCGCAGTCCGGGCCGCGCTGTGGACCCGCGGCCGCGAACCCGGGCTCTACTCCATGCGCGACGTGCTCGGGCTGGCGTGAGCGGCGAGATAGGCGCGCCGCGTCGCCGCGAAGAACAGGACCTCCTGCCCGTAGTGCCGGGCGCGGCCGCGGTCGCGCAGGCGGATCTTGCGCAGCACCCTGTGCGAGGCGGCGTTGCCCGGATGGCTGACCGCCACGATGCGCGCGAGCGCCAGCGTCCGGAACCCGTAGTCGAGGGCCGCGGCGGCCGCTTCGCTGGCGAAGCCGCGGCCCCAGGCCGCCCGCGCGAAGCGATAGCCGATCTCGATGAGGCCGCTGTCCTCGAGCGGGAACAGCCCGCACCAGCCGATGAAGCCGGGCGCCGCGCGCTCCTCGACGTGCCAGAGCGCGGCGCGCCACTGCGGGCCGTCGAGCGCGGCCCGGAGCTCGGCGCGCTGCGCCGCGGCGTCATCGGGGATGGGCCGGATGAAGCGCATGACCGCCGGATCGCGCTCCATGGCGAGGCGGGCATCGAGGTCCGACGATCGGGGCGGTAGAGGCGCAGCCGCGGGGTCGCGATCTCCGCCGCGCTCACGCCGGCTCGGGCGCGCAGGGGCCGACGGGCTGCGCGACGCAGCGCACCCGCCGCAGCGCCTGGCGCAGCGCCCGCGCCAGGTCGTGCCGCTCCTCGGCCGTCAGGAAGGCGCCGACCGCCAGGCTGCGGCCGTGCGAGCGCAGCATCAAGGCGCCGTCCTCGCCGGGCCGCTCGTCGACCAAGACCTGAAGCCAGTAGGGTTGCAGGTGCCAGGTGCGCCGCTCGCCCCAATGGCTGACGCGCTCGACCACCAGGGTGCGGCGCGTCAGGCGCAGCGTCTCGTACATCCGGGCGCGGCGGTAGTTGATGCGGAACGCCAGATAGATCAGCGCGACGTCGAGTCCGAAGAAGCCGACCACCGGCCAGGCGCCGATCAGGAAGAACACCAAGCCGGCAACGAAGCTGACGCCGCAGACGGCGGCCATGAGAACGACGAAGCCGCGCGGCCCCAGGCTGCGGTGCGGCCTCAGGCGGGCGTCAAACAGCAGTTCCTCGTCGCGCTGCGGGTGCGGTTGCTGCGTCATGGCCTTCGTCGCTCATCATATGGGATCGCCCCTGCGCAGGCAAAAAAACGGGCGCGCCGGGGCCAGGCCGCGGTGCGGGGGGCGGATTTTTGCCTGTATCCCCTCCGCGGAGGCGATAGAGTGGCCGCCATGAAAAAGGCCGAGGCTGCGGAGCTCTTCGATCGCCTGGCGGCGAAGATCGCCATCCCCAAGGGCGAGCTCGAATACATCAACCCCTACACCCTGCTGGTCGCCGTGGTGCTCTCGGCGCAGGCGACCGACGCCGGGGTCAACAAGGCGACGGCGCGGCTGTTCAAGGTGGCCGACACGGCGGAGAAGATGCTCGCGCTCGGCGAGGCGCGCCTCAAGGACTTCATCAAGACGATCGGCCTGTACAACGCCAAGGCCAAGAACATCATCGCCCTGTCGCGCATCCTGGTGGAACGCTACGGCGGCGCGGTGCCGGCCGACCGCGACGTGCTGCAGACGCTGCCCGGCGTCGGGCGCAAGACGGCCAACGTGGTGCTCAACGTGGCGTTCGAGCAGCCGACCATCGCGGTCGACACGCACATCTTCCGGGTCTGCAACCGCACCGGCCTGGCGCCCGGCAAGACGCCGCTCGAGGTCGAGCGGAAGCTGGAGAAGATCGTCCCGGAGGCGCGCAAGCTGCACGCCCACCACTGGCTCATTCTGCACGGGCGCTACGTGTGCAAGGCGCGCAAGCCGGACTGCCCGGCCTGCGTCATCCGCGACCTCTGCCGCTACAAGGCGAAGACCACGCTGGAGGCGCCGGCGAAGCCGGCCCGCAAGGCGGCGCCGCGCAAAGCGGGCGGCAAGGGGCCGGGCAGGAAGGGCGGTGCGGCGAAGCGGCGGGTCGCCGCCACGCGCCGCGGCGCGTGACGGGCCCGGGAGCGGCTCAGCCGCTCTGGCCGACCAGCTGCGCGCGCAGCAGGCGGTTGAGGCAGGGCCGCGCGGCCACCCGCTGGGCGTCGAGGTCGCGCGCCTCGAGATAGGTCACCCGGTAGCTGCCGCCGCCGTCGTCGTACAGGAAGACGTCGAAGATGCAGCGCTCGGCGCTGTACTGGCGGATCTCCGCCGGCGGCTCGCGGCGCACCAGATCGGGCGCGCCGAGCAGGGCGTCGACCTGATCGCGGCCCAGTCCCATCAGGCGCTGGGGATCGTCGTCGATCTCGGGTTCCGGCGGTGCCGCCGGCGGCAGCTCGGCGACCTCGGGCGGGGCCGGCTCGTCGGCGACCGCCGCCGCTCCCGGCTCGGCTTCCGCCGCCGGCGCGGCCGTCTCGGCCGCAGGTTGCGGGGCGACGGCTTCCGGGGCCGCCGGCTCAAGCTCGGCCTGGCAGGCGGCGAGCAGCGCCGCGCCCAGCGCCAGCGCCGGCCAGATCCGGCGCGCGGTCCCTGCGGCGACGCACGGCATGCCCGGCAAGGCGCGCTCAGGCCCGGTCCTTGGCGGGCAGCTCGCGCGGATCGTAGCGATCGACGTCGCCGCCGAGCTCGGCGCCGCGTTCGGTCTCGATCTCGCCGTACCGCAGGCGTCCGCGCGCCCGGGCGGTGCCGCGCAGGCTGAGCAGCGCGCGGACCTCGAGCTCGCCGGTGAACTCGCCGGCGATATCGCAGCTCTCGACCGCGGCGCGGCCCTCGACCCGGCCGCTTTCGGCGATCTCCAACACGCGGGTCTCGGCGATGTCGCCCTCGACGACGCCCTCGACGACCAGGCGGTCGCAGTCGCGGATCTCGCCCGTCAGGCGGATATCGGCGCCGACGATCAGGCAGCGGCCCGGCTGCGCCGCGGTCAGCTCGTCGCGCAGCCGCTCGGCCGGCGTGCGCACCGGCGCCGTCAGCGGCGGGCGCGTCGGCCGCGTCACGGCCGGCTGCGGCGACCGCGGCTGGGCGACCTGCGGTTGCGAAGTGCGGGGCTGTGGGGTGTGGGGCTGCGCGGCGCGGGGCTGCGGGGTGTGGGGCTGCGGGGTGTGGGGCTGTGGGGTGTGGGGCTGCGCGGCGCGGGGCTGGGCCGCCGCCGGCGCGCGCGCCGCCAGGCTGCCCGGGCCGGCCGACACCGTCGCCGGGCCCTTCAACGCGGCCTCGCCGCCCGCCCGTCCGCCGCCGCCCGCCGTGGCGTCGCGCCGGAACGGCTTCATCGGCGGCATCTTCAGCGGGATCGCGCCCTCCGCCAGCGCCTCGGCGGCGCGCTGCGCGTCCCGCTCGGAGTCGCGATGAGGCGGCCCGCCGCGGCCCACTTGGCTCTTTGTCTGGCCCCCGGCCTGGCTCGCCGGCGGCTCCGGGTCCTTGCGCGAGGAGCGACGCTTGCCGAACATGCCCTGCTTCCTTCCTTCACCTCTGCGCCGGCGTGGCCACCACTGCCGCGAACGTTTCGCGCTGCCGCAGGGTCTCGAAGACGTGGACCATGAACGCGGTCGCGATGAGCGGCGCCACCAGGTTGACCAGCGGAATCGTCATCAGCACCGTGACCAGGACTCCGGCCATCATCAGGCGGCCCCGGAAGGCCCGACGCAACCGATCGACCGTGGGCATGGCAAAGCGCCGCACCGCGACCAGCTCGAAATATTCCCGGCCGAGAAGATAGCCGTTGAGCAAGTAGAAGACAAAAAGATTGAGCGGCGGCGCGAACAGCAGCAGCAGATAGAGCGGCAGCGCGACCGCGTTGGCCGCGACGGTGACCGCGGCGAAGACCACGGCACCCCAGATCATTTCGCCCCAAGGCTGACGCCGCGCCGGGCCGTGGTCCGGATAGTGGCGGCGCTCGACGGCGGCGGCGACGTCGTCCAGCAGAATCGACATGACCAGGACCATGACCGCCGGGAACAGGAAGAAGGTGGCGATCAGGATGCTCGCCACCGCCGCCGCGCCGAAGATCCAGGCCAGCAGCCCGCTCCAGAAGCCGCCCGGCTCCTGCCCGGCGAGCCAGTCGGAGAGCGCCTCGCCGGCCCAGGAGATGCCGAGCCAGGCGAGCAGCCAGAGCACCGCGAAGACGACGGCCGAGGCGGCGACGGAGATCAGCAGCACCCGCCGGAAGGCCGGGTCGCCGAGCTGTGCGGTGGCTTTGATCAGGGCGGAGAGCATACCGGCATGCTGTTTAGCGGCAGGCTCGGGCGGCGGCAAGGGACGGCGCGGCCCGCGCGCGCGGCGGCCTGGCGAAAGTCGCGGGAATTGCAGTGGAAATCCCGTCCGGCCGCCCCATATGACGGCCCGGGCGCGGGCTTGCCGCCGGCTTGGCGGCGGCTATACTCGGCGCCGACCGGGCCGGCCAGGCGGGCGCCGGCCATCGTCATGACACAGGTGTGCATCCATCATGGCTGAAGACAGCCTCGACGTCGTCGGCATCGGCAACGCCATCGTCGACGTTCTGGCGCAGACCGACGACGCCTTTCTCGCCGCTCAGGATCTGCCCAAGGGCGCCATGACCCTGATCGACGCCGGGCGCGCCGAAGAGCTCTACGCCGCCATGGGCCCGGGCGTCGAGGTGTCGGGCGGCTCGGCCGCCAACACGCTGGCCGGCCTGGCCGCGCTCGGCGGACGCGGCGGCTTCGTCGGCAAGGTGCGCAACGACCAGCTCGGCGGCATCTTCCGCCATGACATCCGCGCCACCGGCGTGACCTTCCGCACCCCGGCGGCGACCGACGGCGCGCCGACCGCGCGCTGCCTGATCTTCGTGACGCGCGACGCGCAGCGCACCATGGCGACCTACCTGGGCGCCTCGGTCGAGCTTGGCCCCGACGATCTCGACGCGGAGATGATCGCCGCGGCCAAGGTGACCTACCTCGAGGGCTACCTCTGGGACGCGCCGGCCGCCAAGGAGGCCTTCCTCGCGGCCGCCCGCCAGGCGCACGAGTCAGGCCGCAAGGTGGCGCTCAGCCTGTCCGACCCGTTCTGCGTCGAGCGCCACCGCGACTCCTTCGTCGAGCTGATCGGCGGGCACGTCGACATCCTGTTCGCGAACGAGCACGAGATCTGCTCGCTGTTCCAGGCCGAGGACTTCGACCGCGCGCTGCAGGCGGTGCGCGGACACTGCGAGATCGCCGCGCTGACGCGCAGCGCCAAGGGGGCCGTGGTGCTTGCGGGCGACGAGGTCCACGTGATCGACGCGGAGCCGGTCGACCAGGTCGTCGACACGACCGGGGCCGGCGACCTCTTCGCCGCCGGGTTCCTCTACGGCTACACCCGGGGCGAGGGGTTCTACGACTGCGGGCGGATCGGCGCGGTCGCTGCGGCCGAGGTGATCTCGCACTTCGGTGCGCGGCCGGAAGCGCCGCTCGACCGGATGATCTCTGAGCGCATGGCGGCGGGATGACCCGGCCGCGGCGGGACGCGGGCCCGCTTCTTTTGGAGAGCGACGCAAAATGAGCACCGGCGCGCTGCGCAACGTGGCGATCATCGCCCACGTCGACCACGGCAAGACCACGCTGGTCGACGGACTGCTGAAGCAGTCGGGCACGCTGCGCGACAACCAGAAGATGGCGGAGCGCGCGCTCGACAGCAACGACCTGGAGCGCGAGCGCGGCATCACCATCCTCTCCAAGTGCACCTCGGTCGCCTGGCACGGCACGACGATCAACATCGTCGACACGCCGGGCCACGCCGACTTCGGCGGCGAGGTCGAGCGCATCCTCTCCATGGTGGACGGCGTGCTGCTGCTGGTCGACGCCGTCGACGGGCCGATGCCGCAGACCAAGTTCGTTACCATGAAGGCGCTGGCGCGCGGCTTGAAGCCGATCGTCGTCATCAACAAGGTCGACCGGCAGGAGGCGCGGCCGCACGAGGCGCAGACCGAGGTCTTCGACCTCTTCGCCGCCCTGGGCGCGAGTGACGAACAGCTCGACTTCCCTACGATCTTCGCCTCGGCGAAGCAGGGCTGGGCGGTGACCGATCTCGACCAGCCGCGCGAGGACCTGACGGCGCTGTTCGACCTCATCGTCGCGCACGTCGCGCCGCCGGTGGCCGACGAGACCGGCCCCTTCGCCATGCTGGCGACCACGCTGGAGTACGATTCCTATCTCGGGCGCGTGCTCACGGGACGCATCCACAGCGGCACGGCGCGGCTCAACATGGCGGTCAAGGTCATGACGCGCGACGGCGCCACGCGCGAGACCGCGCGGCTGACCAAGCTACTCGCCTTCCGCGCGCTGAAGCGCGTGCCGATCGAAAGCGCGCGCGCCGGCGACATCGTCGCCGTGGCGGGCCTCGCCGAGACCACGGTGTCCGACACCATTTGTGCGCCCGAGGTGACGACGCCGATCGCGGCCCAGCCGATCGACCCGCCGACGCTGGCCATGACCTTCTCGGTCAACGATTCGCCGCTCGCCGGGCGCGAGGGCGACAAGGTGACGAGCCGCATGATCCGCGCCCGCCTGCTGCGCGAATCGGAGGGCAACGTCGCCATCCGCGTCAGCGAGACGCCCGACAAGGACGCCTTCGAGGTCGCCGGGCGCGGCGAGCTGCAGCTCGGCGTGCTGATCGAGACCATGCGCCGCGAAGGCTACGAGCTTTCCATCAGCCGGCCGCGCGTGCTCTACCGCAGCGACCCGGAGACCGGCCAGCGGCTCGAGCCGATCGAGGAGGTGCAGATCGACGTCGACGAGGACTTCGCCGGCGTGGTGGTCGAGGCCCTCGGCGGGCGCCGGGCCGAGATGACCGGCCTGCAGCCCTCGGGCGGCGGCAAGGTGCGCGTCAGCTTCCTGGCGCCCTCGCGCGGCCTGATCGGCTATCATGGCGAGTTCCTGACCGCAACGCGGGGCACCGGGGTCATGCACCGCCTGTTCCACGGCTACGCGCCGCACAAGGGACCGATACAGGGCCGCCGCGAGGGCGTGCTGATCTCCAACGCGAGCGGCAGCGCCGTGGCCTACGCGCTGTGGAACCTGGAGGAGCGTGGCGTGATGTTCATCCAGCCGGGCACGACGGTCTATCGCGGCATGATCATCGGCGAGCACAGCCGCGGCAACGACCTCGAGGTCAACCCGCTCAAGGCCAAGCAGCTCACCAACATCCGCGCCGCCGGCAAGGACGAGGCCGTGCGCCTGACGCCGCCGCGCGCCATGGCGCTGGAGGAGGCGCTCGCCTACATCGCCGACGACGAGCTCGTCGAGGTGACGCCGCGCTCGATCCGCCTGCGCAAGCGGCTGCTCGATCCGCACGAGCGCAAGCGCCAGAGCCGCCTGCAGGATGCCGGCTGAGCGAGCCGACGATCGGACACGCGTCCGCGGCCGGCTGAGAACCTGGGGGCGGGCGCTTTCGGTCTACCGCGACCGGCGCTTCGTCTACATCCTGCTGATGGGATTCTCGAGCGGCCTGCCGCTGCTCCTGACGCTCTCGACGCTGTCCTACTGGCTGGCCACCGTCGGCATCGACAAGACGGCGATCGGGTTGTTCGCGCTGGTCGGCTTGCCGTACAGCTTCAAGTTCCTCTGGGCCCCGGTCATCGACCACGTCGCGCTGCCGTTCGTCACGCGCCGCTTCGGGCGGCGGCGCGGCTGGGCGCTGGTGATCCAGGCGGCGCTGATCGGCGGCATCCTGCTGATGGGCCTGACCGACCCGGCGCGCGATCCTTGGACGACGGCGCTCGCCGCCTTCGTCATCGCCTTCTTCTCGGCCAGCCAGGACATCGTCGTCGACGCCTACCGCATCGAGATCCTGGCCGAGCACGAACAGGGCGCCGGAGCGGCGGCGACGCAGACCGGCTACCGCTTCGGCTTGCTCCTGGCCGGCGCCGGGGCCGTGGCGCTGTCCGATTTCGTCGGCTGGCCGGTGATCTTCGCGGCCCTCGCCGCCTGCGTCCTGGTCGGCGTGGCGGCGGTCCTGCTGGCGCCCGAGCCGCAGGTCGCCGAGCGCGTCTGGCACGGCGCCGCCGGCTCGCCGCGGGACTGGCTGGACAACGCGGTCGTCGCGCCGTTCCGCGACTTCCTGACGCGCCCCGGCTGGCTGGTCATCCTCGCCTTCGTCCTCCTGTACAAGTTCGGCGACGCCATCGGCGGCGTGATGGCCAATCCCTTCTACGTCGCGCTCGGCTTCACCGGCGTCGAGATCGCCAGCGTGACCAAAATTTTCGGCATGGTGGCGACGCTCGCCGGCATCCTCGCCGGCGGCGTCCTGGTGGCGCGCTACGGCATCTTCACGGCGCTGCTGGTGGGCGGCATCCTGCAGGCCGCGACCAACCTGCTGTTCGCGCTGCAGGCCATGGTCGGCAACGACGTCGCCGTGCTGGCGCTCACCATCGGCGCCGACAACTTCACCGGCGGGCTCGGCTCAGCGGCCTTCGTCGCCTACCTCTCGAGCCTCTGCAGCGCCGCCTTCACCGGCACGCAGTACGCGCTGCTCACCTCGCTGATGGCGGCGGGGCGCACCCTGCTTTCCTCGGGCGGCGGCTGGCTCGCCGACCAGACCGACTGGGTGACCTTCTTCGTCCTCACCACCGGCCTGGCGGCGCCCGGCCTGCTGCTGCTGCTCTGGCTCATGCGCCTGGCGCCGGTCGGCCTCGCCGAGAAGGGCGGATCCTGATCGCGGCGTGGCGGAAACGGCGCGGCGGGTGCGGTACGGCGGGCGGGGCGTGGCGCGCGCGGCGCTGCTCCTGTACCATCCGCCTGTCGCGGCGCGGCTCCGGTCCCTGCGGGCCCGCGGCCGGCTGCTGTCCGGGGGAGACGACAGGTGATCGATCGCGTCGAGATCCACAACGGCGACATCACCAAGCTCGCGCTCGACGCCATCGTCAACGCCGCCAACGAGGGCTTGGCGCCCGGCGGCGGAGTGTGCGGCGCGATTCACCGCGCCGCCGGGCCGGAACTGGCGGCCGCTTGCGCGCGCATCGGCCACTGCCCGACCGGGGGCGCCCGCCTCACGCCCGGCTTTGCCCTGCCGGCGCGCCACGTCATCCATGCCGTCGGCCCGGTCTGGCAGGGCGGCACCGAGGGCGAACGCGAGCAGCTTGCCAGCGCCTACCTCAGCAGCCTCGATCTCGCCCAGCGCCACGGCCTCAAGGCAATCGCCTTTCCGGCCATCTCGACCGGCATCTACGGCTATCCCCTGAAGGAGGCGACCGCGGTCGCGCTCGACACGGTCCTGCGGTGGCTCGAGAAGGAAGCCGTGCCGGAGCGCGTCGTGTTCTGCGTCTTCGGCGACGCGGCGGAGCGCGCCTACCGCGAAGCGCTCGCCAAGCGGGCCTGACCGGCATCGACGGGAGCGGATCGACCGCATGAGCGTGCGGAACCTCAAGCGACTGTTCGAGCCGAGTTCGGTCGCGCTGATCGGCGCCAGCCGCCGCCACGGCTCGCTCGGGGCGGTGCTCGCGCACAACCTCTTCACCGCCGGCTTCTCCGGCTCGGTCCTGCCGGTGCATCCCGAGTACGAGGCCGTCGAAGGCGTGCTGGCCTACGATTCCGTCGCCGACCTGCCGCTGACGCCGGATCTCGCCGTGATCGCCACGCCGCCGGCGAGCGTCCCGGGGCTGATCGCCGAACTGGCCGCGCGCGGCACCCGCGCCGCCGTCGTCATCACCGCGGGCTTCGGCGAGGGCGCGGACGAGGGCGGCCTGGCGCTGCGCCAGCAGATGCTCGACGCGGCCCGGCCGCACATCCTGCGCATCGTCGGCCCGAACTGCCTCGGCGTGATCGTGCCGGAGATCGGGCTCAACGCGAGCTTCAGCCACGTCGCGCCGGAGCGCGGCGACCTCGCCTTCGTCACCCAGTCGGGCGCCATGATCACCGCGATGCTCGATTGGGCGGCGCCGCGCGGCATCGGTTTCTCCAAGATCGTCTCGCTGGGCGACATGTCGGACGTCGACTTCGGCGACATGCTGGATTACCTCGCGACCGACAACGATACGCGCGCCGTGCTGCTGTACATCGAATCGATCACCCATGCGCGCAAGTTCATGTCGGCGGCGCGGGCCTGCGCGCGCACCAAGCCGGTCATCGTCATCAAGGCCGGGCGCCATGCCGCGGCGGCCAAGGCGGCGGCGACGCACACCGGCGCGCTGGCCGGCGCCGACGAGGTCTACGACGCGGTCATCGCGCGCGCCGGCATGCTGCGGGTCTATTCGCTGCACGAGCTGTTCGACGCGGCCGCCACCCTGGCCATGGCGAAGCCCGGGCGCGGCGACCGCATTGCCATCCTGACCAATGGCGGCGGGCTCGGCGTGCTGGCGACCGATGCGCTGATCGACGAGGGCGGCCAGCTGGCGGAGCTGGCGCCGGAGACCGTCGCCCGGCTCGACGCCGCGCTGCCGCCGACCTGGAGCCACGGCAACCCGGTCGACATCGTCGGCGACGCGCCGGGCGAGCGCTATCGCGACGCGGCCGAGATCCTGCTCGAGGATCCCAACACGGATGCGCTGCTGGCGCTCAACTGCCCGACCGCGGTGTCGTCCTCGAGCGACGCCGCCGAGGCGATCATCGCCGTCGCGACCGGGCACCGCCGGCCGGTCTTCGCCGCCTGGGTCGGCGACGGGGCCGGACGCGCGGCGCGCGCCCTGCTGTCGGAGGCGCACATCCCGGCCT
>Ga0102953_1002048_pt1 | contig 12317 bp, 12 predicted proteins | sample SalPon2A_C_D2_MG_FD_78509 | JGI IMG/M metagenome (GOLD analysis project Ga0102953, IMG submission 78509) | Soil microbial communities from South San Francisco under conditions of wetland restoration - Salt Pond MetaG R2A_C_D2_MG | ecosystem: Environmental > Terrestrial > Soil > Wetlands | place... | reverse complement strand
ATTAAAATGTTAAAGCACAATTATTACAAAACAAGGATTCCAGAAATAAAATTCTTGTTATTTTTCTATTTTTAACAATATTGTAGGCAGCACAATAAGCAAAAGGGGCAATGCAATAATGAACCCGCCTATAATAGAAATAGCTAGTGGCTGATGCATTTGTGCTCCTGTCCCCACGCCTATTGCCAAAGGAAGTAACGCAATTATTGCTCCGAAAGCAGTCATAAGTTTCGGGCGCAATCTCGTTGAAATAGAAAATGCTATCGAATCATTTAAATTATGACCTTGCTTTTGGAATTCGCGCAACTGCAAATATGTGAATATCGAGTTTTCGCCAATTATTCCAACTATCATTATTATGCCTGTGTAACTTCCAACATTTAACGGTGTTCCGGTTAAAAACAAAGCGATAAGACTACCTGCCATTCCAAGTATGGCAATAAATATTATAGCTAAAGAGACTTTAATGCTTCTAAATAAAAATAGGATAACAGTAAAAACCAGTAGGATCGCCAGGATAAGAATAATCATTAAATCACTGAATGCCTTTTGTTGCTCGGCGTAGGCACCACCATATACTATTTCATAACCTGTTGGAAGTTTAACTTCGCGCTGAATGTTTTTCTGAATATCAGCAAGAGTACTTCCAAGATCACGATTATCCAATCTTGCGGTAACATCAAACATTTGTTTAAGATTTTCCCTATCGATTTCAGAAACGCCTTTGGTAATATTTATTCCGGTAAATTCATTTATTGGTTTAAGTGTGCCATCATTTAAAAATATGGGGCCCTTTTTAAGATCATTGATTGAATAGTCATTATTCCCTTCAAACATTCTGATATTATAAAGCTGATTCTTTCCAAGAATATTTCCAACTACAACACCTTCAATTTTTGAATCAAGTTGAAATTTAAGATCATCGGGAGTTAAATTATATTGTGCCAACTTACTGGTATTAGGTTTAAAAACAACTCCTGGACCCGCAATTGTAATTCCATTAAAAACATCAGCAGTACCCTGAGTGTTTTCAATTACGTCAGCAATTTGCTGTGCTAATTCTTTTAATGTCTTTTGGTCATCTCCAAAAATTTTAACTTCTATCGGTTGAGCAGAGCTTATTAAATCTCCAAGCATATCACCAATCAATTGTCCAAAATCAACCTGCAAGAATGGGAGTTTTTTTTCAATTTTAGCTCTTAAAACATCAGCAACTTCATCCGTAGTTAAAGTTCTGTCTTTCTTTAAAGTAATAGTATAATCACCCCTGTTCGGCTCGGTAATAAAAAATCCGTTCTGAGTTCCAATCTGGCGGGTAAAACTTTCAATTTCGGGAGTACTTTGCAATACTCCATCGACTACTTTTAAAATTCTATTTGTCTCCTTCAAAGATGTACCGGGAGGACTATTGTAATCCAAAACCATAGAACCTTCATCCATTTGAGGCAAAAACCCTGATGGCAGATGTGGGATTATATAAAAAGAAGAAAGAATTAAAAGAATCACAAACCCCAGAGAAATAAATGGACGATAAATAAAAAAATAGACCCAGCCTCTTTTCTTAACTTCTTTATGATTATCTATTTTAGATTCTTTCTTAGAAAGCAGGAGATAAATTACAGGTAAACCAATCCAGGTTACTAAGAATGAACAGACCAATGTAATTATCATAGTGTTTGTCATAACTTTAAAATAGGCACCGGCAATTCCCTGCATCAAGAAGAACGGAAGGAATATTACAATAGTGCTGAGAGATGAACCAACCATAGCGGGTAATAAATATTTCACAGCTTTTGTAACAAGAGTAAGACTTGTTTCTTTGGGGTTTTCTTCGTGTGTCCGGTGTATTTGTTCAACAACTACAATGGCATCATCAATTATTAATCCGATTGCGGCAGCCACAGCACCGATGGTCATTATATTAAATGTATAACCAATCACAAATAATACAATAAGGGTTAAACAAAGCGTAATTGGAATTGTAATCAGGATCACTGAACTGGCTTTAAAAGAACGAAGAAAAATAACAGTTACGAGAATTGCCAATAATAATCCGATCCACAAAACATCTCTCAGGCTCCCGATTGCATCAGTAACAAAAGCAGCCTGGTTATAATTTAAATGAAAAGTGACTCCCTTAGGCAATAATTGTTGAAGCTCCGGTAATTTGTTGAGTACAGCTTGTTCAACTTCTAAAAGATTCGCATCAGGTTGTTTTAATATATGAACTAGAGGTGCTTCCTGTCCGTTTGCTTCAACGTGTATATAACTTTTCTCTGCGCTGACTTCAATATTTGCAATGTCCTTTAGTTTTATTACCCTGTCTTTGTTATTAATAATTGAAAGGTTTGCTAGTTCTTCTTTATTGTTTTGCGTTGCTTCTGTTAGAGATAAGTAAAGCCTGTTATAATCACTTAAATAACCAGTGGAAGAGATGAAATTTGCCTGCGAAATCTTATCCGAGACCATTTGTGGAGTAATTCTTAAATTACTCATTTTAACTGTGTTAAGAAGAACCTTAAATTCTTTTGTATTCCCGCCAACAACAGCAACTTCAGAAATTCCATCAATTCTTGAAAGAAATGGTTTGATTGTATACTGAGCCAACTGTTTTAATTCAATCTGGCTGAATCCTTTTCCTTCAAGTGAAAAAAACATTACAGTAAAAATTGATGGATTCATTTTTTCAACTGTTACATTAATTCCCTGGGGTAGATTTTGTTTTATTGCGCTGATTTGGGCTTCAATTCTCTGCTTATCAAGATCAATATCCGAACTCCAGTTAAAGAAAGCTGAAATTTCACAACTTCCGCGACTGGTTGCACTTTTGACTAAATTTAAGTCCTGTACTTTTTTAATTGCATTTTCCAACGGAACGGTTACTGTAACCATCATTTTATCTACCGGCTGTTCTCCGTTATCTGCTATAATTTTGATTTTTGGAAAAGTAATGTTAGGAAATAAGCCCGATTGAATTTTTGACAATGAATAAATTCCGCCAAGAAGTATAATTATCAGAATCACCGTTACAGGGCTTTTGTATTTAACGTAAAAGTTATTCATTTAATGATCTCAATTTTAGAAGTATCAGCTAAGCCGTACGAGCCTGTTGCTACAATTCTATCTTTAACATTAAGTTGAGGACTTAAAACCTGTACAAGGCTGTCAGTTTCAATTCCTTTGTTTATATCAACTCTAATCGCAGTTGTATCGTTTAGTAATTTCATAACCCAGAATAATTCTTCCGTTGCGTTCGTAACAATCGAATTTTTGGGAACCACCACAGCATTATTAAAAACTTTAAATGGGATATTAACTATGATATTTAAATTTTCAGGCAGTTCTTTGGATTTGATTACTTTTATTAAATAAGTCTGCGTCTGCGTACCCGGATCTACAGATGGAACTTTTTTTTCTATTGTTCCACTTAAAATTGTTCCATCAGGTAGATCAAGATTGCAAGAATTACCAACTTTAATTTTTGCTGACTCTTCATATGGCACATTTAATTTTATTCTTAGTGAATTGGGGTTTGAAACAATTGCAAGCTGCTCACCGTCAGAAATAAAATCACCATTGTGGTAATTTAATTCGGATAATATTCCATTTGTTTTGGCTTTTATCAACACTGAACCATTAAATATATTCTCCCCTATTTTAATTTTTATGCTATCAGATGCGGCAGATTCTTTAGTCTTTATGCTAAAAAGTATGTCCCCCGGTTTTACTTCGTCACCAATATTCTTATAAATCTTTTCGATATATCCCTGGAAAGGTGCTCTGATAATTTCTTTACTTAGAAAGACTGTATTAGCATTTAGTTTTAAGTAATCTTTAAGATTCATAACAACCGGGTTAGTTATTTCTACAGGAGTCCCGCTGTTATTTGATTCAGTAGAATTATTTCCACTTTCTGAGCACGATATCAAAGCAGTGGAAAGAAGAAATAAATTTAAATAGGATACCAATTTTAGCAAGAATCTTTTTGAATAATTCATTCTACCAGTTCCAGTAATTATAATTATTAATTTCTAATTGATAGTTAATCCGGGTGTTTATTATTTTTTTCTGATACTCAAAATAATTCCTTAAAAGAGTTAGATACTCAATCATTGAAAGATTGCCCTGCTTAAGTTGTTTTCTTGAAAGCATAAGGATGTTTCCATAATCATCCACTTGTTCCTCCATAGAACAGAGGTTCTTATTAATGGATTTAATTTTACTTTCAGAATTGTTCAGCTGTGTCGAAATATTATTCGACAAATAATTTTTATATTCTTTTAATGTAGATTTGGCAATCTCAGTTTGTTGTCTTGTTATATCCTTTTGCCCGCCATCGAGTATAGGCAAAGAGAAATTTATCCCTGCACTAAATCCAAGTTTTCTCTGAATATTCTCAATTTCAACGGCATTTAGACCCGCATTAAAAAACAACCCTACCTGAGGCTGATATTTTGTTTCAAAGATCTGCTGCTGGTTTGTAGTATTTAAGCTGTCCAAATAAAATTTAGTGAGAAAGTTTGAATGAATTGCTTCATCTTCTTTTTGAACGAGTTCAACAGAATCAATCTTAACAATTTGTGTGTCCCTTATCCCACATATTGAATAAAGTTGTGAAAGTCCAGACTCATAAGACTGCCAAGTTTCATCGAGGTTTATCTTCTGTGAATTCAATTCAACCTTAAGCAGAAGATAATCCTGCGCTTTTACATATCCGTTTTTAACAAGATCACCGGTAATTTTTAGTTGGTCATTTAAATTTTCAACCGTTTTTTGTGATAGGTTGTAAAGCAGTAAATCTTGAAGAGCTTTCAAATAAATATCAGTAACTTCTTTCTTTAAAGCGTGCTTTTCTTCCTCAGATTTATTCTCATAACTTTTATTTAGCGTTAATTTCCGCTTTTGCAATACATCGAGCAAATCTCCGTTAAAAATATTTTTATCGAAATTTAACTGTGCAGAATATAAACCTCCGTTTGTAATGCCGACATCGTAACCGATTGCCTTTGGATCAGGATTGGTAGAAATGTATTTCCCATTATTATTAAAATATGGAGCGAATAAATAATTAGCTGTCAACGAAACTTTAAACGCAGAATTTTCAGCTTCATCTAAATTCGACTGCAAGTCATTTATCCGACTTAGATTCTGATAGTCCTTTAAAACGGGTGAATTTTGCAACGCCTTATTTACGAAATAATCGAGATTGTACTGGGCATATAATAAATTCCCAAGACAAACAGCAGCGAATAATACTTTTTTTATCATAAATTTTTGATGCTATTCCAACAAATATAAAACGATAAATTACAATTAGCCTTCAAGATTTTAAAATTGAAGACTGAATGATTTAATCATTATCGTTTTCGTCTAATTCTTCATTCTTTAATTTTGTAGTTGTGAGGATCTTTCCGTTTGCATCGCAAACTACATCATACTTTACTTCTGATGCTTCTATTATAACTTCATATTTTGTTACAGAGTTCCTGACGATTTTTTCTCCCTTTTTATATTTAACATCTTTGAATTTTTTCTCAATAGTTGATTTGACAAACGAAGGAATAGTTTCATCAGATAATGCTTCTTCAATTTCGGCTACTTTACCATCTATCGTATAAAGCAGGTCGCGCCTTACAGCCCCGTCCTTGCTTTCAATTTCAAAATACGTTACGCCTTTTTCGGTTTCTTTTGCGGTGCCTAATATTTTTGCATCCGGATAAGCCGAGTGGAATGCTTTTGTAACTGTGGCGGGGAGGTCGTTTTTTTTAATTTTAATCTCCTGCGCATTAGTACTTGTTATTGCTGAGAATGTAAATATTAAAGCAAAAACAAAAAATATTACTGATGTGATATTTCTCATTTTTTTTCTCCTTTCGATTAATTAGAAACAATTAACCACAACTTAAGAAGTGAAAATGAAGAGAAGATGAAATGGCAAGTATTCTATCAAATATTGTTTAAAACAGGTAATATCACTAAAAAAATCGTTTCCCCAGGAATACTTTTAACACTAATTTTCCCTTTATGCATTTCTACAAATTCCTTGACTATCGCCAGGCCCAGTCCATTTCCTTCCACATCAGCGCGGATTTCATTTGAGCGGTAAAATCTCTCAAAGATATGAGGAATATCCCTCACCGGAATTCCAGGTCCATTATCCATTATTTTAATAGCTATCCATTCAGAGTATTCTTTGCTTAATGAGATTGTTATTTCTTTTTCGTTGCCTGAATACTTAATTGCATTATCTATTATGTTTAAAATCACACTTTTGATTTTTCCCCTGTCACAATTAAATTCAATAACATCATCAATTACAATATTTATTTTATTTCTTTTTTGTTCAGCATTTACTTTTAATAATTGACTACATTCAAGAATTAATTCATCCAATCTTACATTACTCAATTCTACTTTGTTTTTTTTAGCATCAATCTTTGCAAGAGTTAATAACGAGTTGGTCATTTTGTTTAGATTTTCAATTTCCGTAAGAGAAATATTTATGCTTTTCTTTGTAGCGCCTCCCGGCATTTTTTTTAGTGCCAGTTCAAGTTCGGTTTGAATAACAGTTAACGGAGTTCTTATTTCGTGCGACGCATCGGCAATAAACTGCCTGTGACTTTTAAATGTTTTATCAAGTCTTTCAATCATTGAATTTAAAGTTATACTTAGAGCCTGTACTTCATCATTTGCGTTCGGAACAATTAATCTTTTATCTAGACTGTAAGCACTAATTTCATTGGCTGTAGTAATCATCTTATTTATTGGTTTGAAAGCATTTTTAGCAATAATAAAAGCAGAGGTTCCAGCAAGGATTAGACCGGCAGGAATAACAATAAAGAAAATAAGCAGTAACCTTTCGAGGTCATCTTTTACTTCCTCAAGAGAGGATGACACCACTAAAATATGATCAGTCTTTTCGTTTATTTCAACTGCGCTTAAATAAACTCGAGCGTGATGTCTACCAATTTTAATTCTATCAAATTTTTCTTGTTCATTTAATATAGAGTTTACAAATGTTTTATCTGAATAGGTTAAAACTGTATCACCAAGAACTGATTCCCCATTATTATCAAGCAATTGGAAATGGCTTCTTTTCAATCCTTCGGTAGGAATTATTTTGAATTCCGAATACCTAAACCCATTATCTTCCATGCTTTGTTCTTCAATTTCAGATTGAAGCAATATAGAATAACCTTTCAACTTGCTGTCCAGCCTGGCCAATTCAGCTTTCTCAGTACTCTGATAAATTATATACGCAAAAAGCGTAAGGATAATTCCGAATATTAGTGTATATGCAAATACTATTTTTAATTTAATTGAAAACATTAAGGTTTCATATCCGAAAAAATATAACCGGAACCACGAACTGTGTGGATTAAAGGTTTACTAAAATTTTTATCTATTTTCTGTCTTAAATATTTTACAAATGAATCTATTACATTGCTCTTAGGATCAAAGTTCATATCCCATAAATGTTCAGAAATTTCGGAACGGGAAAGTATTTTATCACGATTCATCATAAAAAACTCGAGTAGTGCAAATTCTTTACTTGTAAGTGATATTTCTTTTTTATCTCTGAATGCTTTATGCGTATTAAGATCTAAAGCTAATCCGTAAAATTCAATTGATGTTGTTTTAATTTCTGAATTTCTTCTAATTAAAGATCTTATCCTTGCCAACAGCTCTCCAAAATGAAAAGGTTTAGAAAGGTAATCATCAGCTCCTACATCGAGTCCTTTTATTTTTTCCTCTACATCATCAAGTGCGGTCAGCATTAAAATAGGAGTGGCTTTTTTAGCCTTTCTTAAATTTTCACAGGTTTTCCATCCATCCTGTTTAGGCAGCATTATATCAAGAATAATAATATCATAATCATTTACATTTGCCAGTTCTTCTCCTTTTACACCATCGTTGGCAACGTCTACCGCAAAGCTTTCTTCATTCAGCCCGCGTGATAGAGCCCCAACTATTTTTTTATCGTCTTCAATTATTAATATTCGCACTATATACCTTTAAGAATTCCTTAAAATTTAAAGATAAATTATGAAATTAAGATGAAAATGATAGAATAATAAAATGCTCTACTTGGCTACAGGATACCCCTTATCTACCCAATCCTGACCAAAATCATCCGGCAGGTATAAAACTTTAGTGTTTTTATATCCCATTTTTTCCAACGTTTTAAACGCAGGTTGTACATTAGGGCAATGATCCATGGGACAGCAACCGCAATAAATAACTATTTGTGTATTTTTATTCAATCCTTTTACATAGTTTTTTAGTGCATCAATCCCTTTTTGATTTAAAGCTGCCCCAATAAATTTTGATTCGGGGATATGTCCCTGGTTAAAGAGAAAATCAAAACCTATTTGCAAAACAATCGGTTTTTTGGACTTTTTTTCTTTTAGTTGATGTTCAAGTTCGGATGTTGTTATAACTTGTTTAACTGTCCAGGGATCGGATTTTTTAATGTCTATTTTATTTTCTTTTTTTGACTGCGCATTTAATGTAATTACAACAAAGAAGACACAAAGAATTGTTAATATAAAAGAGTTCAATTTTTTCATAAAAATATTCGTTCCTTTTCTTGTCTTAAATGAGAATAATAATTAAAACTTATTGATATATAATTATACATTCAATACGTAAATATTTCTGTTGAAGAAAATTGAAGGAATTAGGAAAGGACAAATATTATTTTGACCCAAACTGGTCGGATTCAACTCTTCTTCCACCCATGAATCTATTAGAGTAATATTCCATATCAAGGGAAGATACAGTAACTCCGCTCTTAGAGGCGTGAGCAAAAAGGTGATCACCGATATAGATACCAACGTGCCCTGGTTTAACCCTTCTGCTTGTGTTAAAAAAAACCAAATCCCCAAATTGCAAATTATCAACATCTGAAACTGATTCGCCCTCTCTAAATTGCTGACTAGCGGTTCTTTCCAGCTTAAACGAAAGAGCTTTATTATATACTGCTTGTGTAAACGCTGAACAATCTATCCCGTTTTTTGATGTGCCTCCGTATTTATAAGGTGTGTTTAAATACCTGATTATTTCCATTAACATTTTTTCTTTGGGTGTACCGTTCTTAAAAGAAAGATCATTAGAATTTGAGGAAGGACTTATTTTTTTTATTACTGAAGATATATCAATTTTAGTTTCATTATCAGGTAAATCATCAACGTCTGGATCATCTATATTAGTAATATTTTCAGTTTCGGTATCATTTTGCTCAATTGAATCCTTAGTATTATTATCATTATCAGAAGTAAATCTTACGTCTTCAGTTTTACCAGATTTGTCTTTTGAACTATTCCCATATCGTGTAGAATTAGATGAAGAAGAACAGCCGGAATAAATAATTACAGCGAGAAAACCTAATAAAAATAGAAAGAACTTCATACATTTACACATCTTTTATCCCAGATAAGCCTTTAAGTTTTTACTCCGGGAAGCATGTCTTAACCTGCGAATCGCTTTTTCTTTAATTTGTCTTACGCGTTCCCTAGTCAGATTAAATCTCTCGCCTATTTCTTCAAGTGTTAGTGAATGTTCCTTATTCAGCCCAAAGTATAACTTAATTACTTCGGCTTCCCTTTCAGTCAAAGTGGAAAGAGCTCTTTCAATTTCTGCCCTTAAAGACTCAGACATCAGTGAAAAATCAGGAGTAGGTTGCTGGTCATTCTGAATTACATCAAGTAGTCGGTTATCTTCACCTTGTGCGAAAGGTGCGTCCATTGAAACATGCCTGCCAGAAATCTTTAAGGTATCTGCAACTTCAGTAATATCCATATCGAGTTCAGATGCAAGTTCTGTTGCACTTGGTTCCCTTTCAAATTCCTGCTCTAGATTGCTGTATGCCTTACCAATTTTATTAAGCGCCCCAACACGATTTAACGGAAGCCTTACAATTCTTGATTGCTCAGCAAGCGCCTGTAATATTGATTGTCTTATCCACCAAACAGCATAAGAAATGAACTTAAATCCTCTTGTTTCATCAAATCTTTTAGCTGCTTTTATTAATCCTAGATTACCTTCATTAATCAGATCGCCGAGGGAGAGGCCCTGATTTTGATATTGTTTGGCAACGCTTACAACAAACCGAAGATTAGCTTTGGTAAGAGATTCCAAAGCTACCTGATCACCTTTTTTAATACGGATTGCAAGTTCAATTTCCTGTTCCGGGGTAAGAAGATCTACCTTCCCGATTTCCTGAAGGTATTTATCTAAAGATTGACTTTCACGATTGGTATATTGTTTTGTAATTCTCACTTACAACCTCGCGCTGTTATTAGTTTTGTAAGTTGATTGATCAGCCGGCTAAATTATCAAATAGCGGACTGATTAATTGTATCGACAATTCCAACAATTGAAGCGTCAACAGGAGCCATATCCACTGGCAAAGGAATTACCGCTTCAGATGCAGTGATATAAAAAATTGTTTCCCCCGGTCCGGCCCCAATTGTATCAACAGCTATAATCGGTTCTCCAATATTTTCCTGATTAGAATTAATAGGTTGAACAAACATTAATTTGAAACTTTTAAGTGCTTCATACTTTTGAGTAGCCCAAACATTTCCTATTACTTTTCCAAGGAACACAATTATTGATCCTATTAATGATTAAATATTATTAAGAACTAAAATCACTTAAGTATTTAGCGTGACTTATATTCTTCCATAAAACCTTTTACAGAAATATCAAGTTTATCAACAATTGCCATAATAACAGCATCAACAGGTTTGTCTTTTGTAATTTTTGTCTGCCTTGATGAACTACCAGTTGCTACCAGCACGATTTCTCCAACTCCAGCACCAACGCTATCTACCGCTACAACAAAATTTTCTTTATCATTGTACTCAAGATCAACCTGCCTTACTATAAGTAATTTTGAGCCAACAAGATTTTCATCTTTCTTTGTTGACCAAACAGATCCAATTACTTTCCCTAAAAACAATATTTCCTCTTTTTTAGTATGTTTTAGTTATTGCAGTCTTAATATAAACTGACAAAATAAAAGATACAATCAACAGCAAAGAAAAAATTAGGAGCAATTTATATCCTGATTTTCAAATTAATTTAAAAAGCTTGTCCCTTTAAGAGTGTTTTTTACAGCAAAAAATTCAGCGGCCGTTTTGCCAATGTCTGAGAACGTTTTTCTTATACCAAGATTTTTCCCTTCTTTTCCTTTTGCAAAATATAAAAGTGGGATAAATTCCCTGCTATGGTCCGTACTAGAAGTAGTGGGATCATTACCGTGATCAGCTGTTAAAACAATCCTATCGGATTCATCAATTTTCTCTAAAAATTTTGGCAGAAATTCATCAAACTCTTGTAAAGCTTTTGCAAATCCTTTCGGATCATTTCTGTGCCCAAAATAAACATCGAAATCCACAAGGTTAGCAAATATTAAACTGTTATTAACCTTAGTTGCATTCTCTAATAACCTGTTGCATCCATCACCATTTGATTTTGTTTTTACTTCAATCTTAATTCCACGGTGATTAAATAGATCGTTTACTTTTCCGATTGCTACAGTATTTATATTATTCTTTTGTAAAATATCCAGTATAGTATCAGATGGCGGGTCGAGAGAAAAATCTCTTCTATTAGTCGTCCTTGTAAAATTACCAGAATCTCCAATAAAAGGACGAGCTATTACCCGACCCACCAACAATGGTAATTTCAATACTTCACCCCGAGTTACCCGGCAAATTTCGTAAAGCTTTTCAAGTGGTATTACGCTTTCGTGTGCAGCAATCTGAAAAACTGAATCTGCAGATGTGTAAACTATGGGGTAGCCAGTTTTTAAATGTTCGTCTCCAAGTTCTTTTATTATTTCGGTACCCGAAGCAGTTTTATTTCCAAGTATACCTTTACATCCCGTATAATTTAAGAAGCGGTTTATTATATCTTCAGAAAAACCATCCGGGAAATAAGAAAAATCTGTATCAACTAACAATCCTGATATTTCCCAATGGCCCGTGGTTGAATCCTTCCCTTTTGATATTTCTGTAAGTTTACCAAAGGAGGCAAGAGGCTTTTCAGTTCTACTTATCCCTTTAATATCAGCAATATTTCCCAATCCCAGTTTTCTCATGTTTGGCAGCATAAGTCCATTCACAGAATTAGCAATATTAACTAGTGTGTTGCTGCCGGCATCCCCATAGTCAGTTGCATCAGGTAATTCACCAATACCTACTCCATCGAGTACGATAATAAAAAAATTTTTCATAGGGTATTTAATTTACATTTCTTACGCGGTTGCCACCAAGTTGGATGGCTTTTTGAAGTGCAAGATCCGCATT